>JAEEGL013596629.1_pt1 | contig 15955 bp, 9 predicted proteins | sample 9134231 | NCBI WGS metagenome assembly JAEEGL01 (sample SAMN16246548, study PRJNA631951) | gut metagenome | biome: gut microbiome; feature: rumen; material: fiber-attached | host: Bos | place: Iran: Karaj | collected 2018-10 | reverse complement strand
GTGGTGAAGTTGCTGGTTCGCATTCTCGACCCTCAGCCCGGCGAAACGGTCTACGACCCTGCCTGCGGTTCCGGCGGTATGCTCATCGAGGCTGTCCACCACATGAAGAACGATGCCCAATGCTGTGGAGCCATCTTCGGACAAGAGAAGAACGTCACCAATGCCGCCGTAGCCAAGATGAATCTCTTCCTGCATGGTGCCAACGACTTCAACATCATGTGTGGCGACACCCTGCGCGACCCGAAAATCCTTGCCAACGAGCATATAGCCCATTTCGACTGCGTGATAGCGAATCCTCCTTTCTCATTAGAGAACTGGGGAGCAGAAGCTTGGAAGACCGATAGGTTTGGAAGGAATCTATGGGGAACGCCATCTGACAAGAATGGCGACTATGCCTGGCTGCAACACATGGTGAGCAGCATGCGCAGCCTGACGGGCCGTATGGCGGTTGTGCTGCCACAAGGTGTGCTGTTCAGAGGAAATGAAGAAGGCCGCATCCGTGAAGAACTCGTCAAGCACGACTATATTGAGGCCATCATCACCCTTGGCGACAAACTCTTCTATGGTGCAGGCATTGCTCCGTGTCTGATGATTATCAGAGACCAAAAGCCTCAGGACCATCGTGGCAAGATACTGATGATTGACGGTTCGAAGATTCTCACTCAGCAGCGTGCCCAGAACATCCTGAGCGATGCTGATGTTGACGAACTCTTCCGTCTCTACACAGCCTATGGTGAGGAAGAAGACAAGTCGATCGTAGTTGACTTGGCAACCATCGAGGGCAAGGGCTATGACCTCTCGCCCAACAAATATGTGAAGTATCACAAGGAGGAAGTGAAGCCCTATGCAGAAGTGCTGGCAGAGTTCAAAGCCGCCTATCAGCACATGCTGGAGGCAGAGAAGAAGTTCCGTGAAATCTTAAATCGTGATGCCGTATGACCAAGCAGATAACACTCGATGAACTGGAGAAATACCTCTGGCAGGCAGCTGTCGACCTGCGTGGCCAGATAGATGCAGCAGCCTATAAGGACTACATCTTCCCACTGGTGTTCTACAAGCGCATTTGCGATGTGCGCGATGAGGAATATCAGCAATACGTAGAAGAAGGCGGTGAGGAATATGCCGACATGATGATTCAGGAAAGCCCCATCCAGATTCCTGCCGACGCCCATTGGAATGTAGTGTTCAACACGACGGAGAACATCGGGCAAGCACTCGTGGATGCTTTCCGCCAGATAGAGATGGCCAATCCCGGCAAGAAAATCGACGACCGCATCGTGGGAGGCCTGGAAGGCATCTTCGGCGACAAAGCCATCTGGACGAACAAGAACAAGATGCCCGATAGCATCATTCGCAATCTGCTGAACAGCTTCAACAAGCTCACGCTGAGCCTTGCCGCCTGTCCTGCTGACGAGATGGGTACAGGCTACGAATACCTGATAGGCAAGTTTGCCGACGATGCCGGACATACGGCACAGGAGTTCTACACCAACCGAACTGTAGTGGAACTGATGGCAGAGATACTGCAACTACAGCCCCACGAAAGCATCTACGATCCGACGTGCGGTTCAGGTGGTATGCTCATCAAGAGCCTCACCTACCTGAAAGACAAAGGCGAGGAGTGGCGCGATGTGAAGGTATATGGTCAGGAAATCAATGCAGGCACCTCAGCTATTGCCCGCATGAATCTCTATCTTCACGGCATTCACGATTTCTCTATTGTGAACGATGATACGCTGGAGCGCCCTGCATTCACCAAGGGAGGCCGTGTGCAGCAGTTCAATGTCGTGCTTGCTAATCCGCCATATAGCATTAAAGCATGGAATCGTGAAGCATTTGAGCATGACAAATATGGGAGAAACTTCTTAGGTACCCCTCCACAAGATTGTGCCGACTATGCATTTATCCAGCATATATTGGCATCATTGGATGAGAATAATGGACGTTGCGCCATCCTTCTGCCTCATGGCGTGTTGTTTCGCAGCTTTGAACAGGCTATGCGAAAAGAATTAATCGGATCTGATCTCATAGAGAGTATTATAGGTATAGGCCCAAACTTGTTCTATAATTCACCTATGGAGGCATGCATCCTTATATGCAATAAGAAGAAATCTGATTCTTTGAAAAATAAGATTCTCTTTATTAATGCTATCAAGGAGATAACGAAAAAGAATGCCGAGAGCTACTTAGAGGAAGGTCATATTGAAAAGATTGCATCCGCTTTCCATCATCCAGATGATATAGAGTCTTTCTCGAAGATTGTTGATATGTCTGAAATAGAAGCCAACAATTATGACCTCACCATTCAAAAATATGTGTTCATAAATGATTACGTTGATGAATTATCAGAGGCTTTTGATGTATATATAGGCAAATGGGATGCTCAAAGTCTTGTAACTAATGCCGAAATGTCTAATTTAATAGGTTTGCTGTCATGAAGTATAAGTTTGAGGATATTATATACAATATCACAGAAAAGAAGAAGCCTACTGAAGAGGATAAGTATAATTATATTGGCTTGGAACATCTTGAAAGTGGCAATCTTTTCATTTCTAAATGGGGTTCTGATACTGCTCCTGAAGGCGAAAAGATTGTTATGAAGAAAGGTGATGTTCTTTTTGGTAAGCGAAGGGCTTATCAGAAAAAAGTGGCAATTTCGCCAGTTGATGGTATATTCTCTGCGCACGGAATGGTACTTCGTCCAAAAGAAAATGTTATCTGCAAAGAATTCCTGCCATTTTTCATTAGTTCTGAGACATTCCTTAACGAGGCTATCAGAATCTCTGTAGGAGGTTTGTCACCAACTATAAACTGGAAAGACATCAAGATACTTGAATTCAATCTTCCATCCCTTGAAGAGCAAAAAGTTTTGGCAGAGAAACTTTGGGCGGCATACGAAGTGAAGCAGTCATATCTGAAAATGATTGAGGCTACACAAGAAATGGTTAAATCGCAATTTATCGAGATGTTTGGAACCGCTGAATCGGCAAAGCCTCTTGCAGACTTTATTGAAGTTTCGTTTCCTGGTGAATGGGGCCAAGAAGATAAAGATGGCACTGGTGTTAAGGTGATTAGAACCACTAACTTTACTATTAATGGCAAGTTGGATTTATCTGATGTTGTCACTAGAGACATTGATTCGGCAAAGATTGAGAAAAAGAAGCTTTCCAAAGGCGATATCATACTAGAACGGTCAGGTGGAACAAATGATAATCCAGTCGGCAGAGTCGTTTATTTCGAGGAAGATGGGCTGTATCTGTTCAACAACTTCACACAGCTTCTCAGATGTAAAGAAGGTGTCAACTCCCTTTTTATATTCTATTCGTTGTTCAATTATTATCAGATGAACAAGAATGTGATAAGAAGTATGGGTAATAAGACAACTGGCATCCAAAACTTAAAGATGGATAGGTATTGGCAAATTCCTATTGCCGATGTATCAATTGAACGCCAGAAAGAGTTTGAAACCATCTATCGTCAGGCCGATAAATCAGGATTTGAATTACGCAAATCGATAGATGCAATAGATAAAGTCATCAAGTCACTCATCAATGAAAACCTATAAGTTATGGATTGGGGCTTATTAGACATATTCAAAAAAGCAGAATTCAATACTCTGATGCTTTCTGTATCAATTACAGGATGGATATTGTATATTCTAGTTTCTATGAATATTTATATACTTGGGGCGGCATTATTATCTTCTGCTTATTGTGTTATAAGGCTTATAGTGTATTTTTATCAATATGCCTCTGTAAAACTTCATAATATGCGATACGAAGCCCAAAAGAAGAAAGAAAAAGATAATAAGGAGGCTGAACGAAAGAATGCGCGAAATATTGAAATATATCGTATGTTTAATGGCCTCACAGAAGATAACAAGAAGACTCTTGCGTATCTTATTCTGAAAGGAAAGAAAGATGGATTTAATTATAATGTATTACATTTCACTCCATATTCTGATGAAGATTTTCTTGTTCAGCAGGCAGTTAATCTTAGCAAGATATTTAGAGATCCTTGGGGGCATGGGAATGATTGTATATGGATTAGACATTATACAGATACTCTTGCTGCAACCATAGATCCTTATCTATATGATTTGATTAAGGAGTATGTTGAAGTGAATGGATTAGAACTGAAGAATAATCACTGATTAACGAAAACCTATAACAACTATGGCAACAGATGCATCAAATGTTACACTTCCTGGCCTATTTGCCAATAAGTGTTTTCGTATCCCAAACTACCAACGAGGATACGCTTGGAGAGAATCCCAACTGAACGATTTGTGGGATGATATCATGGATATTTCAAAAAATGGTGGGGTATACAGACCTCATTATACTGGTGTCATAACATTGCAGCAAATAGATATAAATAATCTGACTCCTGACGAGAAAAAACTTGCTTCCACAGGAATGGAGTATTATAATGTTGTTGATGGTCAGCAGAGATTAACAACCATAGTTATTCTGCTTAACGCATTTAGCAAACTAATTACTGTTGGTAAAAATAGATTGGTTGAGGATTTTATTATCAAGAAAAAGGTTTGTAGATTTATATATGGCGATACAAATGGAAATAGTTACCGTTATTTCATGCAAAATATCATAGGAGCAACGACAACGTTACCATATAAACCTACTATTTATACTGCGAATATAGAATTTGCTTCTACCTTTTTTTATGATAAACTAAAAGTGTTGAAACCTAAAGAACTTAAGGATTTCTCGGAGAAGCTTTTAACGGCATTGGTATTTGATACTAAGTTTATACAAAACAACCTGGACGTCCAAGCTGTTTTTGAGACCATGAATAATAGAGGAAAACCTCTGACAACATTGGAGAAACTCAAAAATCGTTTGCTATATATGACTAGTAAATTTAATCCTGCTAATGTCAATATTCAGCAACTGTCTGACGATATCAACAACGGTTGGGGTAATATCTATGAGACTCTCGGCAAAAATCAAAATAATTTGTTGAGCGAAGATGAATTTTTGTCTGCATATCTAACCCTTTTGAGAGAGCCTGCAGACTATTCGTTCTCTGAATCTGTTGCTGAGAAAAAAGTCTTCCAAATGTTTTGCAACCATGCTGATCAATTTGACTTCAGTATGGCAAGAAATCATAATACTTCTATCAAAGAGCCTAAGGTAGATGAAAATAAAATAAATGAATTTGTATCTGGTATTGCTAATTTTGTAGGCCCTTGGTATGATGTTTATAACCCTAATATAAGTACTGATAGAGGGTTATATTTAAAGAAAATCCAATATTTGAATGGTACAAAGGAAATGCGACTTTACCTTGCACAATTACTCTTGATGGCTAATACCCAATCATCCATGGTAGATGACTGCATAGAGATGACCGAAAAAGTTATGTTCAAGAATGCACTTCCTGGTGTTTCTTTATTTGATGAGCGCCGTCTTGCAACAAGAGCACGCGAACTATATAACGGTGTAATTCAATTAAGTGATTTGAAGGAAGAACTTGACAAACTGCTAATGCAACCGATTAATGTCCAATCACTGATAGGAGGATTCCGCTATTGGTTTACTTATGTAAATAATCCAATTGGATTCTATAAATGGGGGGCAATTAAATTCTTCTTGATGGAATACGAAAAGCATGTGCAGGCGAAAGGCTTGGATCATGTGAAATGGTCAGATTATGATATTATTCAAATAGAACATATTATACCTAAAAAATGGTCTGATCATTGGTCTGTCGAGATGAATAACTATCTGAATGCCCATTCATCTTTAATTGGGGAAGAAGTTGTTCGAGCAAAGAATATATTGATTAATACGTTAGGCAACCTTACCGTTATTCAAGATATCAAGAATGCAGGAATAGGTAACAATCCTTGGTCAATAAAAAAAATCGCATATGCTAAAGGTAGTTACAGTGAGGTAGAGATTGCCACCACAAAAAGTTGGCATCCATGGGGCCATGCTTCAATCAAAGAAAGAGGAGAGAAAATGCTCAAATTCTTGTGCGATTATCTTGAGTATAAGGGTTATCGTCCGCTGACAATTACTCGTAATGCGACACAGGATGACTATACAGACATCCTCTTTTATGAGGCTAAATACAATTAACAGTTTTATCAGGATTTGAATTAAGCAAATCGATAGACGCCATAGATAAAGTCTTTAAGTCACTCATAAACGAAAACCTGAAAAATATGCAAGTATCTCTATCTGATGATTTCATGGAAGCTTTGGGTAAGCTTAATGGTAATGAAATTAAAAAAGCTTCTAGTACTATCATGTCCATAAAAAAGGATTCTGATGCAAAAGGACTTCGTGCCCATAAAATAGAACATCCATGTGGATATATTGTGAGTTATAGTGTGAACATGGATATAAGAATAATTGCATATCAGAAAGATCAAAATGTCACCTTTTTATATATTGACCATCATGATGATGCATATCATTGGATCAAAAAAAGAAATATATTTTGTGGCCCCAATGGTGATATGCGTATTGTGTCGACATTGACGTCAGAAACCCCACTTGCCTATGAAGCATTTGTTCCTTATGCAAAGCAAAGGAGGAAAACTGAGGAGATAACTCCAGAAATGTTAGAGACAATACGAGAATTAAATAGTGATGAGGAACTATTTTCATTTATAGAGACGCAGCCAGAAGAATTACAGGAAAAGTTGTTTGATTTGGCTATGCGTTCTCTTAAAGCTAAGTCATGTAGAGTTTCTCAAAAATTCAATATTAGAGTTGTAAATGACGATGATATTCTTGAAGAAGCTTTAAAATATCCATTAGAAAAATGGAGAGTGTTTCTTCACCCCAAGCAAGAAACTGTGGTAACTACATCAATAAACGAATCCGTTTTATTAACAGGTGCTCCCGGTACAGGTAAAACTGTTTGTTTGGTACATAAAGCTAAAAATTTGCAAAATGAAATACGTGAAGGGGAATGTATCATTATTTCAACTTTTAAAACAACTTTACAGGTGTATATAGAAGGAATGTTGCGTTTATTGTCGTATGATAAGAATAAAGTTTTCGTTGTTGATATTTCACTTCTATATCAAATAACGGGAGAACAATTAACAGAGAATCTTGATGGTTTTTTCAAATGGCAAGGTTCTGCTTTATTCTATTACAAAAAAAATAATAAATACAGAGTAAGACATGTACTATTTGATGAATATCAAGATTTTGCCAAAAGTGCATTAAATAAAATAATGAAAATGGCAAAATTCGTTCCTTTTACCATTTCCTATGATTATTCTCAAAGTATATATAAGGCAATTAATAGAACTTCTGATGAATTACTCAAAGATGGAGTTAAAAAGTATGTTTTGGATTATTCTTATAGACTAAATACTCGCATATTAGAAAAACTAAAGAGAATTATTCAATTAATTTCAATATTATCAAACAATAAAGAGATTGGAGGTGAAGTGACAGATGAAGAATTGCGAATGGTTTTATCTACTGAGTCTGCTATAGACGGTGCTGATGTGAAATTGTTACCGTATAGCGACAAGACCTCTTGTGACTCTTTATTAGAAAAAGAGTATAATATAATAAGAAATAGCTATCATTCAGAAGAAGTAATAGTTACAAGTTTTATACCCGATTTTTATTGTAATCTGCAAAAGGATAGTACTTTCAGATCTAATGTAGTTCCCATTTCTGTAAGACTATCATATTTATATCTTCCAACACTTAAAGGGAAAGAGTATAAAGTCGGAATAATTGTTCTTGACGATGCCGTTTGCCAATTATTAAATATTAATCGGTTATTATTTAACAAACTTGATGGTGGTATTTTATCTCCCAAGACAAATGCTCGTTTCTATCTCAATTTACTGTATGTAGCAATGAGCCGGTTTAGAGATTATATAACGATATTATATCCAACAAAATATAAAGAAACACTATCACCTATATTTGAATCATAGTGATATACAATTTTGAGTATAAACGTTTAGTATAATAATATAGTTAAGATGCAACAGTATTATATCCAAGATAATAAACCAGCAAGTAGTTCTGCGAAAGATCTATTTGAATTTTGCGTCAAGAAGGTGATAGAAAAGGAATTACTATCACAATCAATGATGCATAATCAATGGGCTACTACTCTCTTTGGATATGAGAAAAACAGCACCTCAAGAATTGACATGATGAGTAAAGTGAAAAGGGAATACGCCACATACTTTACGCATACGAAAAAATACGCTTTCGATGAAGAAAAAATAAAGCGAGATTTTCCATGCTTATTTGGAATAGATGATGATGAAGAAGAAGATGGTGACTATACAACAGATAGTCTCGTCAGAGATACCATCAAAGCAATTAATAAGGAGATTATTGAACAGCACGACCCTCAGAATCTGGAATCATTCAAAGGCAGTGATCTGACACTGATACGTCAACAAGGGAATTCGTACATCTATCAAGTTCGGCTTACGATGAATGATGGACAGGAACCTAATATTCACGAGAGTATTCCTTTCGTATTGAAGGTCTATGATAAAGAGGTCACCTGCGAAGCAGTGGACTTTGACTATATCTCCGGAGTCCTTTTCTTTACAACAAATAAACGCGTCAATAACGCTTCTTATTGTAAAGTGTTGTTAGATTCAACTTTTATCTTGGATGGGCTGAAGAAAAGACTTGAAGACTTAAAAAAAAGTGGTATAAATGAGGACTTACCTTTTGCAAAGTTTCTTTTTGAAGAGACGGAAATTATTAATGAGGTACCTCACAAGCCTGTACCTCTTAGTTGGTTTGAGCATCTTGATAGGTCGCAAAAGAAGGCTTTTCTTGCAGCACTTGATCATGATTTCTCTTTAATCTGGGGGCCTCCAGGAACTGGTAAATCATTTACTCTGGCATCAATTATTTATGCATTATATAAGTTAGGCGAGGAAAGAACAGTAGTTTGCTGTCTTTCGAATGTGGCTGTTGATCAGCTGTTGTGTAAGCTCTTAGACATTCTTGATCCTGAAGGTGTAGAAATTAAACCAGGTAATATCTATCGTGCTGGCAGGTCAATGGACAGCCGTGTAATCGGTACAGACTATCTGTTCCCCAAAGATGAAATCACGCAGATATTAAGGGATACTATTAAGCAGAATCAAGAAAAAATAAAGAGGCTGAAGGAGCTAAAGTTGGAAAAATCAGAAAAGTCCATCCTCCTGAAGGCAGAGAATAAAGAACTGCGTGAAAAACTGAGGGAACATACAGAATTCCTGGTCAAGAGTTCAAGGTTAGTTTTCTCTACAATTTCTAATTTCGTGTTGAGTACAACCCTGTATGAGAGTAAGTTTGATAATTTGATAGTTGACGAGGCTAGTATGATGGCAATGCCCAGTTTGTTGGCATTAGGGCATAACATTTCAAAGAGGCTGATACTAGTTGGTGATTTCCAACAGCTTTCACCAATTTCTATTGTTAAGGACGACTTATTGCAGGATAGTGTTTTCGAAATGTCGGGTGTGAATATAAGGAACACAAGCCATCCTGCATTGAAACAGTTGCTGAGTCAACGTCGTTCACATAAGAAGATAGTAGATCTGATAAATAATACATTCTATCAAGGAAAGTTGATTCCCGCTGCGAATCCAAATGATGAGATTATTTCTTCGGAACCATTCCCAGGTAGAATAATTGCACTAAAGAAAGTAAGTGATGGCGCAGTAAGATATACCAAGGGAGGTACCAGACAAAATAAAGTGTTTGCAGAAAACATCATGGATATTTTGGATGAACTCTCTAAGGATAAGGACGCAGACTTCTCTATAGGCATTATAACACCGTATAGAGGGCAAGTGTCTTTGCTACGTGCTTTAAAATATGAGCGTAAATATGATGAGAAATTCGACAACCGTATAAAGATAGGAACCATTCATACCTTCCAAGGCTCTGAATGTGACATTATAATTTTTGATATGGTTGATTGTTTTGATATGGAAAATGGCAGGCCGAACAGAATAGGTAGGCTTTATTCTGGTAATGCAGGCGAAAGGCTACTGAATGTTGCCGTAAGCCGAGCAAGACATAAATTGATAGTGGTGTGTGACCCTGAGTACATTAAGAATATTCCAGGTAATACGTTAACCACGAATTCACGCTCACTTTTTTATAAACTGAGTAAATTCCAGGTGTTTTCTGATTACTATTTGGAATAAAAAAAAATAAAAATGTATCTTTGCAAGATATTTAGAATAATAGATAAAGTCATCAAGTCACTCATTAACGAAAACCTATAAGAAATATGAAAAGAGCGTTTTTTAGTTTTAGCATCTCGTCGTTGTTGCTGGTTGTGTTGCTATGTTCTTGCAATTCCGTATTGAAGAAAGAATGTGAGAATTGCGGCGGTGATGGATACACGATGAAAGAGTGCGACGAATGTGACGGAAACGGATATGTTGTCGTCACATGCCAAGAGTGCGATGGTGATGGATATTTTAGGTGTTCTTCATGTTCAGGCACAGGCCGCGACGAATGCTTCTCCTGCTCGGGTAGAGGTTATGATGAATGTCGTCGGTGTGATGGTACTGGCTGGGATGATGGAGAGTCTTGCTTTTCATGTAATGGTACTGGTCGCAAAGAGTGTTTCAGTTGTAGCGGGAGAGGTTACGACGACTGCTCTTCGTGTGGTGGCGACGGTCGAGTAGAATGTGATGAGTGCAATGGATATGGAAAGCTGAAAGCGAGATGCTCCGAGTGCGATGGAGAAGGGAAAGTAAAGAAGACCTGCGTTGATTGCGACGGAGAAGGAAAGGTTAGTGTTCTGAAGTAGAAAGCTGTAAAGGTATCAAGTCACTCATTAACGAAAACCTATAAATAGGATATGGAGAATTTTAACGATATACTGAATCATTTGCTCACCCAAACAGAGAATGAAGTGGTAGAGTTTAAGACTGCGGAGAATCAGTTTGACCGAGATAAACTCGGCAGATATTTCTCTGCACTGAGTAACGAGGCCAATCTGCGTGATAAAGATTATGCTTGGATGGTGTTGGGTGTCTCTAATGATAAACAATTGATAGGAACAAGTTTTCTTTCATCAGAGGTGGCTATTCAAGGATTGAAGCACGAGATAGCCAATAATGCAACGGGAAATCTGACGTATCGTGAGATTGTTCCTGTCATGATGGAAGGTAAGCGAATCTTATTGTTTAAGATTCCTGCATCGCCACATAACATTGTTACCTATTGGAAACGCATAGCGTATGGCCGAGATGGCGAAAGCTTGGTTCCGTTGTCACAAGACAAAATTGACGATATAAGATATCAGAACCCGGTGTCTGACTGGACTGCAAGAATTGTCACAAACGCTACACTCAATGACTTGGACGAACTGGCTGTTGCCAAGGCCCGTATTATGTATAAGAAGGTTCATGACCGCATTCCTGCAGCAGAAGTTGACAGCTGGGACATCAAGACATTTCTGACCAATAGCGGTGTGATGAAAGAGGGCTCTCTGACGAGGGCTGCTCTCATATTGTTAGGAAAGGAATTCTCTGCATATAAATTGGAGCCGGGCATCGCCCGAGTGTCATGGACTAGAATTGATTCCGACGGACTGACCATCGACTACGAGCACTTTACGACACCTTTCATCCTGACGGTAGATGACATTCTGAAGAAAATTAACAACCTCACAATGCGTGAATTGCCTGGAGGAACACTTTTTCCAGACACGATGAAACAATATGACGACTATACCATTCGTGAGGCCCTTCATAACTGTATAGCCCATCAGGACTATCGCCTCAATCAGAGAATCAACTTTGTGGAGACTCCTGATTACCTGTACTACTCAAATGCAGGTACTTTTATCCCGGGAACCATCGAAGAGGCTTTGGAATATGTTGGCCAGCGGAAGTATTATCGCAACGAGTGTCTGTGTCAGGCTATGGTAAACTATAATATGATTGACACCATCAGCCGAGGCATTAAGACGATGTATGCTAAACAACGAGAGCGTCACTTCCCGATGCCTGATTTCCTGATAGACAACAATAAGCAAGAGGTGAACGTGAAAATCTATGGCAAGGTGATTGATGAGAGATACGCACAGTTGCTGGCCTCAGGAACCCAGTTGTCGCTGAAAGAATGCATTTGGCTTGATGCTGTTCAAAAGCATAGACAAGTGACACCTTCAGCCCTGGAGATACTAAAGGCTAGGAAACTGATAGAAGGTCGAGCACCCAATTATTTCATTTCTCTTGATGTCGCCAAGAAGACGAAACAATTAGGCGAGTACACCAAGATGAAAGGACTGGAAAGAGACAAATACCTCGGCATGATTTATGAGTTTGTCAAAAATGGCAGTCCTGAAGGAGTTATGCTAAACCAGATATTCGAATATATGAGTGAAGCACTGCCAAAGAACAAGGACGTTAAATCACAGAAAAGGTTTTTGGGGTATTTGGTCAGTATATTAAAGACTCAAGAAAAAATAGCCAATGTGGGAAAGAGGTGGATAATAATCACATATAGCCACAAAATGTAAATTTGGCTATTTCTTTGGTTATTTATTGGTTAAGCAAAATGCTCAAATATTTGCTAATTAACTGATATTGAGAAGGAAACAAAATAACCAAAACAAATGTTAAACATTGAGTTTGGTTATAATATGGTTAAAAAATAAATGAAGATTTATGGCATACTTTAACGAAGATAATGTAACGGAGCAGATGTGCATAGATGTGGCCAAACAAGCAGGCTACGAGTATGTGGATGCCGACACCTTGCGTGAAGACAAATCTACGGTCGTTGTGGACAAGCTGCTTTTGGAGGCGCTGACGAGAATCAACAAGATAAGCGTGGAAGAGGCGCAAATCGTGATTCAGAAAGTGAAAGCCCGTATCGCAGCCGGTATGGGTGGCGACATCATTACCGCTAACCAGAACCTGCGAAAGCTGTTCTTCGACGAGAACAGTTTCCCGTTTGGCAAGGATGGCGAATACATGACCATCAACTTCTTCGACACGAATCCGACCACACACCTGCAGAACAATAGCTATGTGGTGACCAACCAATGGGAGTACCCTAAGAGCAGCTATGCCGGAGGCAAGCGTTTGGATGTGGTGCTGCTGATCAACGGCATCCCGATGGTCATCGTTGAAGCGAAGACGGCGGTAAAAGCCAGCGTAACCTGGGCTGACGGAGCCAAGGACATGATAGACTACCAGAAGTCGCTGCCCGAGATGTTTGTGCCGAACATCCTCAACATTGCTACCGAAGGCAAGGAACTCTATTACGGCGGCATCGGTGCTCCGTTGACGAAATGGGGTCCCTGGTTTGCGCAGGAAGAGCGCAAACACGGCGATCTGAAGAGCGTGAAGGAGAATCTGACGAACCTGATAGACCCGCTGAGATTGCTCGATATCTACCGCTTCTTCTCCGTATATACTACGGACAAGAAATCGTCGAAGAAAGTGAAGGTGGTGTGTCGCTATCAGCAATACTTCGGCGGTATGGCCATCGTGAATCGTGTGATGGCTCGCACGAAGACGGGCATTGGTCCGAAGAAAGGTCTTATCTGGCACTTCCAAGGTTCGGGAAAATCGTGGCTGATGGTGTTTGCCTCGCAGATGCTGATGAAGAAGCAGGAGCTGAATGCGCCGACGGTAGTGATTGTCGACGACCGTCGCGACCTTCGGGCACAGATAACAGGTGACTTCACCCGTGCAGAGATTCCTAACCTTGACTTTGCCTATACGAAAGAGGAACTGAAGACGTTCTTCCAGCAAGACCAGCGAAAGATATTGATTACGACCATCTTCCTGTTTGGCGACGTGAAAGAGGCGCTGAATCTGCGCGAGAACATCATTCTCTTGGTTGACGAAGCGCACAGAACGCAGGAAGGAGACTTGGGCGAGTGTATGCGTACGGCCCTGCCCAACGCATTCTTCTTCGGACTCACGGGTACGCCTATCAACAAACGCGAGAAGAACACTTTCAGGTGTTTTGGTGCAGAAGAGGACAAGGGCGGCTACATGTCGAAGTACACCTTCCAAGACTCAATCGACGATGGTGCTACGCTGGAACTTAACTTCAAGGAAGTGCCTGTAGAGTTGCACCTGAACGAAGAGCAGCTTCAGGAGTCGTTCGACGAAATGGCGCGTGAGAACAACCTGACGGATGAAGAGAAAGACCAACTGACGAGAGGAACGAAAGTGGAGGCATTCTTTACCTCGCCCAAACGCATCCATGAGGTTTGCATGCACATCGTGGAGCACTATAGGAAGTATATACGGCCCACAGGGCTGAAGTGCCAGGTGGTGGTGTATAATCGTGCCTGCTGCGTGGCTTACAAGAAAGAGCTGGATACGCTTTTGAAGGACAGCGGCGATGAGACCGCCATCGTGATGCATACTAGCGGCGACAAGGCAAATGAATACGAGGAATACAAACTGACGGACTTTGAACAGGAGAAATTGCTTGATAAATTCCGTGACCCGTTGTCGCCGCTGAAGTTTGTCATCGTTACCTCAAAACTGCTGACAGGCTTTGACGCCCCCATCCTGCAATGCATGTATCTGGACAAACCCATGAAAGACCATACGCTGCTGCAGGCCGTATGCCGTACGAACCGCGTCTATGAGGCAAGGAAGAAGTGCGGTATGATAGTGGACTATGTAGGCGTGTTCGATAATTATGCCAACTCTCTACGTTTCGACGAGGAATCGGTAAAGACTGTCATTACAAATATCAACGAGATTAAGGCAAACATCCCCCAATGGGTGCAAGACTGTCTTGACTTTTTCCCAGGTGTCGACAGGACAATCGGCGGTTTCCAAGGATTGGAAGAAGCCCAGGAGAGATTGAAGGATGAACAGGTTAAGGTTCAGTTCGGTGCTCATTACCAGCGTCTGCATAAGGCATGGGAAGTGGTGTCGCCTGATGCCGACATTCTTCCATATAAAGAGGATTATATTTGGTTGAGTCAGGTGTATGACAGCGTGCGTCCGGTGACGACCACAGGAAATCTGATCTGGACTATACTCGGTCCGAAGACCATCGAGTTGATTCACGAGAACGTGACGTCGATTGATATCGGAGAGTCTATTGAAGACCTCGTGGTGAACAGCCGCATTTTGGATGAGTGCGTGAAAGATGAAGGTAAGCGAAATCGTACCATCATCGAAATCCAAAAGATGCTGAAGCTGAGACTTGGGAACCCGAAATACAACGGTTCGAAAGAATTTAAGAAACTCAGCGAGAAACTGAAGGAGTTGCAGGAGAAATTGCGTCAGAAACTGATTGACAGCATTCAGTTCCTGAAAGACCTTTTGGCTCTGGCTAAGGAGACGCTGGAAGTGGAACAGAAACTTGAACAACCGCAAGACAAACGGCAACAGGCTCGCGCTGCTCTGACCGAACTCTTTGAGAGTATCAAGACACCTGAGACTCCTATCGTTGTGGAGAATGTGGTGAATGATATTGACACGCAAGTCGTGAGCATCGTGAGACGATTCAACAACGCCTTCAAGACCGTTACGGGACAAAACGAGATTCGCAAGATGCTGCGTACTATCCTTTGGCTGAAATACAAAATCAAGGACAACGATGTCTTTGAGAAGGCGTATAAGTATGTGGAAATGTACTACCGGCCAAGTGGCGATGGTGCTCCCATTCACACGAATCAGGCAAGAGAGGTGCATATTTTAGCCAGCGAAAATCCCGTGAATAATCATCAAGGCATGAAATACGAAGTGTTTAATGATTCTGATTCTTCGATGGCCGCAGAGCCTCATGAATAGGTTGTTGTATTATAACGTATGCGAGAACTGCCCATTTTATAAAGTGGTACCCAATCCACTTTTGGTATAGCCCACAAGATATGGTTGTCTGCGATGTTCGAATGCCTGAACACCGCATTCAAACGTTTGCACAAAATAGAGTTCAGTTTCTTTACTTTTTTAAATTCCCTCTGTCGTTTTTTTTCTTAT
>JAEEGL010975773.1_pt1 | contig 15955 bp, 11 predicted proteins | sample 9134231 | NCBI WGS metagenome assembly JAEEGL01 (sample SAMN16246548, study PRJNA631951) | gut metagenome | biome: gut microbiome; feature: rumen; material: fiber-attached | host: Bos | place: Iran: Karaj | collected 2018-10 | reverse complement strand
TGTGCTGGGCGCCCAGCTGGATCAGGGCTTGCAAGGCGCGGATACAAGCAAAATCGTGATTGGCTATGAACCGATCTGGTCCATCGGGCCCGGGAAAACGCCGGCAGACAAGCCTTATATTGAAAAGATCGCCCGATTCGTAAAGGGACGCACCGAAGGCATGGACGTGGTGTACGGCGGCGGGCTCAAGCAGGATAATGCGGCCATGCTGGCCTCCATTCCCGAAATCGACGGGGGCCTGATCGCCCTGACCCGCTTCCAGGGGGAAATCGGCTTCTATCCCGAGGAATACCTGGACATTATCCGCATTTACATGCTTAACTGCGCACAGTGAGGAGGATCAGCCATGCAGCTTCAATTTGAATACGGCAACGGATTCATGACCGCCAATCTGCCCGATACCACCGATGTGTTCATCCCCGGCGAAACGGTGCCCGATCCTCCCTGCCTGCCCCAGGACTGGGACAGCCTATACCGGGCCACCCTGGACTCCATCCGCCATCCCATCGGTATGGAGCCTCTTCAGGAGGTAGCCAAGGGCAAAAAGAACGTGGTGTTCGTGATCCCGGATATCGTCAAGGGCGGCTGTCAGCCCACCAGCCACCGGAAGGTGGCCATCCGGGCCTGCCTGGATGAATTGTACAGCGCGGGCATCCAAAAAGAAAATATCCTGCTGCTGTTTTCCAACGGCCTGCATCCCCGCGCGCCTATGAACGAAGCCCGGCAGATTTTGGGTGATGAGCTGTTCAACGAATTCTGGTACTCCGGCCAGATCACCAGCCACGACAGCGAGGACTGGGACCAATTAGTGGATTTGGGCTTTACCGCCCAGGGCGACCACGTGATCATGAACAAGTACGTGTATGACGCCGACGTGGCGATCCTGATTGGCCACACCCAGGGCAACCCCTACGGCGGCTATTCCGGCGGCTACAAGCACTGCGCCACGGGCATCAGCCATTGGCGCTCCATCGCCGCCCATCACGTGCCCCAGGTGATGCACCGACCGGACTTTGTGCCCGTTTCCACTAGCAGCCTCATGCGGGATAAATTCGATCAGCAGGGCATGCACATGGAAGAAAAAATGGGCAAGAAATTCTTCTGCTGCGACGCCGTGCTGGACACCAAATCCCGCCAAATCGAAATCAATTCCGGCTGGGCGAAGGAAATGCAGCCCGTATCCTGGAAAATGGCGGATAAGCGAACCTATGTGCACTGGGCGGAAAAGAAATACGATATCGTGGTATTCGGCATGCCCACCAATTTTCACTACGGCGACGGCATGGGCACCAACCCTATCCAGATGATGCAGGCCCTGTCCGCCCAGGTGATCCGGCATAAGCGGGTGCTTTCCGATCACTGCGTGTTCATCGTGCCCTCCATCTGCGATGGCTGGTTCCACGAGGAACGGTGGCCCTATTTAAAGGAACTGTATGAAATGTTCCAGCACGATTCTATGCAGATTTTACCGGACATGAACCGCTACGGCGAATATTTCGCCACCAACGAGGAATACATTCGCAAATACCGCTACGCCAACGCCTTCCACCCCTTCCACGGGTTCAGCATGATGAGCTGCGGCCACTTGGCGGAAATGCACACCAGCGCCATCTACATCATCGGGGCCCGGGAGCCCGGCATCGCAAGGGGCATGGGACTGAAAACCCGTGCCACCGTCGAGGAGGCCATTGAGGACGCCAAGCGGAAATATGTGGGCGAAAATCCCAATATCCTGGCCCTGCCCAAAACCTTCACCACCGCCGCCGTGCACCTGTGCATGAAGAATCCTGAGGAAAACAGCCATTACCGGGATAGCGCCCCGGCCCATCCCTGCGGGGGCTGAAAGGAAAAACGACTATGATGACGACTGCTCTTGTATTTGTCATTTGCCTTGCCGCAAGCACCATCGGCGGTATCTGCGGCATCGGCGGCGGCGTGGTCATCAAGCCCTTGCTGGATTCTATCGGCATCATGTCCGTATCCACGGTATCTTTCCTATCCGGCCTGACGGTGCTTGCCATGGCTTGCCTGAACGTGCTGAAAAACCGCAGAGGCGGCGAGCTGGATACCGCCCGGAGCGTCCCCTTGGGCATCGGCGCTGCGGTGGGCGGTATTGCGGGAAAGCAGGTTTTTTCCAGCCTGAAGGCCGCCCTGAACGCGGACCGAATGGTCGGCGCGGTGCAGGCCATGGTGCTGGGACTGCTGATTTTAGGAACGCTGCTGTATGTGCTGAATAAGGCCCGGATCTCCGCGAAAAATGTAGGGGGCGTCGCCGTCCCAGGCTTCATCGGGCTTATGCTGGGCATCTGCTCCTCCTTCCTGGGCATCGGCGGGGGGCCCATGAATCTGGCGGTGCTGTATTACTTTTTTTCCATGGATACGAAAAAGGCGGCGGTGAATTCCATCCTGATCATCCTGCTCAGTCAGCTTGCCAGCTTGATTTTCAGCCTGATCACCGGCGTCGTTCCCGCTTTTTCCTGGAGCGTTTTGGCGGCCATGGTGCTTGCAGGAGCGGCAGGCGGGCTGCTTTCCGCCCATCTGCACAAAAAGCTGTCCGCACATCTTACGGATCGGCTGTTCATCGGCCTGCTGATCGTCATTTTCGCCATCTGCGTGTACAATGCCGTTCGGATGCTGGCCTGATACAATTACCAAATAAAAAAGGATATTACTGGGAAAACCACTCCTTGAAATCGCTTTGTATGACCTTGTGCTTCGCTTGTCCGCGCTGCGGTCCTATTATTCTTGATTGACAGCGCCTAATACGCCTAAAGCTTCATGTCTAAACGAGCGGTTTCCTCAGGTCCTCTTCCGAGAAAGACGGATGTAGGCTTGCGCTTAACCCAAAGAATTTTTCATGTATCTTTATTAGTCGAATAATAAATTAATCAAATCATCAAACCGCTTCGAGCAATACCACCGCGTTTAAGCCTGACTTAAAAAACCATGAAAAAGAATGCATGGAATCCTTCAGGCTTTCGTTTTTTCTTGGCAGATGCGCCGGTATTCTCCTGGAGTTACTCCTTCGTTTGTTTTAAATAGACGAGAGAAATTGGCCACATCCTGATAACCCGCTTCCTGCACAATATCTTTAATGGATCGGTCAGAAAATTTCAGTTCCTGTTTTACATATTGAAAACGCAGCTGGCGTACATAGGAAACAAAGGTTTGCCCCGTTTCCTCTTTGAACAGTTTACTGATGTAAGATTGCGTCAACTGAAACTGCTCTGCAAGAATGGTTAAAGACAATTCCGGATCGCGGTAATGTTGTTGGACAAAATCGACCAGATGATATTTTGAATCATTCATGCTTTCACTCAGCAGTTGGCGCGTTTGGTAAAACAGATTTTGCAAACATTCTTCAATTTGCAGGCGCAAAATCTCTGTACTTTGATACGCGCACAGCTTTGATATTTCACTATCACTCAAAGGAAAATGAAAATCCGCGCATAATTCGATGCAGATATTGATCATGCTGAAACATATACATTTTATTAAATGACTGTTCACCCGAGGATAAACCAGTTGCCCAAAGATTTGCTGAAGATAGGACAGCAGCATTTGTTCATTTCCATTTCGGATACACTCCGCAAATAACGCTTTCTCTACGGATAACATGGATAAGTTTTTCACAGTATCGCTCGGTGTCCTGAATTGACAGATTCTATCTTCGCTTTCATTCATATGCTCTTGCATAGCGACACGGGCTTCAACCAATGCGTTGTCAAATTTATATACGTGGTGATGGATTTCACTGATCCCGGCTGCTAAAAAAACATGGTATTTCAAGCGAATCAGTTTGCGGATGGTATTGGCCAGTTGTTCTGCAGGCCGACTGTTCTCTGTATTCAAAAGCAGAAGCAATTGATTATTCTCCGGCCGCGTGACGCAGAAGCAGCTTGATTTTTCCATACCAGAATTCAGGCATAAGTTTTCCGCCTGTTCCAAAATTTCATCCATATTGCTGTCATTTGAAAAACTGACCGCCGCCAGGCAGAAGTACGGTTCATCCATGGAAATATTGGCGCATTGAAGGTGGTAGCGGATTTCCGTTTCTTCTTTGATATTGCCATCAATGAGTTTATTCAGCACCAATTCCCGGATGATCTGCACTCGTTCGTTCAATTGGTAGTTCAGAATACCGTTTTCATCCCGGGAATTCTTCAAGCGCTGCCAATGCGCACGAGAAATCAGAAATGCAAGCACAATGCCTATAAACGCGCAAAGGCCAATCAGCAGCAACACTTGATAAATATTCTGACCATGGCCATAAAACACGCTGACCGGCATGCTTAAAAAATATCTTTGACCAGTTTGCGGTGAAATAAAATGCATGACGGGATTTCCATCCGGCCCGTTATCCCGAATACCGGTACCGACCAAACTGCGGTATGCTTTGATGCTGTTTCTGTCAAATGAATTGGTTATAACCAAAGGCTGCCCTGTAGCACTCACGATTGCAAGAGTAGTTTGAGAAGAATCAAAAAATCGATTAAAAACATCCATGATCGTGGCATTGGGAACAAGGATGCAAAGGCAGCTGAATAACTTTGCATCTTCGTTCACCAACGGATACAAATAAGCAATGCCATACGGAAACTGATTGCCCGAATCAAGCATGAAAGCCTGTTCCTGAGAAACCTGATTCAGCCCCACATATAAGCCTGCGAGAGATGCCGGCAAGTTTCCAATCTCAGATTCAAATTCCGCATAGTCAACCGGACCTTCCTTCAAATAGATTTGCCGGTTGTGCCGTTGATACAAGGCCAGCTTGACTGAAAACAAGGACATTTCCTCATGTGTGCTGAGCCACTGAGTTATAAATGCTTCATTATCGCCATTTTCCAAATAACGGAGTAGAGTATCACTTTCCTGGGTGCGTTCAGCAACCGTATCGCATCGTTTTTTTAATACGTCCAACGCTTCCGTTACTTGCTCAAATGAGGCTAATTGCATTTGCTGCGCGTCTTTATGAATGCTTATCGTCCAATATCCCCACAAAAGCATACCGATCAGCAAGACGGGTACGCAAAAGACCAATGCGTATTGATAAAAGCCTTGTTTTCTGGATTCCTTCACACGATAAACCTCTTTGCTGATATACTCATACACTTGTGTGTACTAAGACTATTTTATCGCATTATGTTGTTTTTGTAAATGGAGATTGTTCTTTTTTGCCATTGCAAAAAAAGAGGGAAAAAGGAGATCATTTTCAATTTCATTGTAAAAAACACATAGGAATTAAACACATGTTTCAAAAAACACACATTGCTGATTTGGTTTAATTATGCTTAAATATCGACAGGCAGAAGCATAGGATGAAGCTGCAGCACATCCAAAGCAAATCATTGTGTTAAGGAGGAACCACCCATGAAAAAACTGTGTCGTTTCGTCATCATAATATTGGCAGTGTGCTTTTTCAGCAGCTCGGCATTGGCATCTGAGTACACCTATCCAATTCAAACAAATGACAATGATCTGACTTTCTGGCTTCCGATTCAGCCGATTGCCAGCAAGTATATGTCTTCTTACAACGATCATTTGATCTACAGCATCATCAGCGAGAACACCGGAATGAATGTTGAGTTTCAGAACGTTTCCCCTGCTGACGCTGCCACGCAGTTGGGGCTGGTGATAACGGATGGCGATCTGCCGGATCTTCTTCAGATTCGCGGTTTTTATCCTGGCGGTGCAGCTACCGGCGTAAGCGAAGGTATTTTTGTAGACCTGACGCCTTATCTGGAAGAATATGCTCCGGATTATTATGCAGCATTGCGCTCCAGTGATTTGTGCTGGCGTTTAGCTACAGATGAAAACGGGCATGTCATGGCTTTCTATTCCATCAGCAAAAGCGATCCTTATCATCTGCGCATGAATACAACGCAGGAAATCGTGGATCAGTATGGCTTTGAGATCCCCGAAACGATCAGCGATTACGAGACGATTTTTGCGCGCATCAAGGAAGACAGCATCTATGGCCTGTATATTCCCACCAATGGCCGTGTGGATAACCTGATGTGGCCCTACGGCATCACGGACGGCTGGTTCCTGGATGAGGACGGCGCCGTGCAGTATGGCATGTATACGCAGGCGTATAAAGAGTACCTTACCATGATGAACAAATGGTACGAAAGCGGATATATCTATCCTGATTTCATGATGTCGATCACTGACAGTGAACGGTACGGTTTGTTAACGAACAACATTGTTTTCATGTATACGGATCCTATCGATCTGGTCAATTCCGCCTGCACCGCCGTGGGTTTGAATTCCGTTCCGCTTCCTTACGTGCGTCTGGAAAAAGGACAGGAACTTCATTTCCTGCCGAATGTATTCGATCCCAACTCCACGGAACTGAAGCCTGACCTGACCTGGGCAACAACCGTCGTATCAACCAGCTGCAAGAACATTGAAGAGGCTGTGGCTTACATGAATTACTATTACTCTCAGGAAGGCGCCGATCTTTGCAATTGGGGCATCGAAAACGTGCATTATACCGTGGCGGAGGACGGCACCAAAACCTTTACCGACGCCATGCTCAACAACCCCGATATGCCCCTGGGCGATGTGCAGATGAATTATAAAATTCATTTTACCGCCAAGCTGAAGGAAGCCGATGTTACGTGCAATCCCAATGTGGTCTACGATACGGTGGCCCTGCAAAAGCGGCTGATTTACACCGATGATACCACTGTGGACGATAAGCAGGTGTTCCCCGGATTCTCCTTCTCTTCTGAAGCCAGCGAAGCCCGCAATGACATTATGAGCGTAATCAACACTTATGTGGATGAAATGACGCTGAAATTCATTACCGGTGTCACTTCGTTGGATGAATTCGATTCCTATATGGATCAGCTGCAGCGCATGGGGATCGAGGATGCGATTGCGATCAGTCAGCAGCAGTATGACGCTTTCATGAGCAAGCCCGGTCTGGAATAACATCGCGTTACGGGCGGCAGGCGGCAAAAAGCTGCCTGCCGCTGTTTTCCTATCCTGTTTGAAAGAGGATGAACGTCATGAATGCATCGTTTAGCAGCCAGGCTGCTGTTCATAAAAAAAGGCATAGATTCAAACGAGATTGGCAGCAGTATAAACTTGTATACCTGATGCTAATCCCGGTTATATTGTATTATATCATCTTCCATTACCTTCCCATGTTTGGCGTGGTTATGGCATTTCAAAATTTCAAGCCCGCCAAAGGCATCGCCGGCAGCGCGTGGGTGGGGCTGAAGAACTTCACCGACTTTTTTGAAGGGCCTTACGCCACCCGATTGATCGTTAACACCATCATTCTGAGCGTTTATCAAATTGCGGTAGGTTTTCCTGCTCCGATTTTTTTGGCGCTTTTGTTCAATGAAGTACGAAGCAAGAAATACAAAAGTCTGTGCCAAACGCTGACCTATCTTCCCCATTTTGTTTCTCTGGTCGTAATTTGCGGCATTATCCGCACATTCACCAGCAGCACGGGCCTGATTACCATGATATGCTCTTGGTTTGGCATACCGCGGGTCAATCTGCTGGCGCAGCCTCAGTACTACAGAACGATCTATGTGTTCAGCGGGGTTTGGCAAAATATCGGCTGGGGCAGCATCATCTATTTGGCCACTTTATCCAATGCCGATCCGGCGCTTTTTGAAGCGGCGGAATTGGACGGGGCCAATCGGATTCAAAAAATCATCCATATCAATTTGCCGCTGCTCGTGCCCATTATCGCTGTTCAGCTGATAATGCGCGTGGGCAACATCATGAGCGAAGGCGCGGATAAAACCATCCTGCTTTACAGCCCGGTCACTTATGATACGTCTGATATCATTTCTTCTTATGTATATCGTATTGGTTTGGAAAGGCAGTCTTACAGCATGGCGTCCGCTGTAGGTTTGTTCAATTCCCTGATCAATATGGGGCTTGTGATATTTGCCAATTGGTTTTCCCGCACTTTTGTTAATGAAAGCTTATGGTAAGGAGGCCAAACAAATGTCTGTACGCAGCCAGATAAAGAGATCGCCTGGATCCCGGGCTTTTGATATGGTTGTAGTCCTGATTGTCACCCTGATCACGATAGCTTGCTTTTATCCCATGCTGTACGTTCTGATGGCGTCCTTCAGCGACCCGATCCGATTGATGAATAACCGCAGCCCGCTGATCATCCCACTGGGCTGGTCCACGGCGGGATACTCCATCGTATTTCATAATCCGAATACCTGGATGGGCTATAAAAACACCTTGATCTATGTCGTATGCGGCACTGCTTTGAATATGCTGATGACCACAATAGGAGCATACGCGCTGTCAAGGCCCAGCTTTACGGGGAAAAAGGCAATCACCTTTTTTATCGTTTTTACCATGTATTTTAACGGTGGATTGATCCCCAATTATATGCTTTTAAGAGAGCTGAAAATGCTGAACACCATGTGGGCGCTGCTGATTCCCGGCGCTATTGGAACTTGGAATATGCTGATCCTGCGAACCGCTTTTAAAGGAGTGCCGTCTTCCCTGGAGGAAGCGGCGATCATTGACGGGGCAAACGATTTTCAGGTCATCCTTCGCGTGCTGCTTCCCGTATCCAAAGCTTCCATGGCGGTTATTGTGCTTTTTTATGCCGTGGGCCATTGGAATGCCTGGTTCAATGCCATGATTTATTTGCCTCGGGCGCGGGAACTGTACCCTTTGCAATTATTCCTGCGGGAAATCCTGATTGCAAGCAATACCGTGGAAGGAGCGTCGGAAATAGATTTCAGCGCGGATTTGGTAAAATATTGCACGATCATTGTGTCTACATTGCCCATTCTCTGTTTATATCCTTTCCTGCAGAGGTATTTTGTTAAGGGCGTTATGTTGGGCTCCATCAAAGGATAATTTGGGGGAAATGTGTCATGATACATGATTTCTATCATCAGCAGCCGCATCCTGAAACCAATGAAACTGCTTGCACATGGCTATCTCATGATGCGGTTCCGTTAGAGGCTCTTGATGATCGTTCTGCGATTGCCTGCGCCGGGGCGTTTTATCGCGGAAAGTTTGTGATTGCGGTGACGTTTTCTGAAAATTCCTCGGATATTGAATGGCTGACAGGTGACAACATCAGGTCTTTTTCGCACAGATCCATTTTGACAATTAAAAAGCCAGTAAAGCAGGTTTCTCTGTCTGTCGTGCATGATACTCTGTATTTAGGTGTTTATACAGAAGGAATGCTCTATTTGTTCAAAGGGTTTGAAGGCGATTTCATCGCGGAAATCCCAACAAATGCGGAATCCGCCGCTGTTTGTCACGTGCAGAATGAATGGTTTTTCATTGAAGACGGGATCCTATCAAAGTTGGATGAAAACTGGCATGCGAAAGAGCAATCGAAAATCATCGCCATGAATACATCTTTGGATCGGTATCCGCTGGAGCGCAAAGATGCGCTGGAATTGGAATCTCGTGACAGTCCCGGTACCCTGGGAGGAATGCTGTTCAGTTATCAAAACAGCGTATACTATGCCTGCGCAGATGTCTTTTTCCGCTGCGCCGCTTCTCATACGGATACTTTCCTATGCCGTGCATCCACATGGAATGGACTTTATTCCAGGCGCTATCTGGTCATACCGTGCGGCGGGCCAGCCTGTTTTTTTGCCGATTGCCAAGAGAACTTGTATGCTGTGTTTATCGGACAGGAAGACAGTGTAGTCCGAGGCCGAGCCGCGATTTTTCCCCTGCTTTTTTCTGAGGAATATAGCTTATTGAGTCCTCCAAGGGAATTGATTATGGAAAAGACCATCACCGCGGGGATGCTTCCTATAGCCGTGGAACAGCATATCAGGGATAGTTTTGTTTACGCATGCCCGGATGGTTGGTATTATCTTACAGGTACAACAAAAAATTCAGGAAGCTATTGGAAAGGCACCAGTGCCATCCGACTCTGGCGGACCAAAGATTTTTCCGATTTTGAGAAATTGGGCATTGTTTATGATTATTCACTTTATGATAATGCCTGGCAAAAACAGATTTCGCCTATTCATAACGCTTGGGCTCCCGAAATCATCTTTTATAACGGTACATTCTGGATCACTTATTCAACAGCGCCAGGGTGTGGATTGCTGAAAAGCGTCAGTGGGAAACCTGAAGGTCCCTATCAGGACATGGGGCGCGTAGTGATGCACGGCATTGACAGTGGATTTTTTATGGATGGAGAACAGTTATACCTGGTATGGCAGAATGGTATGATTGCACCGTTCAATCAGGATTGCACTTCTTTCAAAGAGGAACCAAGGCTGCTTTTACCGCAGGATGGTCAGGAAGTTGGATATGAAGGGGCGGGCATCATTCGTGTTGAAAGAAAATATGTGTTATACGCAGCTGAGTGGAATGGGGATTTGCGGATAGATGGCACCTATGATATGATGTATAGCACAGCCGACCACTTGATGGGCCCCTATTCCCCCCGGCGCGTACTGGTTCCACATGGCGGGCATGGAAGCCTGTTCTGGAGCCGCGAAGGCCAGCTGCGCTTCTCCATGTTTGGGAATGACCGAACAGCAGCTTTTCGGCATTCCGTTGGAATCGGAAATATCAAAATATCATACAACGAAATAGGTGAATTGATCCTTACACCAGACGATGCCTCCATAACGGATTAATTTGCCGGATTATTTCGGAAAACACAGAGAAGGATAAAATGACCGCATGCGTTTTCTCTGTGTTTTTTGATATTCATAATTCTATTTTTCATAGCTCAAGATTACATACGATATACACACAATTGAATAGTATGTATATATCAAAATATATTATATAGAAATTTTAAATATTTAATTGACAAACACGTGTGTACATGGTACAATCAAATCAACAAAGAGGATCGATTTATCCTCCAAGCAAAAAGAAAAGGAGCTGAACCGGGAATGAAAAAATTGTTATGCCTCGTGCTCGTGCTGTGCATGACGCCGCTTTTCGCCCTGGCGGACACCAAGGACGTGCTGAACACCGAAAGCGAGCTGCCCATTGTCACCGAGCCCATCACCCTGTCCATCTTCGGTAAACAGGGAGCCATTCACGCGGAATGGTCCACCATGGACTTTTTCCAGAAGTACCAGGAAATGACCGGCATCACCCTGGAATTCAACCAGGTCCCCTCCCAGGGCTATGACGAAGCCAAGGCCCTAATGTGGACCAACGACACCTACGACGATATGCTGGTGGCCCCGGGCTTGAGCGGCACCGAGATCATCAAGTACGGCGACGAAGGTGTTCTGCTGCCCCTGGAGGATCTGCTCAAGGAGTACGCTCCCAACTACACCGCTCTGATGGAAAAATATCCGGATGTGGAAGGCCGCATCACGGCGCCTGACGGCCACATTTATGCCCTGGCCGCCATCATCGCCGTGAACGCCGCCCGCACCCAGAAGATCTGGTGCAATACCGCTTGGCTGGAAGCGCTGAACCTGCAAGTGCCCACCACCTTTGACGAACTGGAAGAAGTGCTTCGCGCGTTTAAAACCTACGACGCGAACGGCAACGGCGAAGCGGACGAAATTGCCATCGCCGCCTCTGATCTGTCCGCCTGGATCAGCGATTTCGCTGGAATGTATGGTTTGCAGTATCAGTTCGGTCAGGAAATGAACCTGAGCGAGGACGGCAAGACCCTGACCACCTGGCTGACCAGCGACGAATTCAAATCTTTGCTCCAGTGGAGCAACAAGATGTATGAAGAGGGCCTGATGGACCCCGACATCTTCACCCAGGAGTATTCCAAGTTCAATGCCAAGATGAGCGGCCAGATGATGGGGATTTTCTTCAATCAGGCCGACGATGCCTTTGATTCCACCAACTACATCGGCATTGCTCCCTTTGCCGGCAACAGCGATACCATCTATGTGAGCAGCGGCCCTGTGGCCCGCGATATGGGCACCTTCGCCATCACCTGCGATTGCGATTATCCCGAAGCTGCCATGCGCTGGATCGATTACCTGTTCAGCGAAGAAGGCAGCTACCTGATGCGCTACGGTATTGAAGGCAAGACCTGGACCCGGGATGAAAACGGCTATCCCGTCTATGTGGACGGCATCCTGAACAATCCCAACGGCTCCGGCCCCACCATCGCCCAGTTCTGCATCTGGCCCGGCGGCGGCTCTCCCCAGTACCTGAACGACCGCAACTGCATCGCTGTCTGCTCTCCCACCACCCAGGCCGCCCAGGCCGCCCTGGACCCCTATATGGATTTTGTGCTCTACGCCGAGCCTCTGTTTGACACGGATGTGAATGAGCGGCTGCTGATCCTGGACACCGATATCACCACCTACATGAAGTCCTGCGCCGCCAAATTCATCCGCGGCGAAATGAGCTTCGATGAATGGGACACCTATTGCAGCACCCTGGAAAGCATGGGCCTGCAGGAATGGGTGGGCATCTATCAGGAACGGCTGGATACCTATCAATAATCGCAATACCGATCTGAACCCTGGAGGGAGAGGGCGCGCCCTCTCCCTCTTCTTTTTCCAAGGAAGGAAGGGAAAGTATGTCCGCGCATCCCATAGCCAGGCCCAAAGCGGGGCGCTGGTTCAAAAAACGGGTATTGGCCCATTGGCAATTGCTGGCGCTGCTGGTGATCCCGGTGGCGTGGTATATCATTTTCTGTTATGTGCCCATGTTCGGGGTGCAGCTGGCATTCAAAAATTATAAAGTACGGCTGGGAATTTTGGGAAGCCCCTGGGCTTCTCCTTTGCTGCGCCATTTTACCCGCTATTTTACCTCCTATTACGCCTGGAGCACCATTTGGAACACCCTGGCCATCAATTTAGGGTGTCTGGCGATTGGATTTCCCGCGCCGATTATTCTGGCGCTGATGCTGAACGAAATCAACAGCCTTCGGTTCCGGAAAATCCTGCAGAACATCACCTATATCCCTTATTTTCTTTCCATCGTGGTGGTGGTAAGCATGCTGAAGCTGTTTACCGATCAGCGCTACGGCGTGATCAACCTGTTCATTCAGGCCTTGGGCATGAAACCGATCCCGCTGATGGAATCGGAAAAGTATTTCCGGCCCTTGTACGTGATCAGCAACGTATGGCAAAACATGGGCTGGAACGCCATCATTTATATTGCCGCCCTGGCTGGGGTGGACACCGCCCTGTACGAAGCCGCCACGGTGGACGGGGCCTCCCGCTGGCAGAAAATCATCCACGTGTCCCTGCCCTGCATCCTGCCCACCATTGTTACGCTGTTTATCCTGCGCATCGGCCAATTGATGACCATTGGCTTTGAAAAGGCGCTGCTGATGCAAAACGATTTGAACATCGGCACCAGCGAGATCATCTCTACCCTGGTATACAAAAACGGCATTCAGAAGGGCGATTACAGCTACGCCACGGCGGTGGGGCTGATGAATTCTGTGGTCAACCTGATCCTGATCGTGACCGCCAACACCGTGTGCCGCCGCGCGCTGGATGAAAGCTTATGGTGAGGTGATCTGCATGATGAAAACCGCTGCACACCGTCCCGCCCATATCCGGGAATCCGTGGGAGACCGGATCTTCCAAGGCGTGATCCTGTTTCTGAGCGTCCTGCTGATTCTGGTCGTGGCGTATCCGTTATATTTTACGGTGATCGCGTCTTTTTCCAAGCCGGAGGACGTGCTGCTGGGACGAGTGCTTTTCTGGCCTAAAAATTTCTCTGTGGAAAGCTACCAGATGGTCATCGCGGAAAGCAGCATCTGGATGGGCTATGGCAATACGATCCTGTATACTGTACTGGGCACGGTGGTCAACCTGGTGCTTACCACCATGATGGCCTATCCCTTAAGCTGCAAGGAAACGCCCTTCCGGGGCGCGCTCACCTTCGTGGCCTCTTTTACCATGCTGTTTTCCGGGGGTCTGATCCCCACCTATCTGCTGGTGCGCCAATTGGGCATGTACAACACCATCTGGGCCATGCTGCTGCCCACGGGCATTGCCACTTATAATATGCTGGTAATGAAAAATTTCTTCCAATCCAGCATCCCGGGCGAACTGAAGGAGGCGGCCTATCTGGACGGCTGCACCGATTTGCAGACCCTGTTCCGCGTGGTGCTGCCCCTGTCCGGGTCCATCATCGCGGTGATGGTGCTGTTTTACGCCGTGGCCCATTGGAATGAGTATTTCAATGCCCTCATTTATTTAAAGGATCGCTCCCGGATGCCCCTGCAGGTGATCCTGCGGGAAATCCTGTTGCAGAACCAGGAGCTGGCCCAGGGCGACGGAACGGGGCTGTATGAAAAAATGATGGCGGCGGAAACCATGAAATACGCCATCATCATCATTGCCAGCGTGCCTGTTATCTGCCTATATCCCTTTGTACAGAAGCATTTTGTTAAGGGCGTTATGGTGGGAGCCATCAAAGGATAGGGCTACCTGTGATCCTTGCTGAACGATACAATGATATACTTTCAGAGCGACAACGGTCCGTCCCATGAGTCGAGAAACTGGCTGGATGGCAGGGAAGATCCCTACTATGGAGGTACGACCGGGGCTTTTACAGGACACAAATACAACCTGTTTGAGGGAGGTATCCGTATTCCGGCGATCGTCAGCTGGCCAGGGCATATTCCGGCTGGACGCGTGATCGATTCACCGCATGCTTCCATGGATGTTTTCCCCACTGTGCTGGAAGCATGCGGGGGGCGATGTTTCACAGTACTGCCTGGACGGGGAAAGCATGCTCGACATGATCCGCGGCGGTGAAGAAAAAACACATGACTCTATTTTCTGGGAAATGGACGGGCAGACAGCCATCCGTAAAGGCAGATATAAGCTGGTAATCAATGTCAGACTTGTTGAGGGTGAAGAGCAGAGAGCGCCTATGTTCCTGTCAGATCTGGAAACTGATCAGGGAGAACGCGTGAATCTTGCTGAAGCAATACAAGCCGGATGAACTGCTCAATAACGATATTATTGCTGTACCAATAAATTTTTGAATATATTTCACCAGAAATAAAGGTATCCGCTCCTACAGTTTTCTGAATCATTTCGCTTTTGCTTTCCTGTTTGGAATTCAAGCTTTTATTGGGGAAGCAATTAAGAACTTTGCCTATAAATCATGGAACAGGGAACTTGATACTGATGGTACACAATGATACAGATTGTAAAGCGAAGCAAACGAAAACCAGTTCATGAGGAGGTACAGCCACGGGATAATGGAGTCGATACAGTAAAGAATGGAGAATCATTCATAGCTGTCGGTTGTTTTTAGAGATAAAGAATAAATTTGAGAAGAAGCGCTTGCTTTATCAGATAGCGATGTATTTTTCTCGGGCCAGTATCGTATCAGCCGCTAATTATAGCAGAGAAAAGCAAATATGGAATAGACATGGAACAAGAAGAACTTCATATGGTATTGAGATACCTTCCAACCTGTGTTATAGTATATCTGGTAGAAGTACGAAGGTAAGATCATCACGATCAATGTAAGTGACAAGCCAGTTATGACGATACAGGCGCGGTGTATCGATACGCCTGGGTGTCGGAAAACGGCGCGTATGCTTTCTTCCTTGGGGACAACGTGCGGGATACCAAGGCGCTTTCCTTTGTGTATGAAAAAGAAGATACCACCCTTTCCAAATGTGCTGCCCATTGCCGACCTCAGCAGATGAATTGGAGAATGAAAGCGGACGGCAGCCGGGAAGAAGTAAGCAACGCGGAAGCGCTGCCCTTCCCGATAATAGACAAGAATCAATTCTTCCACAGCGCGTCGCCGGAAAACATCTGGAACGCTCAGATAGACACCAAGAGAAAAAATAGGCACATATCGGAGGGCAGACAATGAAAGCAAATTATTTCTTGGGTAATGAACAATTTGAAGTACGGGAAGAAGCCGTGCCCGAAATCGGGGCGGATGATGTGCTGGTAAAGGTAGCCGCCTGCGGCATCTGCGGTACGGACGTGCATATTTATCACGGGGATAAGGGTTCGGCAGCAGTGCATCCTCCCGTGGTGCTGGGGCATGA
>JAEEGL017216625.1_pt1 | contig 15956 bp, 16 predicted proteins | sample 9134231 | NCBI WGS metagenome assembly JAEEGL01 (sample SAMN16246548, study PRJNA631951) | gut metagenome | biome: gut microbiome; feature: rumen; material: fiber-attached | host: Bos | place: Iran: Karaj | collected 2018-10 | reverse complement strand
TTATGAACTCAGGGAAATCCATATAATCTCCAAGTTTTTTTCCGGTCTTCCTCACATCATCTTCATCCCATATGATCCCAAGGAGTTTTCTGACGCATGGATACACACATTTTTCATGGGCATCCATCCTCTTATTGCAGATTAGCTCTTTGGGGTTTATCCCAAGAATTAATAAAACCTCTCTGGCTATATATTCCATGACAACATTGGTTGGATGGCCCGGATCATAAAACAACTTGTCTTTCCTGTAATTCTCCTCAATAAAATCCGCAATCTTAATATCCCATAGTGCCTCTCTGGTTCTTACCTTATTCATGCTGCTTTCATAATTAGCGAGCACTTCCTCTTTAGGGATTGCCATGTCTCCCATACAGAAACTGATAATCTCGTCAATATTCATTCCCTTATTAACGCAGTCCTCTATTACCCTGTCACCATACAGAAAGATTCCATCTGTATCTGTTCCTCCATTTAGAGCCTCATTGCCATTATCATTAAGTGTAATCACCTGTGGAAAGAACATCCTGCTTATCCCATACAAATGAGGAATCTTGATCTCACGAACTGCTTCCCCTAAATTTCTTCTTATATACTCGTCTGACACCTCATAACCAAATGAGTTGTTATTCCGTATATCCTCGTGAACCCATATATCGATATTTTCAAAAATTTCTGGCTCTGTTCTAAATTCCTTCGTTGATGATATAAGTAAAGGGTATGGGTATATCGAATATTTATGAGTAAATTCTCGTGAAGACAACAGGTACTCTCTAAGTATTTCCATGTGACAGTTACCGTGAAGAAGAACTATATCCTTAGTAAACCATTCATAATATGCAAAGTTAACAAATTCCACCAGTCCTCGCTCCCTAAGCTCACTGGCAATCGTAGGATACAGATCCATGTTCGTTGCGACCACAAGTAGCATTTCTTTATCCGGCATAAAATCCACACCGTACACAGGCTTACCACGAAAAGTATTACCACCATTCCTGTCTATGTAGCAGACAATATCTATCCCTGAAAGTTGGAACATATAGGTGCATCTCGCACCATGAATACCTGTTCCACGTACCACTACACCATTTTTTATCTTTTCTGCAATAGCCTTGCTCATTCTAAGAGACATTCATCCATCCTCACATTCCCCAAACCACATCCTCAATAGATACAATAGGACAGGTTAACTTCTCATTAAGGGATTCATATATCTCTTTATAAAGCTCAGGCAAGGCAATTACGCACACATCTGTAGTTGGTAAATCTGCATCTGGCCTGTAACATTCCATTTCAAGGAAAAGGTTATCAGCATTACGATCAATGCCGTAGTCCACTTCTACCCCACTGTCTTTTAACTCAACGATAAGGGCATGAGCAATATCGTTCATACCATACACTGCAATATGCCGATAACCTTTATTATTAAAATAATCACCAAGCTTCTTGCCCGCTTGACGCAACTTGACCCACTGCAGACAGACTTGATAATAATCCGAGAATTTATCCCCATTCTTCTCAATTCTCTCACAATGAAGTTCATACTGCTTCCCGACCCACTTGCTGCCAAAAAACACCCCTAAACCAAAGCTTGCTGCTATTCCAAAAATTCCTGCAACTGTTTTTTTCATAACCTGTCTCCATACTGTTTATCTACTACAAGCCGTGCATAGTTTGAAAGCCCGATTCCAATAAATCCCGCCTCTTTAACGCTTTCAAATATATTTTCAATGTCTTCATATAATTTATCTATCTGCCCCTTGTTCTTGAAAGTGGGGCTTCCTCCTGGCATAAGCTCCGAGGAATGTATCATAAACTCAATATAATCTGTGCCGCATTCTTTCAGATAATGAATCATCCCAAGCATAGTCTCGCAATTATGTCCATTAGGACGGAACCACGCTGGTACTGTCCCTTTCCCTCTGTTGATCACAGTGACAGGAACTTCAACAAGATGTCTTTCCTTTACTCCGGAACAGATAATCTCCGGCGTTCCTTTCCATGAACTCCAATCAGTGCCTTTGCTTCTAATGCTCCAACCTGGTTGCCCTTCCCAAGATATGCCAGGCGTGCATGTGCAGTCGGCAACATATCCAAGGTCACACAGAACTTCTGCTATGCGGTTGTCGAAGCTCCACCTACCTCCCCTATGGGAAGTGATGTCGCAGTCAAATGTTTCTTCAAGTAGTGATGTCAACCTCCTAAGCTTCTCCCTGATGACAAGTTTAGGATATTCCGTCAAGTACGGCTTTCCCCTATGGGCAGGCGATTTCATGAGAGGAAAATAAGGCGGCTGATTCCATGAGTGTTCATGTGCACCTACTTCAAGTGTCATCTTCGCCAAGCCTTCCCTTGCAAATTCCCTATAAAACACATCATGCGCCATTTCGTAATTGGTTAGGTAGGTTGGCACGAAACCATATCTTTCACATAATGATTGAAACCTTGGGAGGAACCTAGCGTTTTCAGTCGTTATCTCTGCTTTGATATCTTTTACACCCCACAGGTTATCCCCCTCGGTGTCAATTGTTATTATGAAATATTTCTTCACAACCAATCCTCTCTGATGCATAGCGCGCAGTGCGATTCCTCAAAAGCCAACACGTACTCATTCTTTGCAATCTCCTCATACTGCTTCCGTCTTGTGACTATTATAAGGAAGCTCTCATTGGGGGAGTAATCTTTAATAGCTTCCGGTCCACATATCCCTTGATTCTGATAAGGCACACTGTCTATAAGACACGAAGGCTTAATTCCATACACTGACATAAGCTGCCTGACAACATATCTTCCCCAATTGCCCATGCCCCATACGACCACTTTTCTTCCATCTGCAACTTCTTTTATAAGCGGCAGATTATGCTCCACACACTCAAAGTCTCTTTTCTGAAAAATAATCTTTGGTGCATAACTTCTTACCTCACCGCCGAAGCTCCTTTTGAAATCAGATATGTTGGTCAGACTCACATCATCACCAATATACAATCCTCCAAAATCAAACCCTGTAAATCCATTTTCTCTGAGGTGGCACATAGCTTTATAATGTAGAAAGCTATTTGCTCTTCCTATCAGTGCTGACTTATCAGTGTCACTACGGAAATGGGACGCTCCAAAGGCAAAGGTGGATACTTTGTCCTCAAAATCTAGGAGATACCCATTCTGAACCAATTTTTCTCCATCACTGTCACAGACAGTGGCAAGCAGGAAACATCCTGCCTTAGCAGCTGCACTATACCTTTCTATATCAAACTCAGCCAATCCCTTGGCATGAGCAAATTCATTGTAAAAGCTGCTTAGGCTCTCCATTTTAATTTTGTCAGGATGCTGATCCATTTCTGCCATAAGTCCATCCTTATCCATCGCTCGCCTGACCTTGTATTTTCTGTTCCTATGAAACCCGTTAAGAATCTCCTTCTCCTCGGGAGTAATGTCTATCATTATGGAGTAATTTATGCTCTGCCAGTCCGAGCCTTTAGACATATAGATAAGTCCATTTCCATACCTTTCATTAATCCTGTCATCAAGTTCTCCTGCATAGAATATAGACAGTTCATCGCAAGATGCCGCTTCCTTCTCAAATTCATCAAGCCCCATCTTTTCGATAAAATATATATGCCTCACTTTGCGTCCATAGGACTTATAGTCAAACTTGATCATTCTGTGTTCCGTCCATAACATATATGTTTGTATACTTGCTCCAAAAGTCGTTGTATATCTTCCTTACTAGCCGGAATCTTCCGTTCCTAACAACTTCCTTATGCAAAACAACTCCACTATATATAAGGATTATTCTTCTTGGATTTCTTGTATAACTTGCCTCAATATTTGCAATAACCTTCCTGAAAGTCTCTCCACCAAACGGATTATTCATGTTGAATATAGTGTAGTAATCAATCTCTGTCGTAATCTTGGCAGCATCCTTATTGAATAACTCACAGTTTTCAATATTGCATTTTTCCAGATTGAGTTTGGCGATATCACATAATCTTTTGTCATATTCAACTCCCCCAATCTTCGCAGCACCATTCTGCGCGAACATTATCAAGGCTCCCGCCTTCCCATACCCGAAATCAAACATGTTTTCGCCTTCAAGACAAAGATTATCGAGCACATCTACAAGTGCATAATCGCAACCATATGAATAAAACACATTATCCCCAACAGCATTATCAACCATTGCACTTATATCAGTTCCATAAGCATAATCAAGCCAATCATAATATGAAACCTTGCTATCATAACCTTCCCCAAGACTCTTTCTAAGCCAGACATATGTAACACCTTCAATGTACCCATATTTTTGTAATCTAAGATTAACCTCTGTTTCCTCTTGAAAATCACATATAACAAAACAGTCATCAGCAGAAAGCTCATCCAATATAACTGATTGGAATACATGCATCTCTGACGGAAAATTAACTTTGTCATCAATAATCACATCAATAATTCGATTCATCCGACGAAAATAATGTGAAAGAAATTTTCCACTGAGTCCGTATCCCCACAGAACGATTCTTCTTCCGTTGGCCATTTTCAATATATCCTTTATTCTCCTGTCAAATTCAACCCACAGACCACCCATAATTCACCGTTACCTATCGTTCCGATATAATTCCTACACCTTGACATCTATACAATTTCTATTCAAAAAAATCATTCAACAGTCTCATCCCATATCACGCGATCCCACAACCCCATGACATTAGTCCTACTGTAATATTTCGCCCTTTTAATTGATCTTGCGCGATAGCGTGCATTAAGATCCTGATTAGAAAGCATTTCATACATAGCCATTCCAAGAGTCTTCTCTTCCGGCGTAATTTTCTCACTCACTTCGCTACTTCTCTGAATCCTTGGTGTCATCACCCCGTATTCACAATACACAGTCTCTGTTATATGCTTGCTTTTCCCCAATATTTCACCACAACCACCTGGAGAATCTGTTGATATTACAGGAACCCCGTAAGCCATGGCTTCCACCATTGCATTAGGAAATCCCTCCGCCTTTGATGCCATGACAAAACAGCACGCATTTGCAAGATACACTCCTACATCCTTCTGAAATCCAGCAAAGATCACTACTTCATCAAGCCCTAATTCATGCCTCAGTGCCTTCATATAATTCATCTGTCGTCCATCCCCGACAAATATCAATCTCCCCTGTGGAAACATATTATGCGTTACAGAGAACGCCCTTAGCACAGAGTCAAATTGTTTTACCGGATCCATCCGTCCAACACATACCACCGTCTTATCTCCGTATAGCCACTCGATATCCTCACGGAAATCATCTTCCTCAAATCTTCGACGTTCAGCAGCATTTGGAATGATTACAATGTTATTTTTTTTAATGCCGTAGTTTAAGGCAAGATCTTCCTTTACTCCACTGCTGACCGCAACAATCTTATCAGCAAACGGGTATATCTTTCCAAGAAGACGCCTGTCATACAGAAAGACTCCATCATATTCCCTTCTCTCGGAGAGGACTGTCCTAATACTAATAATCACCTTCTCGTCTTTCTGTTTTGACAAAATGTTCAGTACATTACACCCCTCCATGAAGGATATACAGGCATCTATGCGGTACTTTTGTTTGAATCTCTTAAGGCTTCTAGCAGCAAACATCATCTCCCTAAAATTGTTAATGACATCTGATCCGACAAATGGATAATTAATATGTGTCTTAATAATCTCACCGTCTATATCGAAGAAAGATCGTCCGCTGTTAGCAAGGAGGAAATAATATACTTTATCACACTTGTGGAACAGATGCTTTCCAAGCTCCGCTGCAGCTCTTTCAGCGCCACCAGTGGTTAATGTAGGAATCAGGATTGCAATATTCATATGACCACCTTATCCCCAAGTATTCTGTCATACTCTTCCGGAGCAAACTTAATACATCCACTCCATGTATAAAATGTAATCTCTCCAAAATAAACTATTCCATCATGAAGATAGAAATCAACTCTGGCTTGTGGTAATCCAGCTGCAAGAATCTCAGAATATTCAACTATCTCATCCCATTTATCAGGTTTCTCCCATTTAATATCTGAATTCTTGTAGAAAGCCCAGAATGGAACACGTTTAAAGTTTATGTCATAATGGTCATTGGTTCTGGCATCAAAAGATGCGTGAGCTATGCCTCTACATATAGTCACAAATTCTACTTTACCGCCTATTACCGTTACCTTATATTCAACGGAATCAGGTTTGCCAAGAGAATCCATATACTTTTCAGCAATGATACGCGGTTTAACATCTTTATAAGGCCATTCCCTGTCCCCCCAGAAAGGATTAATGCTTAAACAGGCTTCCAAAACATTCTTAGCTTTCTCTTTGTCAAACTCTTTTTTATTTCTACAAACAACCATCCCTCCACTATCATGAGTACATTTCAACACAAAACTCTCTGGTAGTTTGTCAAAATCAATATCATCAAACCTATCCCACACTCCGTATAAAGGTGCTACATGCTCAGTACCTATTTTATTACTGACATACTCTTTCACAGCATACTTATCTACCATGGTTGTATATACGGGCTTTCTGTCGTACAGCTTAAGCCAATTAAGTTTCTCATTGAATGTTTTAGGATTTTCAAGGTCAAGTTCATATCCCATCCTATACTTAAATCGTACTTTCAAATATGTCGCGTCATCCATAACGCTTGGGAATTTTTTTATAAGTTCTTTATTACCAAGACCATCAAGGTAATGAGCAAGTTCAATGGGCGCATAGTCCGACTCAAAACGGTAATATGCCTTTATCCCCATACTATCAAGCTGCTCTGCTATTTCAGCCTCGGCAGTGCCTCTAACAGAAATGAACACAAAGATATCTGGATGCTCTTTAAGATAATCAACTGAGAAGATAGGAAGGCCGTTGCATTCTCCACCCGCTTTGTTATTATCCACATAGAATTCAATATCAAATCCAGCATCCTTTAAGAGGGCATAGCACCAAGTACTTCCATAATCACCTGCACCAAAGATGCAGATGTTCTCTTTTAAATTATTTACAAGATTTATAAATAACTCTTTATCCATATTTCCTCGTATAACAACTGGGTATAGTAATCAATAGTGTGAACCTATATAATCTATAACGAGCAATTTATTCTAGCGAGCTAAATAAACATAATTTAAAAAAATAAATTAATCACCAACAAGTACTCCACCTAATTATTGTTATTAACCTCAGACCTTTTACTTACGTATTTCAAAGTATCTTTGATTCTTATTGCGAAATTCCATCATTTCCTTTTCTTGCTTTGCGTAGCAGAAATGTCCGCATACACTATTCAATAACATGACTCCATAATAACCAAAGTTTATACAATGTTGCATAATTTGAAATTCATCTCCGTCTTTCCAATCACATCCATTCCCATTAATTCCATCTAATTCAAAACCACCCATCGAATTATAGAATTCTCTCGAAAACAGAATAAAACAAATTGCGTGCCTACCTGAAATCAATCTATACCGCTCCATCCCATGACTTTCTGCTCTGTTATTCAGCAAATCTATATTATCTATAGACCAATAAAACATCGGAAAACGGGAATCTACTCTGATATCAGGAGAAGCTATATCTCCACCATAATATAGATTTCTACTAAATTCTTTTTTGTATTTTTCCTTCAAATCAAACTCTTCTAAAAAAATGTACGAACTTGAATTTAACGGAACCATGGGGCTAACAAACCCTACCTTTAACTCTCCAAGGTCTTTCATTTTTTCAAAAAAGGCAGACATCTTCCCAAAAACATTTTTTGTGACGTAAACATCTTCATCCATCTTGAATATAAGATCTTTTTCAGTAAATTCCGCCAACATCAAATTTTGTGCATACAAGATATTGTTAATATCGGTTGAGAAATACGACCAACCATTTGTTTTGGCAATCTCTGATAATCTTACATCATAGAGTCCCGAACTAAGCAAGCAGACATCTATGTCGCACGGGCAAAACTCTCTAACACGCTGAATAGTATCCCCCCATAAAAAATCTTTATATCCTATTAGAATATATAATAATTTCCGACTATCCGTTTTCCTATTTTCAAACCTCGTTTTACACGAACAAAGTCTTATATATTTTTTCGTTAAATCTTCAAAATACACCGTCCTATCCCAAGCATTAAGGTATTTGCCGCCTTGAATAATCCTCCATACCGGAATACCAATTTCCTGAAGTTCACGCATTATTTGTCTACCATAAAGATATGAAAGAATAATCACAACATCATACTTATACGACTTAATATTTAAGGGATCTATTACTTTGTATCCTTTTATTCTTTCCCCCCACAACCGCTCATCTTTATCAGCAATTACTAAGATATCCCACTCCTTAGGTACATTTCCAATTACCTCACGACAGTAATTTCCAGCTCCGTAAATTATTACTTTTAGACAGTTATCTTTACCCACAGTTTCCTTCTCCAAATTATTCACTACTTACTAACATATTTACTGGAATTGAAAAGTATCAAATCATAATCACCTGCTCCAAAGATGCAAACGTCATTCTTAATATCATTAGCAAGACTTATGAATTTTTCACAATTCATTACCATCACCATCTCTCTGTAATCTGTCCAAAAATATCTATACAACCACTCCTCTTATCAGATTCAACACGATGTACAAAATCATCCAGGCATATTACCCTACCTAAATAACCTATTTTATCTCTCAAACATTCCTCAATCTCCTCATAAAAAGATATTGCAGTTACAATGATAAGATCGGGACAAAAATTCCTCATGCAATCATCTATATCATTTGAGTCTGCTATTAGTGTTTCTTGTATCACACCCCCAGATGGTATTTCAGCGACCAAAAGCTTTCCTAATTCATTTTTTCCATAAACAAGCACTTTATATATGCCATACGATGCAAGATATTCATCAATCCTTATACCATCTTGTTTTATCCTTATCCATGAAAGCAGACAATCATTGAATTCATCCAATTTGCTAATGCGTATTTTATCCTCATTCTTTCCGTATAAATATTCAGAGGCAACATCAGTTGTAACATCTTCAACTTTGGAAGATTCTCTATCACTGTTTTTATGTAACCAAATAATCCGTCTGCGTGTATTCTCCCACGCTATGTATCCTTTCGACATATACTCAGGACTGTAACCAAGATCAGCAAACATAGATACATAGTCGTGACTGTACTCATAGGGCGGTGATTCTACTAAATCGACAACAATTCTTTCCACTATGTTTTTCATCACAAGTTGGGAAAACATCTGGTAAACTTCGTCTGGTGCAATACCATGTAGAAAATTTACAGCTATCATAAGACTAATATGTTTATTCCTTATATTCTCGAAAGTTCCTGTCTTAAACCTTGGTCCAAAAAGATGAAGAATCCTTGCTCCTGTTATAGTTTTGCTATCTATATCATAACCCAGTCGATTTTTATGGCGAATTTCCGAAATTATATCCCCAAGACCACAACCACATTCAACAATATACCCATCACCAATTTTACCTTTCCGAATAAGGTAATTTACCCTGTTAATTATCGAGAGGGCATATTTCTTTTCTTCAAAACAGTTCAGATGCCACTTGTCAAAACCGATGAGCTTCTGAAGAATTTCTTTTTTATTTTTCATATCTTCAGAACTCTCCAATACAACGCATATATATTCCCTATTTCAAATAACAGCATATAAAATTGTGCCATACATCGACGCCCCGTAGTGCCTGATATGCAACTTATACTCCGGAACCATTTCATGTACCATGATAGGTATTTCCCATAAATGTGAGGGCTTGTGATATATGCATATTGCCATGCAAGGCTTATCTCTGCATATGGTTTGCCTGGCACCCTTAAGCGCCTCCACTTCACTTCCTTCTATGTCCATCTTAATGAAAGAAACTTTTTCGTTAACTACATCATCAATGAAACATGTAGATATGCTCGCACCATAATCGGTCACCTTCCCTGAAACGGAATCATTTCCATCTGTGAAATGCAGAGTAGTATTGCAAGACCATAATCCCATATCATAAAACTTTATTTTATCTCCATATCTCCACAATACCTTGTCCCTTATTTGTCTTGCCTTATCAACCTGCGGTTCGAACGAATAGATTCTCTTAAAATCATTTTTTGTCCAAAATGCTATCTCTTCAATAGTGTCCCCATCATAAGCTCCGCCATCTATGTACACACCGTCTGCAAAAGGTTTCCAGTACTCGTCAATAAAATACTCACTCTTCCCTCTGTTCATAATGTCTGTATAATCAATTTCTCCATCTTCTCTTTTCCTAATGACAGAATCCAAAATGTTCACAGAATCCATATCACTCAGATGCATTTTTACTTCTTTTAATTTGTTTTTATCAAGTTTCTGCGAGATAATATCTTCTTTCAGTTCGAGTGGACGATTCATCCAGAATTCAGAATAATAGTTAGAAATCCCCAAACTTTCTAGCTGAGTTGCCATCTCATAAGTATATGTTCCACATATTAAAACAACTCCATCTTCTCGTATTCTTAAAGCGGATTCCTCTGGGCTGCATACTTCATATTGCCTGTTAAATAATTGTATAGAACGTTGTTTATCATGGTCATTATCCAAAATACAGGCTATATTCCAAACATTTCCGAAAGGTCTCATTTGTCTCAAAATCTTTACAGCACTGTTGAATCCAAACAAATACACCTTTCTTTTTGATGCCTCTAAAGCAAAATCTTCCCATGTGTCCTTCAAAAATTTTTTCATAGTCTCTTCTCTTTTTTCATTAACTAATATCTTAGTTAAGCAGCTTTATAAAATAGTTCAAATCCATAAAACCATCTTCATGCATAATCACATAATCATTACCGTTGTACTGCTTGCACAAGCCAATATATTCATCCATCACATTGTTATCAATCTTAATTTCAAACTTATGGGTATCCCGACCAAAAGCCAAAATCATACCATCAAATGTTGTCGCAAGTTTAGAGTTATTATCATTTCCTGATGTCATAAAAAACTTACTATCTATGCGACTTACTAAAGCTGTATCGACATTCAATTTGTATGTTGGCATTGCTACACCATATACATACATTGCATTCCCAGTTTTCAACCCCCCTATCACTTCCCCGCCATTATTCAACACATAAGAATTGATTATATTCCCAGATAAATCTGTAACAACAATACGTCCATTTTCGCAATTACGCGGTACAAACCATAATTTTCCATCGTCATACTGGATGCCAGCTATCCTACCTATATCGGAAATACTTTCTGTTTTCTGCTCATATGTTTCCAAGTCCAATAATAAATAATTATTAGTATATGATATTCCAACAGCCAGCTTATTATCCCAAAGTGCGTAGCTTCCTCCCCATAGTTGTTTTTTTTCTTTCAAAATATATTTGCCTTCTCTTAATTGCAAATCAAAAACATATATATCAAGCGCATGATCTCCCATCATAAAAACCTTATTATCTTTTAGAAATGCACCTGTAAATTGATATTCATGGTCTCCCATCCCATGCCAGGGAATATCGTACTTTGTCCAATTATGATCTGTCCTTGTATATATCCAAAGATGATTTGCATTATATGGACACAAAATCACTTCATTTTCAGTAACACATATACCACCATATAAATCAGTTTTATATGGTGACTCTTCATCCGGGCCGATTAAATAATTGGTTATACCTGTTTTTATATCTATACGACCTATGATATTAACATCACGCATCGTAAAATAAATTGAATTATTAAAAATCGTACTGCTATGACCTATATGCCCTTTGTTCATTAATCTTCTTCCTCATCAAAAATATGTGCATTATTTCAATAATTCACTTTTATACCATTCTATAGCCACATCAATACCGCGTTCAAAATTCCAGTCTGGACTGTATCCCAGCCTCTTTCAAACAATACTTCATAGCATTCTCTGGTATATGGAAATCATGCTTTATTCTTGTAAATCTTTCTTCCTGTGCTGCTGCAATAATTATTCCATCCTGAATAAGACATGCTGCAGAATCATGGTATAAACAAGAGACGCCAAGTATATACATTAATAGACGCCTTTCTTTTTATAGTTTCTATATGCTCCTCATAAGGAGGCATTGATGATTTGGGCACAAAGATTTTTTATGAGTCCATATTCATTTCCTTCACGGATACTCTGGGATATCTTAATAACAAATAAAAAACTCCCAACATAAGATTTCACACCTTACATTGGGAGTCATTATCATTATTATTCTGTTTTACTGAGCACTTTATTTATATACTCATCTGCTTTTTCTTCTGAGATTTCAAATCTCTTACACAGTTTGCTTTTTATTATATCAGTAGAATACCATCTTCCAACTTATCTTCGATAAAGGCATCTATGCCTTGTTCTATACCTTCTTCAAATTCTTGATCATATGCTCTTAAGCATGGTAGATCTAATACTTTCCCACCCAAATGTAAAGTATGAACTTGTCAAGGTTCACCACTACTTCGCACTTCTTTTAACTAAAATCTGTATATATTCTATTTTATCGCTCTTTATGTACTCAATCAATCATTTGTGCTCGTTTTAACGTTAAAAAGCCGATGCACATTTAAACTGTACATCGGCTTTTTTATACAAAAATATATTTTAAATCTTTTTTATTAAATCTATTACATATTCATTGGAAACATCAAACTCTTTACTAATTCTATCTATTATTATGGCATCATCAACCCCCATACCTCTTAATATTTTTAAAGTGCAGATTATTCCTTTCTCTACACCCTTCTTTTCCCTTGCATTTCCTACAAGCTCTAGTGCATTGATTTCTTGATCTTCAGCTAACATCATATCTGCTACCTCCGACATATGTGAAACTAAAAAATTCTTGATTTCAAAAGGCAATGGCATTCCTAAACTTTTTAATATCCATATATCAAACACCTGCAATATCCATAAATCTGCTTTTTGCACCGAGAACCTGGTCAATATTATCCATCATCTCTATCAGATTCTCCGCGATAGCCCTCTGATGGTCAGTTGGTTCAACTGCATAAAATGCAACACTATCAAATGTATGACTACTCGCTTCAATGAATAAAGTCATTAGCATACTTCCTTTCCATTTTTTCTATATTATACAATAGTAGCCAGAGATATTTAATGCGCAATCTCATATTCTAGGACATTGTGCTGTGATATTCTATCTAGTGCATTGACCATGTACTCCTTTAGGAGTACTATTATTACAAAGGAGTACATATATGCATTACACTTTGTTTCATGGATCAGACCATATAATTGAAAAACCTGTCTATGACGGAGGCAAGCCTTATAACGACTATGGTAAGGGATTTTACTGCACAGAGAGTCTGGATATGGCAAAAGAGTGGGCTGTATCTAAGGACAGAAATGGATATGCCAGCAAATATTTCTTTGACAGTGAAGGTCTGGCAATACTTAACTTAAACAGCACTGATTATACTATTCTGCATTGGCTTGCCATACTTCTTGAAAATAGAAAATTTGCCATCAATGCTCCACTGGCACTTCAGGCTCGGGACTATATCCTTGCAAACTTTCTTATCGATTATCAAAACTATGATTGCATTATTGGATATAGAGCAGATGATAGTTACTTTTCTTTTGCCCAGGATTTCATCAGTGGTGCCATATCATACAGACAATTGTCAAATGCTATGTATTTAGGCAAGCTTGGTCAGCAGTTCGTATTAAAAAGTCAGGAGGCATTCAATCGAATAGTTTTTGATGATTATTACATTGCAGAAGAGTCTGTATGGTATGCCAGAAGAGTTAAAAGAGACAAAACTGCCAGAACTCAGTACCTTGATAAAGAACGGTACGCATTAATCCCGGGTGATATATTTATTACCCAAATTCTCACTGAGGAGATGAAAGCAAATGATCCACGCTTACGATGAACTGTATCTCGATAAAGCCCAGATATCAATGGGAACCATGCTTAATCATGCTGTCAATGATGTCGGCTTTGAAATATCTGAATATACTGATCTATTCATCTCATCAAAAATATCAACATTATTTGAATGTGGTAATCCTAATATGATCGTAGGGAAGTCCGGAATCGAACTCGTTTATGAAGTTTTGGATTCGAGCAATATTCCTTATGAGTATGCTGAACAATCGGTTAAAATAGGACGTAGCCCTGAATACTGGTGTGGTTGGGCTTTGGCATATTACCAATGGAAGACATCAATGTCTTTTTCCTCGATACTAGAGCGTGTTCCAATAACAGATGTCCACTCTATGTATCCTGTTTTTCATGAGATGGATATTCAACAATTTTGTGATCACATGGATGAACTCGAGAAAAAAGCTCAACCCGAGACTAACTTAAAACACCTTCGAACCAACTTGGGCATAAGTCAGCGTGAGCTTGCTAATTCCAGCGGTGTTCCCCTTAGAACAATACAACAGTATGAACAGCGTCAAAAGAACATAAACAAGGCTCAGGTAGACTACCTTATCAAGCTATCTTCAGCACTTCATTGTGATATCACAGCTTTGATTGAGAGAATATAGTTCTATTCTTTAAATATACTTAATTTCGTTAATAATGTTACAATTATTTCATAGGAGATTAGCGACTATGAATCATTCCATAGACTTTTTCAAAGACGAAGTAAGAAACGGATTCTACATTCCCACGGCCATCAAGCAGGCGTGGGCCTGTTCTCTTGATGTTCTCGCGGAGATAGACCGCATCTGCACTTCCCACAATATAACCTACTACGCTGACTGGGGAACACTTCTTGGAGCAGTTCGTCACGGCGGATTCATTCCATGGGATGATGATCTTGATATATGCATGAAAAGAGATGACTACATCAGGTTTCGAGAAGTGGCTGACGCTGAGCTTCCGCCTGAATTTGTCATCCATGACTATGAGAGGCAGGAGAATCACTGGCTCTTTCTGGCAAGGGTCGTGAACAGTTCAAAATATGGGTTTAATGAGGATTATCTGGACCGCCACTACAATATGCCCTGGCTTATAGGTGTAGACATATTTCTAAAAGATTATCTATATAAGAATCCTGAAGACGAGAAAAAGCGCTGCGATGAAGTACTACATATCCTAGCTGCTGCTGAAAAAGAAATAGACTCAGGAAACGTTTCTTCTGCAAGAGTTCTTTATAAAAAAGCTGAAGATGCAATGTCCCGGGTTCCCGAAAGTGAATCCGACAAAATCTGCCAGATCTTCCCCTGGGGCTTAAAAGGAAATGTCGGTGAGCCAAAAGAATACTATGGAGAAGCTGTGCGCCTTCCATTTGAAGATACAACAATTCCTGTTCCGGCACACTATAATCAGCTTCTTTCCATGCGCTATGGCAACTACCTGGAAATCCATAAAGTCTGGGATGCCCATTCTTACCCTGCTTTTGACCACCAGAGACAGGCCTTTGAAGAAGAGACTTCTGAAAAGCTCCCTTCCTTTACATATTCAGATGATCTGTTAAAAAGAGCTCAATGTCATACAAAAAATCAAAGCGGTAAAAGAACAGCTCTTTTCCTTCCTATCGGCCCTAGAGAATGGGAAGGCTTCCAAAAGACATATAAAAAAGAATCTGCATCTCCCGATACAGATGTATTTGTTGTGCCTATTCCTCTTTTATTCAAAGACTACTTTGGAAGAATAAAAATGTCTGATGAAGAAATAATCGCAGCAACAAGACTTTCTGAGTATCCTTCTGACCTTCCACTTTACAACTGGCTGGACATAGATTTAGATAAACTATGCCCTGATGTCATATACATTCAAAACCCTTACGATGATCAGAACCCATGCCTTACAGTGCCTGATTATTTCTATTCACAGAATTTGCAGCAATATACTCACAAAATTGTTTACATCCCAATATCAAAAACCTGTGAATTTACTGAGACTGACCGAAATGACCAGATCAATATGAAATTCTATGTGAAT
>JAEEGL016571533.1_pt1 | contig 15956 bp, 11 predicted proteins | sample 9134231 | NCBI WGS metagenome assembly JAEEGL01 (sample SAMN16246548, study PRJNA631951) | gut metagenome | biome: gut microbiome; feature: rumen; material: fiber-attached | host: Bos | place: Iran: Karaj | collected 2018-10 | reverse complement strand
CAGATACATTTTTCTTTAGATTTTTTAAGTGAAAATTGGTTTCGGAATTGTTACAATATTTTGATGTACGTTTCAAAACAGATCAGGCTATACAATATTCGGGGATGTCTCATTTAGTATATACTAAAAATCAAGCTTATTATCAGTTTGTAAATAAAAAGATTCGTTCTGGGAAAGAGAAATTTTTTATTCCTACATGACCAATTAAAACAGATTCTGTAAGAGCAACAGCTTATTTATTAAAATCAGAAGATGAAATTGCGTTGACTACATTGCTTCAGGATTGTAATCCTCGCATAGGAAAATTATATGTAAAGAATAAAGCATTATTAGATTGGTTTCAAGCTCAATATTCGGAGCAGATTTCTCCATTAATTCAATTGTCATCTAGTGAGTTTGTATATCAATATTATGAACCAATTTTTTCTAATTTTAAGTTGTGAGAAAATGTATTAAAGATTTTGCAAAATGCCTTTACAGATCAAGATGTTGTTCGTTTAAAGAATTCTTTATATGCATTTGATGTTCAATTATTTCGTGAAGTTGTTGCTATGTTTCCGTGGAAAAAATTCCAAAATCTGTATAATGATACTGTGATGTTGCAACATTTATCATTATTGCGTGAAACTTTGTTCTGATTTTTAATTTATTATAAATATTTGCAGAATATTCAGGATACTGATGGTGAAAAAGTGAATCTTAATTTATCGTTGTTGAAAAAAGTGTATATATTACATGTTCTCAATCGAGATGTTTCATTATTATCGTTATGATTTAAGTTAATAGATACATTGTTGGACCAATTTGGATTAGCTTTTTCTACTTTTGTAGAATTTGATGATAACAAAGAATTCTTTTCGATATTGAAAGAGAATTGGGTTGAATTTTTGAAAAAAATGTGAAAAAAATCTGAATTAGAGAAAGAAAGTTCATTTTCAGTTGAGGATTTTCTTCGATTGCGTTGAGTATTAAAACATATAACTTATTATAATAAAAGATATTTGATCCCAAGTTAATTTATGATTTGAAGATTATTTTTATTTCTAGAAAAGAAAAAATATGAAATGTGGGAAATGTAACAATTCAGACACAAAAGTTGTAGATTCAAGAATTGTTGATAATTGACAAACTATTCGTCGTCGTCGTGAATGTGAAGTTTGTGGCCATAGATTTACTACATTTGAGCGTGTATGAATGACAGAATTGATGGTAATAAAAAAAGATTGATCGAAAGAAATGTATGATCGTTCAAAATTGAAAAAAGCGATACTTTTGGCGTTTGCTAAAATTGATTTTACAAATGAAGAGATTGAAAATTTGCTTAATACACTTGAAATAAAGTGGCAAAGTGAATGATCGGAAATACAATCTAATGTTATTTGAGATGATGTTTTAGAATTATTGAAAGATAAATATCCAGTTCCTTATGTAAGGTTCTCATCTGTATATAAAAGTTTTTCTACATTGGATGATTTTAAACAGCTGATTTGATAAAGATTTTCACGAAATTTTTCGTGTGAGTTTATAAAAATTTAAATTTGTTTTAAATAATATTTAAACCATGAAAAGAATCTGACTTTTTATCACATTGCTAACTTGTAGTATTTTGCTTACAGGATGCCTCGAAAATAACAATAATCCTGAAGTCATTGATGACTGCATAATTCCAGAAGATTGTGCAGCAAATGAACCAATAACTGAAGACTTATGAAATAAATACCTTACAGCTTTTTGAACTGAACCATTCTGGAGCATTGAAATTTCATGATGAATCGCAAAACTATCCTCTCCAATGTTTGAAACAGAATATGAAGAAGCTGTCTCTATAACGCAGGAATGAGAAAATTTTTACATTAAATGAGAAGAATTAGAAGGGGAGTTTATCAAAAAAGATTGTATAGACTGATGAAAATGAGATTTACACAATTATACAGTTTCAGTCTCAAAATTCAGAGAATATTATTATGAATGATGCGGAGACGATGAAGAATGAATTAAAATGTCAGATGAAGAACGCGAAGAAGATTTTTCAAACTTCATGTCAGAATTTTCAGGTAATATAAAATCATGTGAAAATCATATTAAAGACAGATTAAATATGATATTAGAAAAAGCTACAGATATTTCTCAAGGCTGGTATAGTTATACAAATGTTTGAGAATCATACCAAGCCGAATGATATATATCATATTCAATAAATGGTGAATATTACACAAAAGATACTACTTGTGCATTTCAAAAATCTGACTTTTCTGATTGGTGAGAATATTGAAACTGAGAGATTGAATATCGATGACAATGAAATATTCTATGATTAGCTCGAAGTGATGAAGAACAAGAATGCATAGATTCATTATATCAATACGAACCAGAACAAATGCCATGATTTCCTAATGATACAATTACAGTTTCATGCTATCCAAAAGATTATTACTGACCTGAATATATCACTTGATATATTTACACAACCACTTATTCAGATTTATGACTTAAAATTACTACGCCTTGAGCTGCTTGAATTTTTGATATAATGGATATATTTCTTAAAAAATCTGAAGTTCCTATATTTACAAGACTCTGAAACAAAATTTTATTCAAAGACGAATATATAGAAGTTTATGAAAAATCAAAATCTGAATCTTTAAAAGATATTATTGAAAAAGAATATATAAACCCAGATGCAAAAGATTGTTACGTTTTTGAATATAATTACTACAACCAAAATAAAGTAATTGCTCCATATCCATGAACTATAATTTATGGTATAACAAATCGTTGATTAGAAAAAGAAGAATGTATAAAAGGTGGTGAAAATTCTATGGTACGATTCTTTGAATCACCAGACAAAACTAAATATTATAAATGAGATTTCGGAGATTGATGTGCTCCTTGACCTTGTTCGATGTTTGGAACTATTGAATTATTTTAATTACTAAACTCGTGATTATGCGAAAATTTATAAAAGATTTTTTCACATATCCATTTCAAAAGGATAAATCGAATAACAAACGAAATTTAATGATGACTTCGTTATTTAAAGATTTTCCTGCAAATTTTCGGACTAAACCAAAACTTAAAAAGATATTAATAGCTCCATTATTAATACTATATTACATATTTTCAGAATGAAAAAAGAAAAACAAATCAGAATAATAATCCAGTCATCCTGAAAGAATGTGAAGGATCTTGTGTGTAATACAAAAGATTCTTCGTCGTCATACTCCACAGAATGACAATATTTATAAAATTATTTGAAATAATGAGACTACTAATACAACAAGTAAAATCTGCAAAACTTGATATAGAGGAAAGTAACATTCATAGAGAAATCTGAAAATGAATAGTTATCTATCTGTGAATCCATGTAGATGATTTAGATACATATCAAGAAAAAATCGCTAGAATTATGAAAAAATTTCCATTACTAAAATGTTTAACCGGACCAGATTGAAATATAAATACATCACTGCAAGACATTGATTGAGAGGTACTTTTAGTATCAAATTTCACTTTATACGGTAGAAGTACTAAATGAACAAAAATGGATTTTGTGTATTCCGCACCTTACAAAAAAGCAGAAGAAATATATAATTATTTCATTCAGGAAGCAAAAACTAACTGATGGAAAATTCAAACAGGGGAGTTTTGAGCCGATATGACAGTAACTAGTGTGAATGAATGACCACTAAATTATGTATTTGATTACTAATAAACGAAATTTAAAAAATATACGCACCTCCATCCTCAAATATAAAAAATATGAGTCATTAAGCTTGAATTATCGTTATAGTTAATTATATTATCACAACACAAATATTTTACTTCGAAATTGTTTTTTAAAATGTTAAAAAAACTAAAGAAAAAAACACGAAAATTCCGAGCTACAATTTGAATAGTTATAGCATTACTTATCGGACTTTGAATTTTTGCATACAAAAAACGATGAAATAAGGAGTCAACAAGTGATGATTATATCTCAAATGATATGACAGTAGAACGTGGTAATATTGTTAATGAACTAACAATGAACTGAAAAGCAAATTTTTCTAATGCTCAAAAATTAACTTTCCCTGAAAGTGGAAAAATAGTTGCGGTTTACAAAAAAGTATGAGATCAAGTAAAAGCATGAGATATTATTGCTAAAATGGATACATTTGAAATTGATAATGAGTTAGAACAAGCAAAAATTGAATTGGAAAACGAAGAAAGGAGACTAAACCGTGCTCAGGATAGTTCTAAGACTGAATTAGAAATTTTACAAGCACAAAAGAAATATCAAACTGCTCAATATGATGAAAATAATGCTGAATCTAATCTTGAATTACAGATTCAAACAATTGAAAATGAATATACCAATACCAAAAATACTTATGAACAGGCACTAAAAGATTATGAAAAGAAACAAAAAGACTACAATACATTGAAAGAGACTTACGATGAAGTCATAGCATTAGATAAAGCGAATAGTATTTTAAGTACAGATGACGTTCTTAATGAAAAAGTACTTGATTTAAAGTATACTGCAGATTCTATACTAAAGGAAATCGATCCTTTAGATAAGGCTATGCATTATTCTGACAAATATCATTATGAAAGAAATAGTGAACGTTTTTATATCTGAGCTTACGATTTACAATCAAAAGTCGATACTGAAAAATATCGAAATCTAGTACATTCATGAAGTAATGCCGTATATAAACGAGCTAATGAAGTAAAAACAAGCGATATGAGCGATGTTGAGCTGAAAGCAATATTGATCCAACAATATGAAATACTCAAAAAAGTTGCAGATGACAAAACAAAGCTTAGTGAAAGTTGTGAAAAAATGTATGAAGAAAGCGATAAAAGCAACGATGATGTTTCTCGAACTACTGTTACAATACAGAATTGAAGAAGTTTGAAATCTGATAGCAACAAAGCTATCGATGAAATACTTGGATTAACAAATCCTGATACTATTTGAGAGAAAAGAAAAAAAGAACTAGAGGATAAAGAACTAGAATTACAAAAACTCAAGCAAGAATTAGATAAATTAAAGATAGATTACGACCAAGCAGAGCTTCAAAAACAGCAAAAAATTGATGCAGCAAAGCTAGACTACCAAATGAAGTGATTAGAAACAAAAATAGCAAAATCTGAATTAGATGATTTGCAAGCCTGAAACCAGGATGAAATCGCTGAAATAAGAAATAACATAAAACAAAAAAGAAAGAATATTGAAACGATCAGAAAAAAGTATGAAAATTATACTTTAAAAGCCAACTTTGATGGAGTTATTACAAAAATGAATATGCAAGTTTGAGACTGAGTTTGATCATCTTCAAACACAAATGACAGTAATGAAAAATATGTTTATGTAGAAAATCCTGACAATCTAGAAATTATCCTTGATATTGATCAAACTGACATTGTTAAATTAGAAGTTTGAAAAGAAGTTCAGATTTCTCTGGATGCTTTACCATGATCTACTTATACATGAATCTTATCCGAAATAGATACCACAGCATGAGATAGCTGATGAGATTACTATGGTGGATGATCCACTAGCTACAAAGCAAAAGTAATTTTTAGCAAAAATGCTGAAGACACTATTTTATGATCCATGACCGCAACTGTTAATATAATTTTAGATAGAGCCGATGATGTGTTAACTATTCCTAATATAGCTATATCTTATGATAATGAATCATATGAACCAGTTGTGATGAAAGTCGTTAATTGAAAATATCAAAAGACACCAATAGAAGTCTGAATATCAGATATGGCAAACACTGAAGTGATAAGTTGACTCGATGAATGAGATACTATTATGTGAGTATATATTGATAAAGAATGAATGGAAGCTGTTTGAATTACTGATGAAACTATCGATCCATGGGCCGATATGTATTAATTTAAAATAGAATATAGATGAATATAGTACAATATTTTAAAGATGCACGAACAACTATTAGAACTAATTTACTTAGGTCATTTTTAAGTATTCTGGGAATCGTTATCGGAATCGTGAGCGTAGTAGTTATGATGGCTATAGGAAAATGAGCAGAAAAGGAACTGATGGATAATCTTTGAGATTTAGCAAAAAATCAGCTTAATATATATCAATGATATAGTGAAAATTCCAAGCCTGTAACAATAACTAAAGATACAATCGATTACCTTGAAAAAACTTTCAAAGAACTCAGTTGAAATATAATTTACCAAGTTTATTGATGATCATCTGAAATTAAAGATTGAAAAAAATGACAATCTGATATGGAAAATAATAATATGACTCTTTATTGAGTTCCTCTAAACTGGTACAAACATTCTGAAAACAAATTAATCAACTGAGCATTTTTCTCTCAACAACAATATGATAACGCAGAAAAAGTAGCGATTATATCATACGACTTATACGAACGCCTATACGATTGAAAAAATCCTATATGACAAAAGCTTACTATAAATAAGAAAATTTATGCTGTAATCTGAGTTTTCTGAAAAGAAGCAAGAGAAGAAAACTTTTCTTGGAAAAATTATTCAGTATGGATTCCTTATACAACTATTAAACAAACTAACCCAAACAGAAGTAATATTTCAGATTTAATAGTTTATTTACCAAAGGATGCAGACAATAAGATTTGGAGGAAACGTGTTCTTTACGCTTTAATGAAATATTACAACAAAACTAATATTTCAGAGGCATGAATCGAAGTTGATAGTTTCTCAAAATATGTAGATGAAATGAAAAAACAATCTCAAACAATGAATTATTTACTATTAGCAATATGATCCATTTCCCTACTTGTATGATGAATTTGAGTTATGAATATAATGCTAGTATCTGTAACAGAAAGAACAAAAGAAATTTGAATCAGAAAGGCATTATGAGCTCTTAAATGAGATATTATCATCCAATTTTTGGTTGAATCTATTTTAATCAGCCTTATTTGATGATTGATTGCAATCATATTAAGCTACTGAATTGCTCGATTAATCAACAAATACTGATGAGAAATGTGATTCCATGCGCTGATTACATGAAACGTTGTCACAATGGCATTAGTCATTACAACCATTACATGAATCATATTCTGAATTCTTCCAGCTAGAAGAGCCGCAAAGTTAAATGTTATAGATGCTTTAAGGTATGAATAATAAAATATAATAAAAAATCATGTTCTGGGCATTATTACTTGCGACAATCCTAACAATTAGAAAACGCATCAAAAGAAAAAAGAAATACAAAGAAAAATCTGAATGAACGGATGGATACTGTAATTCAATATCCATCTTTTTTCTAAAAAAACTCTCCAACTAATTTAAATTCACCCGAATCTATAACCTTTACATCGATAAACTCTCAAGCTTTCAAATCTTTTCAATCCATCTCTCACCAAATTTGCTTCATATTATCAGTATGACCAAACCATTCATCTCATTTAATTTCATCAATCAAAACTTTTCTCACTCATCATATTTCAGCCTTATTATTTTCTTGAGATCATTTTTTCAAAAGTTCATTCATTTTTTCCCAACGTTCATGCTTAACCTCTGCAGATACATCATCTTTTAACTGTTTGTAAGCAAAAGTTCAAGGACGAGGGGAGTATATTCCCATATAAATCATATCAAATTTTCAAGCTTCAACTAAATTTAAACTCTCATCAAAATCTTCATCAGTTTCTCAAGAAAATCAAATAATCATATCTGTTGTTATAGAAATCTTTCTTTTTAATTTTTGGATTTTTTCTACAAAATCAAAGCAATCTTCAGCTTTATAACCACGAAACATTCTCTTTAAAACTTCATCAGAACCAGACTGAAATGGAATATGAATATGAGGACAAAGCTTCTCTTCATTTTCATGTAAAGCCAAAAGTTCATCAGAATAATAAGTCGGATATGGAGAAGTATATCTAAGTCGCTCTAATCAATCTAACTTCAAAACTTCATTCAATATAGTCAAAAATTCTGGATGCTTATTCACGATTTGTCCAAGTAAAACTATTTCTTTTGCTCAATTTTTTAAATGAGACTTAACTTCACTCACCACTTGCTCCACACTAAAATATCTTTCTAATCATCTCGCATAAGGCACAATGCAATATGAACAGAATTGATTACACCCAGTAGAAATAGGCACATAAGCAGTAGTCTGATGCTCCGACATATTAGCATTTTCATGCGGAATTATTTTTTCATATTCGTTCAATAATTCTATATCATATTTCAGTCATTCATATCAGATTTTTTCAAGCATTAAAGGTAAAAAACCAGTATCATCAATTCTAAAACATAATTCTAAATTTGGATAAGTCTGTTTAAGATTAAAAAATAGAGGATTAAATGCATGATTGATAAATACCATATTTTCAAGTGAAGTTTGTTTATGATCAATCAACTCCTTAATTTCATCATTTTCCAATCAATAAACTTTAATCTGATTTCATTCTGTCGTTCACAAGAAATTTCCACGTTTGAATTGATTAGGAGTATTTTTTTTCAAAATATTTCTAAAATTGTGCTGAACCATACAACCAGTAATCCAAATTTTCTTATCTTTTTTTACATCTTTAAGACTTCATGTAATTTTATCTTCAGCCTTTTGGCGTACAGAGCACGTATCAAAAATTAAAATATCAGCATCACTTTCGTTATCAACATATTCAAAACCACAGTTCGTTAGAACTGATTTAATCCTCACAGAATCAGCATAATTCATCTGACAACCAAGTGTAATTATATGGAACTTATTTCACATCAATCTAATTCAAAACAACTATTAAAACAAATTTTTTATAATGATTTGCTTATCAATTTCTATTTTTAATTAAAATAAAATGCGCTCACGAAACCGTGATCGCATTCTTTAAGAAAGAAAAACTCTACTTATCAAGCCAGAAAGGATACTTCCGGATGAGCTCTTCATTATTCAGGTAAGCTTCCTGTTTCGCCAGGATATCCGGATCAATAACAATTTCAAATCCGTATCCGCATAACTTACGAGCGGACTCTCGATCCGCTACCCAGAGACAATGACTGTCTCCGTCAAAATGAACTGTGGTAACAAACGGAAACTCCCGAATATCCACAGAAGCACCAGAACTTTGTCTCATAGGTATAGGGTACTTTACTTCCCTCAACACCTTTTCAAAATCTTTTGCATCCATAACACTAGAATTGAGTAATTGAAATTATATGAAATTATTACGAAAAGTCAATACAAATACCAAAAGGTAACTTCGCTATTTATTCAATATTGAAAATTCACCATAAAAATTTAGAATTAAAAATCAATTTACATAAATAAAACTTTAAATGATAATCTTAATTGGAATCTGAATACTTGTGATTACAAATTTGTATTTTTTGCGTGAAAGTTTTTTAGCAGAATTAGCTGTAAGTTTTGTTCCATACATAATATGATTTTGTATTATAGCACTCATTATCGAATTATATTTAATGATTCATTACAGTAAAAAAAAGACTAAACATAAATCAACGAAAATATTCTTAACAGTTCTAGTAGCAATTCTAACAATATGAATTTGAACATTATACAGTTTAGAATATTTTTGATTTTACAATCAAAACGATGAGTTACATCACTTAAAAGATAATGAAGACTGAATTAAAGTTTTCTACTCAAATATTTACTATAAAAACACTGATTACAAAACGTTACAACAAAAAATAGAACAAGAGAACCCAGATATAGTAGTCCTTGTAGAATTCTCTGACAATCATGAAGATGAAATGAAAAAATTTTTCAGAGAAAATTATCCATACATGAATAGAAATTCACGATCCACAATGCTAGCAGGGGATGTAGTATTTAGCAAAATCCCACTAAGAAACATCACAGAAACCCATTTAGTCGAAGCATGAGCTCGAAACTATAGTTACATGAAAATATTTTCAGATAAATACGAAGATTGAATAGATTTATATGTAATCCACACATCAGCTCCAGTTTCATACAAAAATTTCGAAATGAGAAACGCCCAAATCGGCAAATTGCTATCAGACTTTTTGAAACATCATACAAACTGAACTCCTGCAATGATTATATGAGACTTTAATTTGTCACCTTGGTCATACTACTATAAACAGTTTACTAAGCACATAAATATGCTAAATGCTCTAAGCCTTCAATCACCAAATTATACACGAAGTTTGCATGAACAATGAGTTTTCCGTTCTCATATAGACCAATTATTCATATCTCCAGAAATTAAAGTTTCACATATTAATATAGAAAATCTGACTGGATCAGATCATCGTTCATTTACATTCAGATTTTGATTATAAATATTACCAATTGTAACCAGTATTTATAGGATGCAATAAAAATGCAATTATTTTCATCACTCACGATACTTTATGTCAATTCACATATTTAGCTTTCATATTCACACCAAGCGGAGAAATTTTATTCAAAAACTCCGTCTCCAATCAAAAAGCTGTAGCGTAAGGTAAAGTTTTATCAAGAAATAACGGATCATTTTTCAAATAAAGTTTTAATATATTTTCATCACATCATTTTATGAAATTTCTATATCAAATAACATAAGAAGCTAATTTAGCTCATTTATCAGTCAATTTCAATCCAGTTCATCCATCCATATATCATCAAAGAAATATACATGCTAATAAAAGCACCAAAAATACAGAGATTGAAACAATGTATCATCATCCTCATTCAATTAATGTCCTAATCAATCGATACAGAGAAACATACATCATAATGAGTAGTGCCCAGTAAACAAATTTTAACACTCATCAAGTAGTTTTCCTATATAACCATCCTTTTCTAATTCCATGAAATTCAAGATCTTCCAACAACAATGCATACCTAATCTGGAAAGAATCTTCAATAATTTTAGTTGGCCCAACAGAAAATATAGAATTAAAAATCTCCACTTCAAAAAATGGACGATTAGTTTCAATATCTCTTAATTTAATCAATTGAATTTTCTTTATAGCTTTTCATTCTTCGTTTCATTTTACATTTTTTATACTAATCAATCATTCATATGCCCACTGATAAATTAGACTGGTCAGATCTGTTGTATCTACTTTACAATTATACAACAATCAAGCTTCAGCAGGATTTAAATTTTTTGGAGGCTCATACTGTGTAACTATAGGATACTTTAATTCAAACTCTTTTCACAATGATGCTGGCTTTTCTTTTCTCTTCTTCTCAACAAATTTTAATCCATAAAACAATATTCAACCAACAAAAATAAATATAATCACATTTACCCACATTCAAGAATTAATAATGTATCTACCAAACTCAAACACAGCTAAAATACAAAATATTCCCAAGAGTCACTTTGGATCAATATCTCCAAATCTATTTGTTCTAAGAAATCACATATAATAAATTCAAAATAAATAAGACATATAATTATATTCAAATACCCAAAAAAATGCAAAAAACACTAAACGAAAAAATAAAATAAAAAATCTGAATAAAAATTTGCATTTAAAAGGAAAGTGAATAAAATTGAAATAAGGAAAAATTTATTTTTTCAATGAACTGAATAAATGCAAACAAAAACAAACCCATTACTATTGAGTACAGACACATTACCAAATTACGGATTAGACCTTATATTTTCCATTGCAAAAAGTACATGATTTGATGGAATTGATCTTGCAATGCGAAAATGATTTGATGCTTGGGATGAAGAATACGTTCAAAAACTAGCATTAGACCATAAATTGCCCGTATATATTATTCAGACTTCTGCAAAATTAAATCAAAAAGAACTAGATAAAGCACTAGATTTATGTGAAGCCACAAACGCTGATACAATCTGTATTAACGCTCCAAAAATCACAGATTTCAAAGCATATGATTTCGTTGCAGATAACTTAAAGAATTACAAATATAGTAATCCTGATATTCATTTTACAATTCTTAATCCAAAAGACAGTAAATTATTTGCACTTCCTATTCCTGAATATCGTTTCAGCAATATCATCGATATCGTTAAAAAATACGATGCTTACGTTGGGTTGGATATTAGCAATATTGATATGGACACTTTTGAAAACGAATTTACTCGCAAAATCGATGACTATGCACCATACATTTCAGTAATCTATCTTTCTGATAAAACTAAAGATGGAAAATGACATCTAGTTCCAGGTGACGGAATGTTAGATCTAAGAACTTTCCTAAAAAGATTAAAGAAAAGCTGATATTCTCGCCCTGTTAGTGTAAAACTTGATTTCAAACCTACAGAACTAGCAAATAAAGAAAAATTGAGGAAGCAGCTAAAGAAAGTCAGAACATATTATGATAAATACTTCCTAAATATGGTTGATGATGATGAAGATGACGATATGGTTGAAACAAAACATGAAAACGATAAATCTGAATAATTAATTAGGATTGCACAAGCAATCCTTTTCTCAACTAAAAAACTACCAAAGAATTTGCATTTTAAAATACCATAGAATATAATTAAACATAAAATTTATATTATAAAATAGATATAATGCCAGAAAAATTTACACAAAACAAAGAGTTTAACTCAAAGTCCCCAAAAGAACTAATTAAAAAAGCAACTAAAATTGGATTTACTGCTGCATTATGACCAATTCCATATATATTAAAAAAAAGAAATGAAAAACATAAATGATTAGATGATAAATATTCAAAAAAATTAGAATCAAACAAAGAAAGAAGAAATGATAGACAAAAAGAACAATTAGCTACACAAAAATTCAATGAAATTTGTGAGAGAATCAACAAAATTAGTAAATGAGATGTTTATAGATATAATGATGGTAATACTACAATCGATATCTCAGTAGCAGAAGATGAAGTTCAACAAATCATATTTATCGATAAGCAAGAGTCGGAGCAAACAACTACTTATGAACTAAAAAGAACTAAAACATGAAATTATCAATTACATGGTATAGAAAACAACAAGCGAAATACAATAGATGACCTTACTAGTGATGAACTTCTCGATGATATATTACCTCTAATTGAAAACAGAATTGAAGATGCTGAGAACCATCAAAAGCAAGAAAGAATAAATAAAATAAAAAAAGCAAATTTATTAGCACAAGCACAGGACCAGAAAGATGCCGATGATTTACTAAAATGATTAGACAATTCAAGTAGCTTGGCATAAAATTTTCACACATTAAAAATATCAACAAAATATAGAATCGTCTCGCCATAAAAAGCGAGACTTTTTTCCACATTTATATTTGAAAATCATATAAAAAAATATAAAAGTAAATAAAGAGAAATATCTTTTCTTTATTTTTTCTACCAAAATATCACATGAAAATCGTTATCGATCGTGAAAAACTTGTAGAAGTATGCGACATCGCTTCTAGGTTTGTTTCAAAAAACTCAACTCTGCCTATTTTACAGAATATTTACATGAAGGCCAGCATCGATACTCTAAATATTAGAGCAACAGATATGGAAAAATACGTAGATATCGAGATTCCATGTGAAATAAAATTGGAATGAGCAATCACAGTAAACGCCAAAATGTTTTCAGATTTGCTCAAAACTATCGACGAAAAAACTATAGAAATCTCAGTAAATATGCAAAACAACGTAATGCAAATCACATCAGCTGATGACGATTTTACTATTAACTGAATCTCAGCTAGCGAATATGTAGCATTACCAGAACTAATGAACACAACCAATGTGACACTTGAAACTCAAACATTCATCAACTGAGTAAATATGGTAGAATACACAATCACAGAAAAGAATTTTTCTCCAGTTCTTACATGAGTTCTAATCAAAACTAAACCAGAAGGAGATTCTAAAAAATTAGTTTTTGTTTGAACTGATTCATTCAGAATCGCAGAATTCAAAGTTTCTGCAAATGTAGATTCAAGTTTTTCTCTTCTTATCCCAAAAACAGCAATAAATGACATCTCAGCTATCGCTGAATACGCAGTAAAAGGGGAATCACCAGACATGCAAATGAAATATTCAGATAACTTAATCTGATTTGAATTCTCAATTTGAGATATCAAAATATCTGCAACATCATTATTAATTCAGTGAAATTTCCCTGATTACGAAAGAGAAGAAATTATGCCAACTCAATTCAATCATACAATATTAGTAGATAAAACATTGTGTGAAAAAGCTATTAGAAAAATCTGAATACTTACAAGAGATCTAAACAACTTCATACAAATCGAAACTCAATGAGATAGCAGTATAATAATTTCATCATGAAAAACCGACAAATGAGCATGAAAAACTAAGATAAACGCAATCATTTCATGAGAGCCAATCACATTCGCAGTTAACTGAAGATACATCACAGACTTTATCAAAATGATGGAGTCTGATGAAATTCAATTCAATCTAGTCACAGATCAGAAACCTATGATTATAACAGATAAAGGAAACGAAGCTTACAAATATGTAGTTAGACCTCTAATTTCAAATTAATAAACCGATCAAACAAGAATACAAATAATCAAAAATAAAAGAAAAATGGACATTTTCAAAAAAATCTTCCAGTGCGTATGTATTCACAAATGGAAAGAATCCAATGAAGAATACACGGAATTTGATGACGGAGCGGGAGAGCATACTGCCAAACGTCGCATATGGATTTGCAAAAGATGTGGCAAAGTCTCATATATGAGATCACCACACAAACTCCACAAATAGCAGGATATCTCCTGCTTTTTATATATATTGACTTTTTTATATAATTCTATAAAATAGATAATACATAAAAAAACACAACACCATGAAAACACAAAAAAACATTATCAAGCCTCGTGAGGCCAATTGTGAGGGAGACTGCGAAAATTGTTGTCTCTGGGCTTTCTGCGGAATGAACCCCAATAGGGTTACTCCCACCAAGAAGTAACAATCCCACTTGTATCTGATTCCTGGACTTCGTCCAGGTTTTTTCTTAACTTATAATATTATTCACTCTTTCATAACCTAGCTGGCCACAAGCTCCTTTAGCTTCTCTTCACATAGATTCACGTACTGTAACCGTAATTCAACCTTTTTCTAAAATTCTTTTGAAATTCTGAATAGATTTTTCACTAGATTCTTTCAAATCAATTACAGGATTAGCATTATAAGGAATCAAATTCACATGAGCTAACCTATTTTTCAATAGTTCAACCAATTCATCAGCCAATTCAGGTTTATCTGTGACTCATGCAATCATAATATATTCATAGAAGATTCTATTATCGGTCACTTCCACATATCTATCTATCACATCCATCAAATCATTCAATGGAAATCTTTTTGCAATTGGCATAATCTTTTCTCTCAAGGCTTGATTTGGCGCATGAAGACTTACAGCCAATTTCACATCTAATTTATCCTCAATCAAACGTTCTATTCACGGGATAATTCAAGATGTAGAAATTGTTACATGTCTACGTCATAGAGAAAACCTATCCTGCTGAAGCATAATCTCAACCGACTTTTTTACTTCATCATAATTCAATAACGGTTCTCACATTCACATAAAAACTACATTTCTCACTCACCAATGAGTTCAGTCTTCTTTTTTACCGAAACGCTTAAAAATATAAGCATTAGCATAAAGAATTTGACTTATAATTTCATCCCACGTTAAATTTCTAATGAATCAAAGCTTTCATGTTACACAGAATAAACAATTAACAGGACAACCTATTTGAGAAGAAATACATAATGTAATACGATTCAGTTTTCTTTTGTTGTTTTTGATATATTTCTCATCCTGCCAATGATACATTATAATAGCTTCGACTGTATATCCATCTTCAGTTTGGAATGCAAATTTTGTGGTAGTATCAGCTTCCACAGTTTCCATACATCTCAGCGATAAAACAGAAAAATCAAATTTTAATTCATCTTTTAACTGATTAGATAGGGTTGTCATTTCATCCCATTCGATACGTTGATTCTTAAACAACTCGAAAAAAATTTGCTTCACTTT
>JAEEGL013958028.1_pt1 | contig 15956 bp, 10 predicted proteins | sample 9134231 | NCBI WGS metagenome assembly JAEEGL01 (sample SAMN16246548, study PRJNA631951) | gut metagenome | biome: gut microbiome; feature: rumen; material: fiber-attached | host: Bos | place: Iran: Karaj | collected 2018-10 | reverse complement strand
TTAAGAATTACAGTGCCAGCACATTTTTCTGTATAGGTGCGCTGGGTTAAAGTGTTTACTGCCTGAGTAATATTCACAACTGTTTTTTTAGTCTGAATTATATAGCGGTCAGGCGTGAGCATATAACCGCGTTTATCAGGAATATGATTCCACTGCCAGGCAGGATTTGTAAAATCGTTACTCCAAAGCGGCGCATATTCATAACCGGGTCTGTTATCCTCAACTTCTACTGTTGAAGGAACAAAGCGTTCCCCTTTTTCATCGACATTTCCAAACAGCGGCCAGCCGTTTTTTTCAAACCGTACTGGTACAAGAACAGGAATACGACCGAGCGCTCCATGATCCTGGAACATTATACTAAACCATTTACCCTGCTTATCCTGAACAATTCCACCCTGAGCAACACCACTGTTCCAGCCGCCAAGGTCAGAGCAAAGCACATCACCGCCTGTCCAGGGGCCTTCAATTTTATCTGCAACATAGCAGGCCTGGGTACGCATTTTTCCCTTTGGCATATGAATCATAAAGTTGTAATAGCGGCCGTTTATTTTATACATATGGCTGCCCTCATAACCAAGAATACTTTTTTCAGGATCATCCTTGATTATAACCTTATTGATTCCATCCTTTTTTGGACCGCTCAAATCTGATTCAAGCTGGGTAAGGCTCACGTTCATATTTCCGTGAACTACATAAACGCTTCCGTCGTCATCCCAAAAGAGCGACATATCGTGATAAAAGCCCTGCATTTCTGTACGTGTCCACGGCCCCGTAACAGAGTCTGCCGTAAACAGGTATGATTTATGAGTATCATTTGCAACAAAGCTTATATAGAATTTTCCGTCGTGAAACTTGAGCGAAGCGGCCCACATGCCCTTGCCGTAAACCCCGCGGTTGTCCTGCAATGTCTGTCCCGGAGTTGGTTCAAGCTCTTCATAAACATAAGAGCAGAATTCCCAATTAACAAGATTGTAGGACCGCAGGATTACACAGCCCGGCATATAGTGCATTGTTGTGCTTGCCATGTAGTAAGTATCATCAACACGAATTACGTCCGGGTCTGGAAAATCACTGATAATGATATTTGAGCTTGACGTCATTTTATTTCAATTCCGCCGACATTAGTATTTATTCTAAGCTTCTTGCCGTTTGTACCTTCGTTTGAGTATCTGCGCTTTACAGAAGCATTATCAACCTGGATTCCACCAACATCAGATTTTGCAGAAATATCATATTTTGTTACATCCTCAAGAAGCTCAACTGCAACAGCACCAACGTCAGACTTGATAACTAAATCCTTAAAGTCAAGCTTGCTTACCGCAACGGCACCAACATCAGTTCTGATAGTAGCATTATCAACATCAAAGCCGCTCATTTCTACAGCGCCCACATCAATATCAATGTCTATTTTGTCTAAAGAAGTATTATAAGGAACTGTAACAACAACCTTGCTTGAATTATTACCTACAAAATTTCTTCTTTTTACGCGCTGTGTTATATAAAGCCTTCCATCCTTGAGTGAGTATTCCGGCTTTAATCTTGAATTGTTATACTTTGCAGTTATGGAATATGAAGTTCCACGTTCAACTATAACTCCAAGCACAGAGGCATCGATTACCAGCTGATCAAATGCCTCCAGTGTTTTTGAATCAAAGCCAATCGTATTTTCATCATAATCGTCATCATCATCAAAGATATCTTCAAAGTCGTCGTCAAACTCAATGTCGGTATCAGAATCATAATCAAAACCGTCTTCGATAGACTTTGTTATTGCCTTTTTTACTTTGTTAAAGCCGCGGCCTGCAAAACGAAGATTTATAAAGGCACCAAAAATAATACAGAAAATTGTTACAACTGCCAGAATTATCAAATAAACAGATTTCTTCATATTACTACTCCTGGTTAAGATTTATAATAAGCTTATGAACAACACCCGCAATAGGCCAGATAATCCAGGTAATCCACCACTGGAAAGTCAAAAAGCTTATACAAAGATAAATACAGGTTACAGAAGGCCAGAACACTGACATTATTGCCCTTAAAGTTTTATTTTCGTAAACAGGTTCTTTATCTTTTTGATCTGTATAAGTGCCACCAATTGTGTCTTCGGAATTAAGCTTGAGCAGCTTTTTGTAAAGCTTGTAGCGTCTGTTGCCGTAAACCATAAGTGCAACGCCGGTAGCAACAAATACGAAAAGTAAGATTCCACCCCAGGTATTGTTGATTGAACGCAAAGGAACATCTTCAATAATAACAGAAGGAACACAGCAGCAGATACAAAGCACAAGACCTACAATAAGGAAGGCTGTATAGAACGGGCTGAATTTTCGTTTTTCTTCAGAAACATAATCTGTTGTAGCAGGACTGATTGAACAAAGCTGCTGCTTTATAAAACGCCACTGCTCCATTCTTGAAGAAGAAAGAATCATCATTGCAACGCCGGCACCGATGAACACAAACAGAAGTACAATACCAAGTGCTTCGTGATTAAGAATATCACCAAAGAACATAACCGGTATTGCGCAGCAGATAAAGAAAGCAATTCCTATTGCCTTGTAAAGCATAGAAGCACAGCCGTCAGTAATAAATTCCTTAACTTCTTCGAGTGAAAGGCTGCGCCTCTGATGCTCTTCGCCCTTGCCTATTACATCCTTTATTCCAAGAGAAGCTGCAACTTCATCAAGATTTCCAAATTCAGAAATTACTGTTGCTACTGCTTCATTTTCTGACTTACCTTCGCGAATAAGCTCTGCATATTTGTCTTCCATCATCTGAAGCAGCTCGCTTTTTGCCTTGAGTACTTCTGGAGTATTTGGAAGGTTTCTGAACATCGATTCCAGATAATTTTTAATTGTTTCCATTTTCAGCCTCCTTGTTTTCGCTGATGAATTTTTCGACAACTTCCTGTGTCAGTTTCCATTCTTCACATTTTTCGTTATAGTACATTTTTCCTTTGTCTGTTATGCGGTAGTAGGTCCGCCGCTTGCCATTGTCCGCTTCCTGTGAATATGATTCCACATAACCGTTTTCTTCCATGCGCGTAAAGGCGGAATATAACGTCGTTTCCTTAATGACATATTTTTCAGACGTCATTGCCTTTATGTTTTTGGAAATTTCATATCCGTAGGAAGGCGCTTTCTTTAGCAAGAACAGAATCATCGTGTCATTATAACCGCGAATCACATCACTGCTTATCGAAATCATATCTGCACCTCCTGTAATATAAACAACTTACTACGTCAAACGTTACTACGTTTATCATACTACGTCTGCCGTACTATACTTATCATACTACGTCAGACAGAGTATGTCAAGTAATTTTTTTTCGTGTTATAATTTATTTATGAACACTGCAGTTGCAGCAGCCAGCCTTGGTGTTTCGGGGCTTTCGGCTTATTACGGAAACAAGCTTGTACTCAAGGATATTTCGGTATCAATTCCTCAGGGAAAGCTCACATGTCTTTGCGGGCCAAACGGCTGCGGAAAATCTACATTGCTCACAATTCTGGCAGGAGCCGCTGTAAACGAACCTCAGCTTAAGGTGCTTGAAGGAGTAAAAAGAAAAGCGGATAGCGACAGAACAACAAGCCACACCTTTATTAATGCACTTGATCTGAGCAGGCTTCCGCGTAAAAAAACGGCACGCATTGTTTCGTTTATGCAGCAGTCGGAATATTCTACCTGGAATTTTACTGTAAAGGAGCTTGTGCTGCAGGGACGTTTCTGCCATACAAAAAACGGCTTTTATACGCACAAGGATGAACAACTTGCAGAGCTTGCATTACAAGAGCTTCAGATTCTGCCGCTTGCAGACAGGCCTGTTCACAGTCTTTCGGGCGGAGAGTTTCAGAAGGCAAGGATTGCACGTGCGCTTTGCCAGAACCCGCAGTTTATTCTGCTTGATGAACCTGCCGCCAATCTTGATTTTGTTTATGAGCCGTGGCTTTTAAAAAAACTCCAGTCCTTTGCACATTCACACAACACGGGAATTCTTGTTTCTATTCACGATGTAAACCTTGCCTCGGGCTATGCAGATCAGCTTATTCTGCTTCCATTGTTGGAACAACCAATTTGTGGTAAAATAGAAGAAATTCTCACAACAGGGAATTTACAAAAAACTTACGGCCTGGAGTTTGAATGTCAAAAAGTAAATTATTTTCAATCATCACTATAGCGTGCTTTGTTTCTATTCTGTGCATTCCACTCGGAATAGTCCTTATGCTCTACTACACAAGCTGGAAAAAGAAAACAAAAATTATTCTTTCTCTTTCGCTCACTGCTTTTTATGCGGGACTTCTGGCGTTCTTTTTCCTTATTAAACCGGCGTACAACACAGGAGGAATCTCACTCCCCTTTGGCTCAAACAGCGGCTACACTGCATTTGATTCAGGTTCTGGTGGCAGCGGCAATTCCAGTAAAAGCAAAAGCAGCAAGGCAAGCTCAGGCAAAAATCAAAATCAGAATAACCAACCGCAGGAACGACTTCCTAAAAAAGTAAAGCAGGGTCAGGGCAAGGTTTCTAAATCCTTTATTTATCCAATTCTGTTTTTTCTTTTTATACTTTTCTTAATCATATTGCAGAACATCCGCAGCAAAGGAAAATCGAATTACGAAAATCCTTATGTTGATACAAATAAATACAAGCTGCCGTTTACACCGGATTCCAAAATGCCTATGGTTCACTTTCTGCACCTGAGCCTTAACGAAGGTGAAAAAATCTATTTTGCAACAGAAACAAACCAGAAGGACAACGAAGGAAACCTTGCAATAACAGATAAGCGGGTTGTAATTCTTTCTAAAACCCAGAACGTGGAAATTCCGCTTGAAGCCGTAACGGCAGTTTCATCCGCAACAAACACAGTTATGGTTATTACGGCAGCAGAACAAAAATATTACATATTCATGCCGGAAAACCAGATGAAATATTCTCTTGCAGTTCTTAAATGGGCTGCACACATTTCTTAATTTACATAAACAGGAGCTTGAAAATGAAAAAAAACGGAGTCATTTTATTTGTTGCAGCAACATTATGTTTAGGTTTAAGCTTAACAGGCTGTAAAAAAGACAAGGGAAATCAGATTTCCGCAGCTTCTACAACAGGTGTAAAAGCAAAAAAGACAGGCGAGCGCACCAGCCCGCTTTCGGTAACTATGGAAAACAACCTTGTTACGTTTGATTCTCTTACAGACTTTTTTAAGCCGGACTACACAGCCGAAGCTCCTGATTCACAGGAAGCCCGTGAAAATCAAACCGAAAAAGCTTCTAAAAAAGATAAAAAAACAAAGCAGTCTACCTCGTTTATTCCGGCGATAAAAAAGCTTGATGAATACAAGACAAAATATTTTTCACAGCGAAAAACAATTCCTTCTTATTCTGCAGAAAAAACAGACATTGATGATCCTGAGCTTGCAGAAAAGAGTTTTACTGTAGAAGACTGGGGTCCAAGAACAAGCATTGTTTCCGAAGCAGAATATCCAACCTTCTATGTGCTTTTTTCTCAGCCGGTACGTGCGCTTTCTGCAATGAGTGCGCCGTCTTCAACCTCAAGCGTTGTTTCCATAACACCAGCGCTCAAGGGAACTTTCCACTGGTATGGAACACAGCACTTAAGCTTTGAAGCAGAAGAAGCTGCAGATCCGTCTGTAGTTTATACAATAAGTGTTGACCCTTCCCTTACTTCAACCTACGGCAAAGCAATTACAGGACAGACTACCTTTAAAACAAAAGCAGAACCTGTAAAAATCAAAAACATCTGGGGTGGCTACATAAGCGGCTGGGACTGTGCCTACGACAACACAACCGGTGCGCTGCCTGCTTACCAGAACCGCGTACTTGTAAGAACAAACTATCAGCTTAAGGCAGAATCTCTTGCAGAAAAACTTCAGATTTATATTGGCAACGGAGAAGTTACAAAATCGGCCTTTACGGTAGAAGCAGATTATACAAACAAGTCGTTCAGCTACTGGCAGAATGAACCGGCCTGCGACAAGGATAAAAAGACAAGCAATACTTTTATTGTAACAATAAAAGCGACAATTCCGCGCAACGATGTAATCACTCTTAAATCTCGTGATGACACGCAGCGCTTTACTTACAAAACACTGCAGCCGTTTGACCGCGTAAAAATTGATGACTATGCGCAGTACACCGATGGAAATCTTGGCAACCCGCTTAAAGTAATTTTCAGCCAGGCTGTAAGCGAAGACATGGTAGAAAAATATGTTTATGTAAAGGCTACAGACGGCACCATTTATAATCTTACAAAGGACAACATTATTGTAAACGGCCGCTACCTTACAATTCACAGTCTGCCGCTTGATTTTAATACAGAATACAAGCTTTATATCTGTGTTGGTTTTACAGATATTTACGGGCAGGCTTACTCAGATGGTAAATACAACTACTACTATACCTTTAAGACCAAACCTGTAAAAGCATACGTAAATTATCTGGACAACGGTGCCAGAATGATGGAGGCACAGTTCCCTCACAAGCTCATCTATGAGCATCAGAATATAATGGCGGGCTCTTATTACAGAATCCGCGAATTCAAAAATCCTCTTTACACAAGCACAAAAAGTCTTGTAATTGAAAACGAAACTCTTGTAGACCGAGGCGAAGAAAATCAGCGTCATTTTGAAGAAATTGATTTAGATCCGTACCTTACAAACGGCTATGGCTTTGTCCGCTTTGATGCAAAGACACGCTTTAAGGATTTTGATTACTGGACAGACGAAGAAATCATAAAGGAAGAAGAAAACGTCCTTACAATTCAGGTTACCGATCTTGGAATTACAACACGTATGGGAATTAACCGTACTGTTGTAATGGTCCGCAGCCTTTCTACAAACCAGCCTGTTGCCGATGCAGATGTTTATGTTCTTCATGACTGTACAAATGCTACCGGAGAACCGCTCGACAAAATTATTGCACAGGGTAAAACAGATAAAAACGGACTTGCTGTAATTAATTACACAGAAGCACAAATCAAAGAATACGAAAGTAATGAACAGTACAAATACTACTACGATGACAACCTTACTGTTTATGTTGCAAAGGGCGATGACAAGGCTATGTTTACGCCAAAGTCGCACAACACCTGGAGAGACGGCGTTACAACTGCTTCACGTCAGAATACACGTAAGCCGGTAAGACGAACCTTTATGTTTGTAGACCGCTACATCTACAAGCCGGGCGAAACAGTAACCTTCCGTGGAATAGACAGAGACCAGCTGTTAGGCGCAATTAACATTCACACAGGCGATTACACAATTACTGCTTCCGAGGGCTGGTGGAACGGCGAGCAGATTATAGAACCAATTACAGGCTCACTTTCTGAATCAGGAGGCTTTTACGGCTCATTTAAAATTCCTGACAATCAGGAGCCGGGTAACTATACAATTACCTACAAGCGCAGCGAAGCAACAGACAAATATGATTATGAAACAATACGCTTCCAGATTGCAGAATTTGAACGCGTAAAAACAACAGCTTCCCTTACAGTTCCGGAAATTACTTATTACAGTGGAGATACGCTCACCGCAGAGCTTAGTGCAGAATATCTTGCAGGCGGAGTATTGAGCGGTGCAAGCTATTCGGGCACCTGGTACAAGCAGGCTTACAACATAAGCTTTGATACACCTGAAACAAAGGGCTACAGCTTTAGCCCTGACACATATTCCTACCGCATGTATTATTCAGATTGTGACGGAAAGCTCGACGGAGACGGAAAAGCTTCTCTTATCTGTAATTCAGAAAAAATTACGGATGGTACTCCTTATACTTACCGCATAGAAGCAAGCGTTACAGATATTTCTAACCAGCGTATTTCTACACAGAATTCTGTAATTGTTCATCCGGCAAAGCTTTATGTTGGTGTAAAACGAAGCTCAGGTGGAACAGGCTTTGCAAAGACAAACACCAGGCTTGATTTTTCATATATCCTTACAGACATAAACGGAAACCTTTTACAGAACGCAGCCGCAAAAGCCGCAGACCTTTCTTATGAGCTCACTCGTGAAGAATGGACAATGATTCACGAACAGAGTATAGACAATACTGTTTATACAAAATACGAAAAACAAACGATTGAAGAAAGCAAAGGCAGTCTTGCACTTCAGACAAATGGCACTCTTTCGCTTACTCCGACAAACTCCGGCTGGTACACTTTAAGACTTACCGCTTTTGATAAGGACGGCGGCAAGGTTATTACCGAATACGAATTCTATGTAACAGGCGGTCAGTCTTACAGCTACAACGACTACAACTCCGAAGCAATAACACTCACTCCGGATCAGTCTCAGTATAATCCGGGTGACACAGCACAAATCCTTATGGAATGTCCGCTTCCTTCGGGCGACTACCTTATCACAGTAGAGCGCGAAGGAATCTTTACAGAAGAAATAAAGCATTTTGATTCTCCTGCCAACGTAATTGAAATTCCTGTAGCTTCAAATTATGTTCCTGTTTTCTATGTTGCAGTTTCTTCTTATTCTATACGCCACGGACAGCCGACACATCAATACGGAGAGCCGGATCTGGACAAGCCTAAAGGCTACTTTGGCGTAACACCTGTTTTTGTAAATCCTTATGTACGCGCCTTCTCGGTAGAGGTTGAAACAGACAAGCCGACCTACAGACCTGGCGAAACAGCAACAATTACACTTACTGCAACAAAGGGTGGCAAAGCACTTGCAGGCGCAGAGCTTACAGTAATGGCAGTAGACCGCGGTGTAATTGATTTAGTAAATTATCATGTTCCAAACCCAATTGAATATTTTTATTCAAGCAGCAATTTCCCATTGCGTGTAAAGGGTGGCGATTCTCGTGCGCTTTTGATGGATCCTGTTACCTACAGCATAAAGGATTTGCAGGGCGGTGACTCCGAAGATGATGACAAGGACGAAGCAGAACGCAAGGACTTTAGGCCTACCGCAGTATTTGAACCTTCTGTTGTTACAGACAAAAACGGAAAAGCAACCGTTACATTTAAGGTTCCTGACAGCCTTACAACCTACAGAGTTACAGCCTTCGGTGTAAAGCAAGATTTGTTTGCACTGCAGGAAGAAGAATTTGCAGTACAGAATCCTATAAACGTTCAGCAGGTTCAGCCGCGAAGATTACGTGAACGCGATACCGCAGAATGTGGAGTTCTTATCACAAACCTTGACGCACAGGGCCATGAAGTTACAATAAGCCTTGAAACACGTACTCCTACAAAGAACACCGCACAGGATGAGCTTGAAGGAAGAATTACAGTTCCGGGACAAGCCTTTGTAGACGGCGAAAGCGAGCACAAGGTTTATGTTGAATCAGGCGACTCTTCTGTTGTGTACTTTAATGTTGGTGCGCAGAAACAGGGAACTGTAGAACTTGTTTATACAGTAACCTCTGATATCTTAAACGAAAAGCTTAACTCTCCGATTAAGATTGAAAAGACATACACCTACGAAACTGTAACAACACTTGGCACTCTTGATAATGAAAGTGACACCTCTAAGGCAATTGAACAGTTTGCAATTCCTGGCTTTGCAAAGGACAGTCGCGGAGACCTTACCTTTACGCTTGATGCAACAAGACTTGGTGTTCTTGGCGATGCCGTAAACTATCTGTTTGATTATCCGTATGGTTGTCTTGAGCAGCAGTCAAGCAGAGTACTTCCTCTTCTTGCATTTGGAGAATACATAGATGTATTTGGTCTTGATTCACAGATTGCCGACATCGATAAATGTATAAAAACTTATCTTGCTTCCTGGGGAAAATACCAGCTTGAAGACGGCGGCTTCCCTTACTGGCCTTCGGGTTCAATTTCTTCGCCTTATGTAAGTCTTAGAATGGCATATATTTTTGCGCTTGGAATTGAACGCGGCTACAAGGAAGAAGACTTTGGCTACAATATAAAACCGTTACTCAACTACATCTACAGGGAAGTAATGTCTTATAAAGATTCGGGCTACGACTACCTTAAAGCATACGCCGGTTACATTTACTGTGTACTTGGCAAGTCTGACATGGACAGCGTTTTGAATACACTTTACGACAGACGCGAAAGCCTTAACCTTTCTACCGAAGCAATGCTTGGTCTTGCATATCTTGCAATGGGCGACCGCGGCAACGGCAAGAAAAAGGCAGCTGTACTTGCAGAGCACATAAGACAGTATCTGCAGCCGGACGCACGTACCGTTACTGTACTTAGAAAATCACGCACAAATATGTGGGACTGGTATAATTCAGACACAGAGCAGATGGCATTGATTCTGCAGCTTTTGTGTTCGATTGATGCAAAGGACAAAATGGTAGACAGGCTTATATATACACTTCTGCAGAATCAGAGTCACGGCTACTGGCAGAATACGGCGGCTACCTCGCGCGTTCTGGAAGCAATTTACGCATACATAAAGGGACGTAAGTTAGACGAGACTAACTACAGCGCAAGTGTTATGGTTGCTGGTTCGACTGTGCTTGACGGAAGCTTTGAGGGGGCAGCTGCAAAGCCTAAGACTCTTACGCTGCCGTTTGAAGATGAAATTGTTGCTTCGCTTGAAAAGGATAAGGCGCAGAATGTGACGTTCCAGAAGGACGGAACCGGTAACCTTTACTACACTATGTCTATGAAGTATGCGCTGCCGGATGAATACCTTGCCGCGCGAGATGAAGGCCTTAAGGTCGAATACACAATCATTGACGTAGAAACAGGCGAGGTTGTAAACAAGAGCAACGGCGACGACTGCCTGCTCAACCTTACAAGCGGCAAAATGTACAAAGCATCCGTAAGACTGGAGTCCCACAAATCGCGCGATTATGTCGCCTTAAGGGCACCAATTCCTTCAGGGGCAGAAATCCTCGATTCATCTCTTGTAACAACCGGAACAATCGAAGAATCATCAGGCTCTTCCTGGAGACACTGGCTCAGCAACAAGGTAATCCGCGACAACGAAATCCAGTTCTTCTGGGATACATTCAGCTCAGGCGCAACAACAGTTGATTTTACCTTCCGTGCTTCAAGACGCGGTGTATATCCTGTTCCACCGGTTCAAGCCGAATGTATGTACGAAAGCGAAACCTTTGGTCGTTCAGACGGATACCTTTGTGTCATTGAATAAACGGACTTTACAGATTGTAATTTTTTCTCTGGCGGGCGTACTTATTGCAGTGCGCCTGCTGCTTGCGGTGTTTCCATACCGGGAGCTCAAAAGCTTTGAACAGCAGCCCTTTTCCACAGTAATCTATGACACAAACGGGGAGCTTGTTCAGGTAACAGCGCTCGAACAGGGTGGACGACGCGAATTCACAGAATATAAAAGTTTGCCCCGCGATGTAAAAAAGGTTTTTATAAAAGCCGAAGACAGCCGTTTTTATTTTCATCATGGTGCCGATTATGCGGCTTTGACAAAGGCTTTATTCCAGAACACCCGTGATAAAAAAATAGTACGCGGCGGTTCAACAATTACAATGCAGCTTGTAAAAATGATGAACAAAACAAACAGCACAACTGTTTCGCGCAAGCTTCATGATATTTTTTATGCAAACGTAATTGAAGCAAAAAGAACAAAAAAACAGATCCTTGAGCTTTATCTGAACAGTCTTTATTTTGGCAGCAACGCAACAGGAATTGCTTCGGCCGCAAGAACCTTTTACGGCCGCACACCCGACAAGCTTTCTCCCGAGCAGCTGTGCTGTCTTGCAGTATTACCGCGCAACCCTACTCTTTACGACCCTTTTAAAAATCCGCAGAATTGTGCAGAACGCGCAGCCCAGCTTTACAACAGGATTTATCATAAAAAGCTTACGCCACAGGAGTTTGGCGTATTTTTGCCAAAGGCTGCTTTTTCATATCCTTATCAGGCACCGCACTATGTACGTTATATTTTACAGCAGGAGCAGCCGCAGCAGAAGCAGTCACAGTCGCACACCCTCACCCTTTCCATAGACCTTGAGCTTGAGCACTATGCAGAACGTCTCCTGAATGACGCCCTCACTCAAGCCCAGGGCAGCAGAATCTCTAATGCGAGCCTTCTGCTTATAGAAAATAAAACAGGCAAACCTCTTGTCTGGACAGGTAACGCACAGTTTTTTGACGAAGAGCACAGCGGCCAGATTGACGGAGTTCTTGTAAAAAATCAACCGGGCAGTTCAATGAAGCCTTTTTTATACGCCCTTGCGCTTGAAACAAAAAATGATCAGGGTCAGCCTCTTTTTACTCCCGCATCTATCCTTGCAGATATCCCGCAAGAATTTGGAGACGAAAAGCTTTATATTCCTTCTAACTTTAACAACAGATACAACGGACCTGTACGACTCCGCGTAGCCCTTGCTTCAAGTCTTAACGTACCTGCAGTTTCTGTGCTTAATACAATCGGCGTTGATAATTATCTTAACAAGCTTTTTGACCTTGGCTTTGATTCCCTACGCAAAACAGGAAAGGATGCAGATCTTGGACTTGCACTTGGAGCCGGCGAAGTTACGCTGCAGGAGCTTGTCAGTGCATTTTCTGTTTTTGTCCGTGATGGAAAAAACTTTGACGGACGCCAGCTTTACGAACCAGACACAGCACGCATAATCTGTTCTATTCTTTCTGACAAAGCTGCTCGTGCACTTGGCTTTGGTTATTCACAGACATTTGAAACTGATTATCCTGCAATTTTTAAAACCGGAACTTCGAATCAATATCAGAATATTATTGCGCTTGGAGCCACAAAGGAATACACAGTTGGCGTATGGATGGGAAACTTTAACGGTCAGACTGTTGTTGGAAAAACTGGAAGCTCCCTTCCTGCCTGGGCTGCCAAAAGTCTTCTTGATTTTATTTACGAAGGAAGGACATCCTATACAGAGCTTGAGTTTGATGAACCGGAGGGCTGGACAAAACAAAAGGTATGTTCACTTTCCGGTATGCCTGCCTCGCCCGACTGCCCCGCAACTGTTTATGAATACTGCAAAAACGATTCTCCTTACGAACAGTGCAGCTGGCATAAAAAACAGGAAGGAACAGTAACGACAGTTTATCCGCCGGAATACCAGCAATGGGCACGCACTACAAAGCCTGATGCTATAATTGAATACAACGCATCGCCGCTTTACATTAAAACCCCAAAGGATAATTCTCTTTTTTATTATTCTGAATTACATAAAGAAAAGCAGGCAGTTTCTGTAGAAGTTTTTGGAGGGCAGACAAACACCCTTTCAGTTTATTACGATGATGATTTTTATCTTACAGTTGAACGCCCGTTTGTTTTCCAGCTGCCTGCAGAACGTGGAGTTCACACCTGTACTGTTATTTGTGCAGACGAAACAGATGTTATTTCTTTCCAAGTAAAGTAAAATCTTTTGCAGGCTGACAGAAAATAATTCCGCTTCCGGCTTTTTCAAAACACGGCAGGGAAGAAACTGCATTTACAATTGCTTCCTTTTTTTCTGCAGGAACAAGAACTAAAAGCATTTCCTTTTCAGGAACAATTTCTACACCAAAGAACGTGGAGTCTCCCTCGCGGGCAGTTCCCTTTGCGCCTATTATTGTTCCGCCACCGGCACCTGCTTTTCTTGCTGCAGCCATTGCATCCTCGGCATAACCTTTGTTCACAATTATATTTATCATTTCATAGCTTTGCATATTTTCATCTCCTGTCACTTTTTCTTCCTGCTGTAAAGCCTTAAGAGGTTTTACACTTCCCGCTTTTATAAATCCATTTACATCAATTGTAAACAGAACACCAAAATGCTCCTTCTTTGTACTGCAAGCCTGTTCAATCTTGTTACAAACCTCGCGGGCAATAGACTTGTCTACAATATTCATTGTAACGTCTTTTGAAGTATCTCCTAAGCCCAAAAGCTGAAGTACACTGTTAGAGGCAGTTCCTCTGCCCATCATAATAGTGCCTCCACCGGCCCCCGCTTCTTTTGCGGCATTTGTAATGAATTCCCCGCCACCGTGAGGAACAATACACATAATCAGCTTATACACTTTGTACTTCACCTCCTTTTCCAGGATTTGAGCTTTTTATTTTGAAAATAATTCCCATTATCTGAATTGCAATAAGCGGCATCATTGCAACAAGCGCAATTACACCAAAGGAGTCGCTGGAGCCCGAGCCGGAGCTTGTAGCACCAATTGTAAAAGAAAGAATGAATGTAGATGTAAGCGGTCCCGAAGCAACACCACCGGAATCAAACGCAATTCCCGTAAACATATCAGGACAGAAAAGCATAAGGAACATTGCGATTATATATCCAGGCACTAAAATCCAGCGAAGATTAAAGCCCGCAACGGCACGCCACATTGCAAGAGCAATTGCAAAGGCAGTTCCTACAGACAAAAACACAAGCAGAACCTTTCGTCTGATTGTACCGCCGCTTACCTTTTCTACCTGTTCACTAAGACACCAGACGGCAGGCTCCGCACAGACAATAATTGCACCAAGCGCAAGCCCTGTAAGAATGAGCAGGAACATCCAGATGCCGCCGCGTTCAAAAGCAAGATATCCGAACCTTTCGCCAAGCAGCTTGCCTGTCTGCATAAAGCCGCCGTAAACTCCGGTAAGAAAAACCGCAAGCCCTATAAAGCTGTACGCAAAACCGATGAGCATTCTTACAACCTGACGCAGTGTCATTTTAAGCAGCAGAAACTGAAAAACAAGAAAAAGCACAAAAAGCGGCGCAATGGAAGTAAATGATTCGCGAAGCGCAGAAGCGATGACATTAAGCTGTGGTTCCGCAGTTGATGCAACAGAGAGTGGGGTCCCTGAGCTTGTCGAAGGGCCAGCTGCAGAACCCACCCTACCAATCACAATCGCATACAACACAACTGCAAGCACGGGGCCTACAGAAGATATACCTGTAAGACCAAACGAATTATCATCCTTGCCGGCACGAACAGAAGAAACACCAAGACCAAGCGCCATTATAAACGGAACTGTCATAGGACCTGTTGTTGCACCGCCCGAATCAAAACCAATGCCTATAAACGAATCCGGCGCAAAAAAAGCAATTACAAAAAGCAGCGTATAGGAAATAAAAAGCGTCCACTTTAGCGAAAGATTTACGACAGTCCGCAAAAGGCCAATCATAATAAAAATGCCCACACCGCCCGCAATTACAAAGGTAAAGACAGTTTTATTTACAACAGGAAAAACGCTGCGAACCTGATCTCCAAAAACCTGAATATCCGGTTCGGCAACTGTTACAATAAAACCAATTACAAAGGCTGCAGCAAGCAAAAGCGTAAGACTTTTCTTTCTGGTAAGGGCAGCTCCACACCGCTCGCCCATCGGCTGAATGCCAAGATCAACACCAAGCAGAAAAACTGTAAGCCCTATAATAAGAAGTATTCCACTAATAAAAAAACGAAATAAATACGAAAGCGGTAAAGGAACAATAGTAAGGCCAAGTAAAAAAACTATTGCCATTACCGGCAGAACAGAGACAGCAGTTTCTTTAAATTTCCGCAGGATGTTCATTTATTATACAAAGGCCTTATACCCTTTTGCTTCAATCCCCTTAACCCAGGCCGCTGCATATTTTTTTGCACCTTCAAGGTCGTGGTCACGGTAGTTGCCGCATTCCTGTTCTGTTGTCGCAGGCACAGGCTTATCCCAGACAGCAACTTTTTTAAGTACATTCATAATGTGATTTGCAATTTCTTCTTCTGTGCGGTCGCCCCACACTGTAAAATAAAAACCGGTACGACAGCCCATAGGAGACAAGTCTATAACACCTTCCATTTCGTCACGGATATATTCGGCCATAAGATGCTCAAGCGTATGAATTGCACCTGTAGACATAAACTCCTTATTAGGCTGGCAAAAGCGGATGTCAAACTTTGTAACAATATCGCCCTTTTCTCCAACCTTTTTTGCCGCAAGCCTTACAAACTGTGCCGTAACCTTTGTATTATCTAGATTAAACCAATCAACATAATATTTTTTTTTCATGCTATCCTCCTAATTCAATATTTTTTTTTA
>JAEEGL011700403.1_pt1 | contig 15956 bp, 11 predicted proteins | sample 9134231 | NCBI WGS metagenome assembly JAEEGL01 (sample SAMN16246548, study PRJNA631951) | gut metagenome | biome: gut microbiome; feature: rumen; material: fiber-attached | host: Bos | place: Iran: Karaj | collected 2018-10 | reverse complement strand
AGAAGCCTATTACCGGCTCATGAAGGAAGAGAACCGGAAACTTTCCCTGAAGAACGGCTCCGAATGGCCGGAGTTTTCGGTGGAGGACGTTTTCAGACGTCTTCTCCGCGAGGCTCCGAGGAAGCACCGGGCAGCGCTCCTTCCGGAAATGGATGAGGAGACGCTCGTAAAGGATCTGGCGCAGATGCGGCGGACTCTCATGATGAAGGAGTTCAAACTGTACAGAGGCACGATCCGGCTGCTCATTCGTCTTCATGAAGAAGGCAAGGGCGTATACCTTCTGTCGAACGCCCAGCGCATATTCACGGTGCCGGAACTGGAACGCACAGGCCTTCAGCCCCTGTTCGACGACATTTACATTTCGTCGGACTTCGGCTTCCGGAAGCCGGATCCCAGATTCATCGCGCACATGATGGCAAAACACGGGATGGATCCTTACAAGACCGTCTTCATCGGCAACGACCCGACGACAGACGTGCCGGCCGCGGCATCGGCAGACGTGGACTGCATTTTCATCAATTCGTATAAAAAGACGGCGGCGGAGAGAAGAGCGGCATGGAAAGCCGTTCACGAACGCTATCCGGATTACGATCTTAAGAGGATCGTGACGGTAAAGAGCCTTGAAGCCGCAGGAATATTGCTTTGACCGGCATGACGTTCCTTGAGCACCATGGCGGCAGGACAGAAGGAGAACAGGAATGAAAGAAGAACAGGAATTGAAGACAGACAAGGAAATGAAGAATGAATCCGCCGGCAGGGCGGAGGCGAAAAAAGGAATGACCGTAGCGCAGTTCCTGGGCGTAGACCGCGCGTCGTGGACGGTGCCGCGCCTTGCGGGGCTTGGCATTCTGACGGCGCTGACGATCGTGCTTCAGATACTTGGCAACTCCATTAAGGTCGGTCCCTTCAGCATTTCTCTGACGCTTGTGCCGATCGTTGTCGGCGCGGCGCTCTACGGACCGGCCGCCGGCGCATGGCTCGGATTTGTGTTCAGTATGGTCGTACTGTTCACAGACGCCCAGGCTTTTCTGGTGATCAATGCCCCCGGCACGATCGTGACGGTGCTCCTTAAGGGCACACTGGCCGGACTTCTGGCCGGCATCGTCTACGTCGCCTTCCGGAAGATCCGCTTCGGCGGCGAGAAGGTCAGTGTCAGCCTCGGCGTGATCCTCGCTGCGATCGTCTGCCCTGTCGTTAATACCGGCATTTTTCTTTTAGGCTGCGTCCTGTTCTTCCTGCCGACGGTCCGTGCCTGGGGAGAAGCCGCAGGCTTCACGAACGTCGGCGCTTATATGATCGTCGGCTTTGTCGGCTTCAATTTCCTTTTTGAGCTCCTGTTCAACCTGGTCCTGAGCCCTGCGATCGAAATGATCGTCCGGATCGGCCGCAGAGCGCTTCGCTGACGCACATCCGGAGAAGAAGAATGAAGCATTTTGACGTGATCATCATCGGCGCTGGACCCGGCGGCATCTTTTCTGCCTACGAGCTTTCGAAGAAGAGCGGCCTCTCGGTCGGCGTCTTCGAGGCCGGACACCGCTTAGAGCAGCGTTTCTGCCCGATAGACGGCAAGAAAGTGAAGACCTGCATCGGCTGCAAGCCCTGTTCCATCATGAACGGCTTCGGCGGCGCGGGCGCATTTTCCGACGGCAAATACAATCTGACCAATGATTTCGGCGGCACGCTCCATGAGAAGATCGGCCCAGAGACGGCTATGGAGCTCATGCGCTACGTGGACGACATCAATATGTCGCACGGCGGCGTCGGCACGAAAATGTACACCACTTCCGGCAGTTCTTTCGCGAAGCTCTGCATGCAGAACAAGATGAAACTCCTGTCGGCCTCGGTCCGCCACCTCGGCACGGACATCAACTATAAGGTGCTCTCAAATCTCTACGGCGAACTGGCTGGCAAAGTGGAGTTCTTCTTCGATTCGCCGGTGGAAGAGCTCAGGGCGGCCGACGGTGGCTTTGAGATCGAAGTGCGCGGGGAGATCTATACCTGCCGCTGGTGCGTGGTGTCAGTCGGCCGTTCCGGCTCCTCCTGGATGGAGAAGATCTGCCGGGAAATGGGCATCCCGACGCTTTCGAACCGTGTGGACATCGGGGCGAGAGTGGAACTGCCCGCAGCGATTTTCGACAACATCACTGACGCGCTCTATGAGAGCAAGATCGTTTACCGGACCGAGAAGTTTGAGGACAACGTGCGCACCTTCTGCATGAACCCGCACGGCGTGGTCGTCAATGAAAACACCAACGGCATCATTACCGTGAACGGGCATTCCTTCGAGGATCCCGAAAAGAAGACCGAGAACACCAACTTCGCGCTGCTGGTCGAGAAGCGTTTTTCCGCGCCCTTCAAGGATTCCAACGGCTACGGCGAATCCATCGCCCGCCTTTCGAACATGCTGGGGGGCGGCGTCATCGTGCAGCGTTTCGGCGATCTGGAGCGCGGCCGCAGAAGCACCGAGAAGCGTATTGCGGAAGGCCTCGTCCGTCCCACGCTCGCGGCAACGCCCGGCGACCTCTCGCTGGTGCTTCCCAAGCGCATCCTGGACGCCATCATTGAAATGATCTACGCGCTGGACAAGATTGCGCCCGGAACGGCCAACGACGACACGCTGCTTTACGGTGTGGAAGTCAAATTCTACAACATGGAAGTCCAGGTCGACGAAAACCTGGAAACGCGCTACCCGGGCCTCTTCATCATCGGCGACGGCTCCGGCGTCACGCATTCACTTTCCCATGCTTCCGCAAGCGGCGTCTTCGCGGCCCGGAAGATCATGGAACGGGCGGGGGAACAGTCTTGAAACTGAGCGCACTTCTTGAAAACGCGGCATATACGCTGGTCTCGGGGTCTCTGGATATGGAGATCACAAGCCTTGCGCGCGACAACCGGAAGGCGGAGGCCGGGTGCCTCTTTATCTGCACCGCCGGCGCACGTTTCGACACGCATGACGAAGCGGTGCTTCAGGCGCTTTCCGATGCCGGAGCGGCCGCATTTGTCGTGGAAAAAGAGGTGGCTTACGAAGGACCGGCAGCGGTCATCCGAGTCGGGGATACCAGGATCGCAGGCGCGCACATCTACGCCGCCTGGTACGGACATCCCGCAAAGCGCCTCACGATGATCGGCGTCACGGGCTCCAAGGGCAAGACGACCACCGCGCACATGCTCGCCGGGATCTTAAAAGCCGCCGGCCGCCGGGTCGGCCTCATCGGCACCAACGGCGTCGCCTACGGCAGTGTGTCAAGAGAACTTGCGAACACCACGCCGGACTACGACGAACTGCAGATGCTTCTCCGCGATATGGCGGACGACGGTGTGGACACCTGCGTGCTGGAAGTCTCCAGCCAGGCCGTGAAGAAATCCCGCGTGGAAGGCATCCTGTTCGATGCCGGCGTCTGGATGAACATCCAGAAGGGCGACCACGTCGGGCCCAACGAGCACGAGACCTTCGAGGATTATTTTGCCTGCAAGGCGCAGCTTCTCAGGCAGTCGAAGACGGCGTTCGTCCATGCGGACGACCCCTTCGCAAAGGAACTTCTCGAGACCGTCGGAAAGCCCGCGGTGCTCTTCGGAGCGGGAGAAGACGCGGATTACCGTGCGTCGGACCTGGAAAATGTCTTCGACGAAGCGACACGTACGCCGGGCATCGCCTTTACGGTGACGAAAAAGGCGTCCGGAGAATCTGATGCGCCGGACGGCGGAAGCGCTGAGCCGGATGCCGGACCCGCGCGCTTCTTCGTGAACCTGCCGGGCGATTTCAACACCTGGAACGCCCTTGCGGCCATCGCTGTGGCCGACCGCCTCGGGGCACCCGTGAGCGCCATGCGCGAAGCCCTCGCGAACGTACACATCAAAGGCCGCGACGACATGGTGTACCGCGGACGCTTCCAGGTCTGCGTGGACTTTGCCCACAACGGCGAGAGCACATGGGCGCATCTGAGGGCCATGCGCGAGTTCCGCCCGAAGCGCCTCATCTGCATTTTCGGACCGGACGGAAACCGTTCGATCGGACGCCGGCTCGGGATGGGAGAGGCCGCCGGCACGCTTGCGGACCTTTCGATCGTGACCAGCGGCCACAACCGCTGGGAGAGCTTCGAACAGATCCTTCACGACACAGAGACAGGCCTCCGAAAAGCGCCGGACCCGAATTACATCGCGATCAAAGACCGCGCGGAAGCCATCCGTTATGCGCTGAAGAACGCAGAAGACGGCGACCTCATCACCATCATCGGCCTCGGCCATGAGCACTGGCAGGAGGAGATGGGCGTGAAGAGACACTGGAACGACGAAGAATTCGTCCTGAAAACGCTGGGAGAGATGGGCCTGGTCAAGCCGGCTCCCGCAAAGGAGAACGTTTATGAATAAAAAACCTGTGAACGGCATGCGGGACGTGCTGCCGAAGGAAATGGAGCTCAGGACTTACGTCCTGTCCGTCATCCGGGACACCTACCGCGCCTACGGCTTCACGGAAATGGAGACGCCTGTCGTCGAGTCGATCGAGAACCTCCAGGGCAGACAGGGCGGCGAAAACGAGAAGCTGATCTTCAAGATCATGAAGCGCGGAGAGAAGCTCCGCATTGAGGATGCAAAGGAAGAAAACGACCTTGCGGACTCCGGGCTCCGCTATGATCTGACCCTGCCGCTCAGCCGTTATTACGCCGCGCACGAGGCGGAACTGCCGAAACCCTTCAAGGCGCTCCAGATCGGCCCCGTATTCCGCGCTGAGAGGCCTCAGAAAGGCCGTTTCCGCGAGTTTTACCAGTGCGACATAGATATTCTCGGCGAAAACACAAACCTCGCGGAAACCGAACTGATACTCGCCACAAGCGAAGCGGTCTCCAGACTGGGTTTCAAGGGTTTTGTGATCCGCATAAACGATCGCAGGCTCCTTAGGGCGATGGCGGCTTCCACCGGGCTTTCCGAAGAGCTCTATGACGATCTCTTCATCACGCTCGACAAGATGGACAAGATCGGATCGGACGGCGTCCGGGAAGAACTCGTAAAACTCGGCATGCCGGAGGACAAGGCGGACAGCCTCCTCGCGCTTTTCACCTCGGAAGAGGGGACGGAAGAGGACAACGCGGCGAAGATCCGCGCGTTCGGGGAGAAACTGGGCGGCTTCTTGGATCCGGCGGTCTCAGACGGACTCATCGAGATCATGGAGACCGTGGAGCAGGCGGCGGCCGGAAGAGAAGAAAAGGCCTTCTCGCTGGCATTTGACCCGACGCTCGTCCGGGGCATGGGCTATTATACCGGCCCGATCTTCGAGATCTCCACGCCGGAATTCGGCTCCTCCGTGGGCGGCGGCGGCCGCTACGACGAGATGGTCGGCCGATTCTTAGGTCAGCCGGTTCCGGCCTGCGGATTCTCGATCGGCTTCGAGAGGATCATTTCCATCCTGCTGGACCAGGACTTTAAAGTGCCGGCAAAGGCGGAAAAGACCGCGTTCCTCCTGGACAAGAGACTGTCCGCGGAAGAAGTGGCCAAAGCCATGCGGAAGGCGGAGGAACTGAGGAAAGCCGGGTCGGTCGTCCTGGTGCAGAAGATGGCCAAGAACCGGAAGTTCCAGCGGGATCAGCTGGAGCAGGCGGGATACGCCAAAGTTGAAGATTTTTACGCTGAGCGATAAAAAGGAGAGTGGAAAATGGAACGCGTTTATCTGGGAGACATCCGGAATCATCTGAATGAAGAAGTCCTTGTGCAGGGCTTCGTGGAGAATTTCCGCAATTCGCGGGCGATGGCCTTCATCGTTCTGAAGGATATCACAGGAAAGCTGCAGATCACGATCGAGAAGGAGAAGCTGCCTGAGGTCGCTGAAGCGATCGAAGGGCTGACGGGCGATTCCGTCATTTCCGTCATCGGCACGGCCTTCGAAAGCGAATACGTGAAACTGAACGGTCTGGAAATGTTCCCGAAGGAGATCCGGATCGAGAGCCTTGCCGCAGCGCTGCCCATCCAGCGCGAAGAGATCCCCGCGACGAAGAAGCGTCCCGGCGTGCCGCGTTCGGGCGTGGACGACCGTCTGGACTACCGCTGGATCGACCTCAGGACCGACAAGAACCAGTTCCTTTACAGACTGCAGACCGAAGTGACCCGCGCGATGCGCGACTTCGTCCTGGACCGGAATTTCATCGAAGTCCACACGCCGAAGCTCATCGCGACGGCCTCCGAGTCCGGCTCCAACGTCTTTGAGGTGGATTATTTCGACCGCAAGGCGTATCTTGCCCAGAGCCCGCAGTTCTACAAGCAGATGGCCATGGCCGCCGGCTTTGACCGTTACTTTGAGGTCGGCCCGGTGTTCCGCGCGGAGAAATCCTTCACCGCGAAGCACGCCACCGAATTCACCTGCTTCGACGTGGAGTTTTCCTACATCAACTCCTTCGAAGACGTCATGAAGTTCGAAGAAGAGCTGCTGACCGACATGCTGAAGAAAGTCAAGGAAAAATGCGGTGATAAGCTTCAGGAACTCTTTGGCATGGAGATCATCGTCCCCGAGACGCCCTTCCCGCGCGTGAAACTCGCGGACCTCTACAAGGGTCTTGAGGAAGACTACGGCTTCACGGTGCCGGAGAGTGAGAAAGGCGATCTGACCACAGAGGCGGAGAGGCTTTCTTATGACTGGGTCAAGAAGCATTACGGCCACGAGTTCCTGTTCGTCACCGATTATTCGGCCGAGAACAGAGCCTTCTACCACATGCGCGATGAAAATGGCATGCCGCAGGGCTATGATCTGGTCTGGCGCGGCTGCGAGATTACGACCGGCGCCCAGCGTGAGCACCGCTACGAGATCCTCAAGAAGCAGGCGGAAGAGAAGGGCCTCGGCGAAGACGTCAAGTTCTACCTCGAGTTCTTCAAATACGGCTGCCCGCCGCACGGCGGCTTCGGTCTCGGCATCGACCGTCTGACCATGCTCCTGACCGGCCTCCACATCAACGAGACGGAGTTCCTGTTCCGTTCGCCCAAGAGGCTGACGCCGTAAAGAGATGATAAAGATCGAGAGAGGACTCCTCGCGAGAGGAGTCCTCTCACTATTATATGAGCAACCGGAAAGCAGGATTTATTGCTTTCTCGAAAGAAGCATCTGGATCAAGTCTTCAGAGATGGGCTTAACAGCATTTTTCGTTGAAATCACGTAAGATCCGTCTTTAAAGCCGATGATATACGTCTGCCCTTCTTGCACAGTGCCGTTTCGGACAGCGATGGAGATGAGTCCGTCTTGATTCAGGGAATATAATTGTTCTTTTTTTCCTTTGTATGCTTCAAGACATTCACAGAGGATTATTGCCCTTCCGGTTACTTCATGGTCCTCGATCACTTTCATTTTACAGATGAAATCTGATTCTTCATAAAACTCTTCAAATTCATCCGAATACTGTTTTCGTGTCTCTTCGATGTGTGGGACAGACGAGAAGACTTCATAGGAATAAGCTTCTATTGTTTTTCCTTCAGGGATGACCACTGGTTTATTATTGAGTGTATAGGAACCGGAAGTCAAATCAAGGACGAGGCTAAAAGAGCCGGTAACATAATAAGGTTCAAACACGAGTTCTCTCTTCTCTATGGGAAGGAGATAGGAATGACCGATCAGATAACGATCCTTATCACTGATTCTATATTCCGCTGATACATCGGTAGGCAGTATCAGCGTGAATGTATCGACACCATAGGACCCGCCGAGTACTTCGACGGCTGAAAAAGTGTAAGAAGTGTAACCTATTTCAGGCTCCGATGTGGTTATCCTTTCACATGTTCCTTTAAGCAGAAGGTTACAGGACTTAAGGATATCTGAATAAGAGGCATTTGTATGAGAAGTCAAAAGGAATGGGACAACCGCATCTGTATTCGAAGGTACAGTTTCCTTCTCAGGATATTTGCAGCATGTAAACGTCAGAATAATAAGTCCCAGAACGACCACATGATATAAACTGCTCTTTTTCATCTGTAAAACCTCCCTATCAAGTTAGTACCATCCATTTTGATAAATCTGTTCCAGGTGCTCAATATCATCATCTGATAGATTCAGACCTACAGAAACCAAAGGGTACATGGCATCTCCCAAAGTAGAAGAATGCCCAAACCATCCCAAAGCATGTCCTGTCTCATGAAGACAAGTGTTTTTGGTTTTACTTTCATAATTGACCGTGTAGTTCATATCAAGAACGCAGCTGACAGTTCTTACCAGATAATAAGCAGTTTTATTTACATAGTAATACCCGGAAGGCCAATACTTGAAAGTCCCCCAACTGCTGTATGACAGTGGCTTTGTAGCCCCGGTAGTTGTCGAGTCGAAATCATATATGGAGAAATCATAGGAATGGGCAAGAATGTCAGACAGTTTTCCACCCCAGGTATTAATTGGGAGAGCTGAATTATAGCCGGTCGTCAACTCGAAGGAAGTGCCTAATGCGCTGTTCCATTTCGCTTCGGCTTTCGTCATGCCGCTGTTAAAATACCCATTAAAAGTGGTATTCGACGAATTGGCAATCACCACACCTATTCCACCGGTTGTTGATGAAAACTTTCCGATAGTCGATTCATCAGAATTCCAGTAACTTAATGTCCCGATATAGGTGATAGCCTTCGGAGAGAAATGTAATGATGCGGAAACAAGTACAACAATCAGTAGAAATACATAGACTTTTTTTGGATTCATATCTGCCTCCGGATGGATTATAAGAACATTTACAGACACAGAACAGCGGAAAGAAGGACTATTATTCAATCCATGTCACGACTATATCATATTCGCCGACCTTATATTCTGGTTAAGATCAATAGATTCCGCATTGCCCTTTACTTATATATACAGCTTTTCTTTGCATTTTGAGACAAAAACTGTCCTGAAATGCAAAAAAACGGCGAGATGCACAAAATCAATCAAGCCCCATGTCTGATTTGCACAAATCAAAACAAGACAAAAAGCAGGCATTACCTGCTTTTTGCTTAAACCGATATTTTGGGAAGATTTTAAAATCTCACTTAATAATCCTGACGCACCTCTTCTTCCAGTTGGATGGTGCTTGCGGAGTTCTCCGCGGCATGGACCGGGAGCTCCCAAGGGAAGGCTTCCTTCAGGGTCTTTACCTCAGAGAAGTCTTCGTCGAAGTCGGAGACCGGGGACTTCTCCGAAGAGGCAGCCTCGGTGATTTCTTCAGAGACGACTTCCTGAAGCGGCTCCTCCTGAAGGCCCTCCTCCTGAGGGACTGCTTCATCAGGCATTTCCGGAGCGGCTTCTTCCTGCATGGTTTCCTTTTGTGCAGGTTCTTCATCGGTGCTTTCAGCAGAGATTTCTTCGACGGGGATGGCTTCAGAGAAGACCTCATCTGCAGCCGCTTCTTCCTGAGCGGCTTCTTCAGGCTGTTCTCCGGAAACGGCCTGTTCCTCCGAAGCGGCTTCTTCAGGCTGTTCTTCGGAAATGGCCTGTTCCTCCGAAGCGGCTTCTCCGGCCTGTTCCTCTGAGGCGGCTTCCTCACCCGTCACTTCCCGGACTTCCTCGGGTTTTTCATCTTCAGTTTCGGGTCTTTCTTCTGCGGACGCTTCCTTTTCTTCCCTAGCAGCGTCATTTTCCACAGAGACGGCTTCTTCGCCTTCCGCGCCGGAAAGCTCGTTTGAAGCCCAGACATTTTCCAGAGCGTCGGTCTCGACGATGGCAGGGACGCCGGCAGCCTGAGCGGCTTTCTTCACGCGCCGCCTGTCGATCAGTTTCTTCAGCAGGGGGAAGAGGGCGATGAACAGCATGATGAGCCAGGCTCCGGCGGAGATCAGCGCGGACGGCAGAAGCATGGGCACGTGGTAACGGAACTCGATCTCATGACGGCCGGCCGTAAGATGCGTGCCGATGTAGGCTTTTTTGAGGGTCTCGTACTGGACCTTCGCGCCGTCCACAAAGACCTCCCAGCCTTCTTCCGCGGCGATGGTCGTGAACAGGAGACCGCCGCCTTCCGGAACGTCGATGTGACCGGTGATCCTGGTGTCTTCAAAATGCTCGACGACAAAGGGCGCACTGGATGCAGTTTCATAGAACTCTTTGAGGATGCCCTCGTCCATGCGGTAGAGCGTGAGCGAAATGTTCTTCGTGGAATTTTCTTCCGTGTTCGAGAAGGTCAGCGTCTCACCCTCGTTGCACCAGCCAAGCTCCATCGTGAAACTGCGGTTTAGGCTGGTGAAGTTCCGGTTCAGGCCGCTGTCCGGGTTGGCGGCGCGGATGCTCTTGGGGCCGGAGGTGGCCGCATAAGCATAATAGAAACCGGATTCCTGCACGGTCATGTTGACCGTCGTCGCGCCGGTGTAGCGCGGCGTCACGTCCAGGAAGAGCGTACCGTAGCCCAGCGTGTTCCGGACCAGCGTGTTCTGGTTTTCAAGCGGCGTCGAGGACTGGTCGATCCAGCCGTAAATGCTGTTCGGATCCTGGAAAAGATAGCCGACGGGAAAAGTGTACTTGTTCTCGTAGACCCAGACGTTCCGGCTGTTCGTGTAGACCAGGGAATACAGATCGCTCTCCGGCAGCTGCTTCTGGGCGATCGTGTACTTGACGGACATGAACATGTTCGTCAGGAAAGTCTGTCCGTAGGAGCCGTAGGCATTGGCGGAGGACTCCAGGCCGATGGTGGTGTAGAAATCGGTCAGATGGACGTTCGCGACGGAAGAGAAGGTCGAGATGGACGGAAAATGCAGCCACGCGCCGTCATTTTTCGTCCTGAGCTGGGCTTTCTCCACCCGGTAGAAGCTGTCTTCGCCTTCCTTGTCACGGATGATGTCCATGGCGGCACTGATGCCTTCGTCGTATTCGATATAGTCGTTGCGGCCGACCGTCGGGACCGAAGTGACCGAAGTGTTGACCACGTTTTCGATGATACAGACCGCGATCAGGATGATGATCAGAATGTCCTTATAAATGCGCGCCCGCCGGAATCCGTAGAAAACGATCGCGTACACGATGACAAACAGCGCGCTGACGTAGAAGACGTAGTTTGTGAAGACGTCGGTGTTGGTCTCCACTTTCTCCGCAAGGAAGATGAAGCCGAGCGCCAGAAGCATCACGATGCCGATCTCCCGGAAGGTGCGGTCGCGAAGACCCGTCAGTCCCCGGTAGCTCATGGCGAGCATGATAAAGATGAAAATGTAGGACTGGCGGCAGGGCAGCGAATTCGGAATGTGGAAGACGTGCCAGATGTAGTCCATCGCGCGCGTCGAGAAGCTGAACCAGAAGAAGAGGATGACGATCGTATAGCCGATCTTCTCCCGGAGAGTGATCTTCTTGTTGAGATAATAAAGAGGCACCAGCATGAAGACCGCCATGCCCATGAAGATATTCGGCCAGTGGTCGAGTCCCTTGTGCACCTCTACGTTGATCAGCATGCGGGAGAGCATGTCGATGACCGGGAAGTAGCTGTACCATTTCCAGGTAAACGTGGACTCCGACGACCAGGTCATGTTGAAGTAGCGTATGTACGGGATCAGGATCACCGCAGCGCCGGCCACCGCGAGACAGGTGTAGAAAATGAACTTCAGAAGCTTGATGCCGAATTCGCGGTACATCTTCCGTTCCGTGCCCAGGAGGAAGAAGCAGTAGACGGCGACGCCCATGCAGGAAATGATGCCGATGTAATAGTTGCAGAAGATGGTCGCCGAAAGGGAGACGGCATACAGGAGGCCTTTGTTCTCTTTGACGAGACGTTCCAGGCCCAGAATGATCAGCGGGAAGAGCCAGATGCAGTCCAGCCACATGACGACCCAGCTGTAGGCGGCCATCCAGCCGGAGAGGGCGTAGAAACCGCCGATGAAGGCGCCGGCGTAGCCGTCCACGCCGTGCCGGTTGTCTCGCTTGTTGAGGTAATACGCCATCGTGAGGGCGGAGAGACCGATCTTAATGACGGCCGACACCGTGATGAACTCGATCACGTAGTCTTCCGGCCAGATCCCGACGAGGAAGGTCCAGGGGCTCGCGTTATAGTACGCGGAAAGCGTCCAGAAGTTCGTGCCCGCGCCGATATTCCAGGAATACAGAAGGGAGCCGCCCGTCTGAAGCTTCCACTGAAGCTCCTTATGGAAGGGCGCCATCTGGTGGTAGAGGTCGGTGCAGAGGAAGCACCGGTCCCCGAAAGGCCAGATCCCGCGTTCAATGAACACGATGAGCATGACCAGGACCGGGACGAAGAACGCGGCGATGTACGGCCCCGCGTTCACCCAACTGAATTTACGCTTCTGATTGATCATGTTGACGACCCTTCCTCAGTTTCATTTTCCCCGGATTCAGGCTCTTTGGCGGTCTCATCCTTCCGCTTTCCGAGCTTTCCGGCGATCTTGAAACTGAAACGGCTGGTGAAAAAGTTGACGATGATGACAAATATGCTCGTGAGCACCTTCATGAGGAATTTGTTCCATCCGAGGATGTCGCAGGTGACCCAGATGATCAGCGTCTCGATCGCACCCGAAAGGGCACGGGTCCCGACAAATGCGACGAACTCCTTCCAGACGACGCCTGACTTCCACGAAGGGCTGTCGAAGACGAAGATCTTGTTCGCGATATAGGCAAAGGTCACGGCGAAGACGAAGGCAATGATGTTGCAGACTGCGCTTGATGGAATGCCCAGAAGCCCGGAGAAGATCCAGAAAACAACATAATTAACGGCCGTCGTCAGGACGCCCACGACCAGATATGCGATAAACTCATAATTGAAGAACCGGGACAGGAGAGGGCTTTCCTGAAGTTTCTTTGAGATCCGGAGACCTGCGATCCATTGTACCGGTCTGGAGTGGATGATTCTGTCTTTCATCTTTACATTTGTCCTGCCCTTGGGTATAATAATAGCCGGCTTTTTACCGTACCACGGCAGGGAGCTTTTCTAAGAATGCCTTTGTCCGCATTTCCGGATGAGATGCAGCGGACAAGACTTTCGCATATTTTATTACATATCAGATGAAAAGGCAACCTTTTCATCCGGCGATACTGAGGACAAGATGAGCGACTGGCGGAAGAACAAAGAAGAGGACGACGAGGCGGATCTTCTCGAGCTGATGGAACTTGAGGAAGAACTCGGATACTCTGACGAATACAAGAAAAAGAAGAAAACCGCAAGGATGGAGGAAGCCCGGAAAAAGCGGAAGAGGAACCAGCTGATCCGGGAGATCCTGGTTCTGGTGCTTTTTGTGGCGGCGACCATCACAGTCGTGCTTCTGGTCCGCAAATGCGTCGGCGACGACAAGGACAAGGAGACGACAGCCTCCGGCAGACCTTCGAACACGGAGCCGCACACCGAAGCCCCCTCCGGATCGAAGTCTGAAGCGCCTTCTCGTACAGAAGCGCCGACTACGACAACAGCGGAAACCACAGAAGACAGCTCGAAAGAGACAGCTTATATCGCGCCGACGAGAACGCCGATGACTTCAGAACCGACGGCAGCGCCTACGGAACCGACCGCTCCTCCAGAGACTGCGCCGACCGATCCGCCGGTGACGGAAGCGCCCGGAACGGTCTACAACGGTGTGCAGCTGCCTCCGTACAGAGCGCTTGTACAAGGGGCGAGCATCCCGGTCCAGAACGGCATCACGATGCCTTCCTGGGTCGTTCAGGACCTGATCCCGACGGACGGCGCGCACAGGCCCGGGCTTTTGATCAACAAGATCCAGCACGTGGTCATCCATTACGTCGGCAACACGCTTTCGTCCGCAAAGGACAACCGCGATTACTTTGCGATCCCCCCGGACAGCCCGGCTTATGACGGACGCCAGGTCAGTTCTCATTTTATCGTCGGTCTCTACGGCGAGATCATCCAGTGCGTGCCGCTCAACGAAGTGGCCTACGCGCAGGGCGTTTCGGCGAGCTCCGGCCGTCCGAACCATAACTGGGACTCGATCTCCATCGAGAACAGTCACTACAACGACGCCGGAGAATTTACGAGCATGACCGAGGATTCTCTCGTGAAGCTGACGGCCTGGCTCCTTGAAAGCTACGGGCTTCCGGCCAATACAGACACGATCCTCAGGCATTATGACTGCAGCGGCAAGGCCTGCCCGAAAGACTGGGCGGACAATCCGGCGAAGTACAATGCATTTGTTCAGAAGGTCGCAGATTACATGGCGGCCCATCCGAACATCGCGGCGGAGTATCCGTAACACAGAACGCAAAGAGCAAATAATTACTCATCAGATCAAACGGAGGAACAGGGAAAATGAAGATTCTGGTCATGAACTGCGGCAGCTCGTCACTGAAGTATCAGCTCATGGACATGGAGGGCGAGGAAGTCCTGGCGAAGGGCATCTGTGAACGCATCGGCATCGAAGGCTCGGTCCTGACGCACAAGCCCACGGGCAAGGACAAGGTGAAACGCCTGGAGGAGATGAAGGACCACAAGAGGGCGGTGGAACTGGTGCTGGAGGCCCTTCTGGATCCGGTCTGCGGCGTCATCTCGGACGTATCGGAGATCTCTGCGATCGGGCATCGCGTGCTGCACGGAGGGAAGGAACTCACGAAGAGCTGCCTCGTGGACCAGCATGTGAAGGACGTCATCCATGAGTGCTTCGACCTGGGACCGCTTCACAACCCTGCGAACCTGATCGGCATCGAGGCCTGCGAGGCGGCGATGCCGGGCACGCCGAACGTGGCGGTGTTCGACACGTCGTTCGGCATGGGGATGGAGCCGAAGGCCTACCGCTACGCAATACCGGACAAGTGGTACGACGAGTACGGCGTAAGGCGCTACGGCTTCCACGGCACGAGCCACAACTTCGTATCGCACGAGACGATCAAGTATCTCGGGCTGGATCCGGAGACTGCGCGCGTGATCGTGTGCCACCTCGGGAACGGCGCGTCGGTCTCGGCGAGCCGTGGCGGCGTGTGCGTAGACACCTCGATGGGCTTAACGCCTCTGGAGGGCCTGATCATGGGAACGCGTTCGGGCGACGTGGATCCGGCGGTGGTGCAGTTCATCACGAACCATGAGCACTGCACGGTGGATGAGACTCTGAACATCCTGAACAAAAAGTCGGGCATGCAGGCGCTTTCAGGCGAGCTGTCTTCAGACTTCCGCGACATTGAGGACGCGATGTTTGCGGGCAATGAGCGTGCAAAACTCGCGATGGAGACCTACAGCTACCGTCTGGCGAAATACATCGGCTCCTACATTACGGCTCTCGGCGGCTGCGACGCGATCGCATTTACCGCCGGCGTCGGCGAGTACGGACCGGTCACCCGCGGCATGGTCCTGAAGTACTTTGAGTTCCTGGGCGTCAGGATCGACGAACAGCTGAACGACAAGATCTTCGGCCAGCAGACCGTGATCTCCACCCCCGACTCCACCATCAAGGTCGCCGTCGTCCCCACCAACGAGGAACTGGCTATCGCCCGCGACACCCTCGCCCTCGTCGAGTAATTCACCCCGCACCCCCGCGGCGCCCCGCCTCCCGGCCGGGCGCCGTTTTCGTATCCGCCATAGTGTTTCTCCGCGCGCCCTTTGAGTATGCCCCCGGTTCACGCTCTTCCCCTCCGAAACAGGTTCCTCTGTTCGCTAACAGTCGCTCACAGAGGACCTGTTCTCTCCGGGGACGTCGCTGAATCTGTTTACCTCTACTGTATCGCCCGGGGGAAGGGCGCGCGGAGAAACACACGACGGCCCGGACGGGGCTCTCGCGGTATGTGCTCCCCTCTGAGGGAATCGCTCTTCTTTGGCACCGATACTTTACTGACCGAGGGGTCCGTCGCAGAGGGCAGCGCCGGCCTGGTGTTTTGCACAAGGAAGGTGCGTCGATGCTTTTCTGCTGGAGAGCCACTGTGAGTCGTGGAAACAAACCCTGGGGAGCCACTTTGAATCGCCAAAAACGATTTTCACTCGCCGTGACCGCCGATCAGTGGCGGGCCTGTGGCTGAAAACGGCTCTGGGAGGCTGAAATCGTGGGCGGGATTTTAGAATTCTTGTCAGTTACGCCCACGCCTTTTTTTGGCGTGGGCGTAATTT
>JAEEGL011018206.1_pt1 | contig 15956 bp, 12 predicted proteins | sample 9134231 | NCBI WGS metagenome assembly JAEEGL01 (sample SAMN16246548, study PRJNA631951) | gut metagenome | biome: gut microbiome; feature: rumen; material: fiber-attached | host: Bos | place: Iran: Karaj | collected 2018-10 | reverse complement strand
TCTTACGTCCTCCGAACGCAACATTTATTCGGGGACCTTGACATTCGCTCCACGGAAAACCTGCACATCCTCACGGTCATGCAGCAACCTCGCGCTTCATAGCTATCATGTCACAGCAAACATTAGTATATAGGATAGTTTTGGGGAATGCAAGTATTTTTTTATATAAATTTTACAAGATTTCGGCCCGGATTTTGTGCAGACTATCTATAGGGGTCGGAATGTGTTTTAACTACTATATATAGATGCACTTTTCGGGCCTTGACAGGTGCATGTCGAAGACGGAAATATTGTATCCCTGCCAAGTGCATGATATAATATCGAAGGTTTATTTGAAAAGCAGTTTTTGATATAGTTATATTTATAGAAAGAAAAGGTTATTCGGGTTTAGTTATGAGATTCGGTTCGAATAAAAAATTCAGATCATTTCCTATTATAATATCGTGCATATTGGCTTTATGTGTTTCTTCTATATTATATGTAAGTTCATATGCACTTCTTCCAACCCCTGATGCGGGTGCGTTGCCGGCTGCGACAGCTACCCCGGATTCCTCTATACTTGTCATACCGCGCGATGATACCACGGTCCCTCCGCAGATCACTCCCACAGTTCCCACTCCTCAGCCAACAAGTTATAATTTTTCAAAAACCAGCTCAAAGAAAAATTCTCCCTGCGATGTCATTCTGATACTCGGAGACAGCAGGGCATGTTCGCTAATAAAGGCCCTGTGGGACAATGATGATTACGAGAGTCTTTACTATTATGCGGACAGGACAAACGCCATAGATGCGATATGCAGAAAAGGCAACAGGATGATCGTCATCTGTGCCGAGCCCGGCGGTTCGATAAAGAGCGGCGCCGTTGACCGTGCTGTCGGAAGACTCACAAGCCTTCTAAATAATAATGAAAACTTACAGAATCAGAAGAGTTATACCTTCTTTAACATGTTCGGGCTTAATGACTGCCTGCTTGACGGCGTTGCGAATGCCGGATATATAGCTTATGACACTAAACTCATCGGACTTATTCCGTTCTGTTCACATATTTACCAGTTAAATGCAGGTCCCGTTTCGAAGAACTCCGAGCCTGTTCCCGATGATGAGTTAAATGCGATGATATACAAATATAATCAGTCATTTAAAAACACCGCCGGTGTGACGGTGGTTGATCTTTATAACTATCTTATGACTTCGGGTTATCATACTGAATTCAGCCAGATAGATGTTTCCGGCCTGCATTATGATGCGACAACGAATGTTAAGATCATGAATTATATACTGGCTGTTGCCTATGAAGCTGTCAGCACACCGGTACTGCCCGGTATCACTCCCGCTGTTGCTACTCCCGTAATGCCGACCATTCCGACCATACCGGCTGTTTCAACTCCGATGATCCCTGCAGTTACTGCTGTAGCTACTCCTCCTGCGACCGCTGTGGCAACTCCTCCTGTTACCGCTGTGGCAACCCCGTTTGCCCAGGCACCTTTGGTAAGTCCTGCAGCACCTGCTCTTCCGGTTCAGTCACCGGCGATCTCCCCTTTGCCTGCTCAGTAAAAGGGATTCCCTTAAATCAATCATCCAGACTGTGAATGAACATACCCGAGCGAAGCTTGGGCTCGAACCATGTCGATTTGGGAGGCATCAGAAGACCTGCGTCCGCAACATCAAGCAGCTCAGTTATGGACGTGGGATACATTGAAAATGCCACCTTCATATCCTCATGACATCTCTTTTCAAGTTCCTTAAGACCTCTTATCCCGCCGACAAAATCAATCCTTTTATCAGTCCTCGGATCATCGATCCCAAGTATGGGTTTTAAGAGATTATCCTGTAAAACGGAAACATCAAGTCCTTTGACCGGATCAGTCGATAACAGGTCTTCACGGGCTGTCAGTTTATACCACTTATCATCCAGGAACATGCCAAATTCCGCCTTTTTTGACGGATTGACAGGTGTGTCACTTCCTGTGTCAGTTTTGAATCCGGCCTTATTTATTGCATCAATAAAGGCTTCTTTGGTCATTCCATTAAGATCTTTGACCACTCTGTTATAAGGCATTATCATAAGCTCATCATCCGGGAAGATAACCGATAAAAATCTCTCATATCCCTTTAAAGAGCCATCGTTGTCAGATGAATTTCCTGCCGCTCTTCTCTTTAATCCGACCTTTACTGCCGATGCACATCTGTGATGTCCGTCAGCAATATAGGTGCAGGGGATCTCAGAAAAGATCTGTTCGATCCGCGTGATCACCTGCTCGTCATCTATGATGAAGGCTCTGTGTCTTATCCCGTCATCGGAAGTGAAGTCATAGAGTTCCTTTTCATCTGTCTTATAAGAAGCAACTATATCCTTGAGTTCCTTAACCGATCTTAATACAAGGAAAATAGGACCCGTGTGCGCATTTGTGATATCAACATGGTTTATCCTGTCGATCTCCTTTTCTTCACGGGTATTCTCATGCTTCTTTATCACACTGTTCAGATAATCATCAATGGATGAGCATGCTACGATACCGCTCTGACTCCTGCCATCCATGGTCAGCTCGTAAATATAGAAGCAGGGCTTCTCATCCCTTATAAGAGTCCCGTCCTTGATCCTTTCTTCAAGAAGTTTACGGGCCTTCTCGTAAACCTCCGGAGCATATGTATCCGTGTCGTCCGAAAAAGATGTTTCCGCTCTGTCAATTGCAAGGAATGAAAGCGGATTGTCCTTTACTATCGCACACGCTTCCTTTCTGTTATATACATCATAAGGAAGGGCGCAGAATTTCGGCGCCGCTTCTTTGTCAGGTCTTATTGCTCTGAATGGTGTTACTATTGGCATTTGTCAAATCTCCATTTAATAAATTCTGTAGTTTCCTGAAAGTGCCAGGAACGCGAACAGGTACAGACAGTTATCGTAATATCTGCGTACACCGGTCCTTAACGGCAGATCCCAGAAAAGTTTCACCGCATATGCTCCTTCAGCGCGATCCTTAAGCGCAGGATCCGATGCCAGGTAACTCATTGCATTTGTTGCGATTAGTCCGTAAGGGTGAAGTACCTTTCCGGAAGAAGCAAAATCAGAATCCTCCGTGCCGGGAACTCTCGTTCCGTCTATTTCATAAACCGGGAAATGAGGGCCATCCTCGTCCGGTTCGTTTTTATCTTCATAGAATTTTCGTAAAGATGCGGTTATCTTGGCTTCCCTTTCATCGGGAACAGAACCCTTTGCCCGTGACCATACATAGTCGAGGCCCATATTAGCAGCTGTCCTGTATGAATCAGAGAAGAAGCAGTCATGTCTGCCCCATTTCGGATTATCCCCCTTGTAAGGTGTTCCGTCATAGGTTGCATACTCGGCGCTCATTCCGGTCCTGGGATCGCAGGCTATAAGGAAGTATTCCCTTGAAGCCTTGGCCGCATTGTCATAAAACAGCGAATCACTTATGAGCTGGTCATATATCTCCGGCTCTTCAAGTTTGATCGAAGCTGCACAATCCCTGATGAAGGAAGCGTAAAGTTCATAGAAATGAGGAAGGTGGTAGGAAGGATCCGAATATGAACAGTTGGGAACAAACTTAATGTAATGATATTCCGGATCGAACATCGGATCCTGATTATGAAGCATTGCTCTTAATATCTCCAGAGCTTCTTTGGCATAATTGAAGATCCCTTTTCCGTCTCCCCATCTGTCCGATGCAAATATCAAAGACATTGCAAAGAATTCCTCTCCGTCAGGGGCAGGACCGTAAGAGTTCTTCTTACCGTCAGTACCGCATGACCAGGCAAAATATCCTTTGCCGGGTCCTTCGCTTAAGTACATATATGTCTTGACCCACTTCCAGAGCCGGTCAAATTCTTCTTTTTTATCAAGCTGCACGCACATCATCATTGCATAGCTCATGCCTTCAGTGCGGACATCATTGTTTCCGGAATCCACGAAGCAGGCCATATCTTCACCGACTTCATGGTAAAGCCTAACATCCTCAGGACCGTAAAACATCGTATGAAAGATGTCTTTGATCCTTCTGTCGACCTCTTCTCTGGAATATCCGAACTCCTCAAATACATTTCTGAATCTCATAATTCCCCCAATCAGGCTTTAAACAGCGTACCAATTTTCTTGCCGTCAAGGATCCTGCTGATGTTTACAACATCCGATCCGTTGCAGATGACCATATCGATCCCTGCATTCTTGGCTATCCTGGCCGCCTCAAGTTTGGTTATCATTCCCCCTGTACCGCAATCGGATGATGCATCCTTTGCAAAGCGCATCATCTTACGGTCTATATCCGTAACACAGTCAATAAACTCTGCTTTCGGATTTGTTCTCGGATTATCGGTGTACAATCCGTCTATATCCGAAAGAAGTATGAGAAGATCAGCACCGACCAGTTCTGCGACTATTGCAGACAATGTATCATTATCGCCGAAAACCTCATTCTGAATCTGATCCGTGGAAACCGGATCGTTTTCATTGATGATAGGTATAACACCAAGATTAAAAAGTTCTCTTAAAGTATTCTGGGCATTCACACGACTTATCTTGTTGGTCAGCGTATGCTTTGTTACCATCAGCTGAGCGATCGTCTGATTGTATTCAGAAAACATCTTCTCATAGATCATCATCAGTCTGGCCTGTCCGACAGCTGCACATGCCTGCTTGACCGGCAATTCCCTGGGGCGCTCCTTGATCCCGAGTGCTGTCCTTCCGGCTCCGATGGCTCCCGATGAAACAACAAGTACATCCTTATTCCTGTTCTGGATATCCGTCAGCACCATCGCGAACTTCTCAAGTTTTAAAAGGTTGATGTCTCCGCTTTCTTCATGAGTGACGTTGGATGTACCTATCTTTACTACGATCCTCTTTTTGTCTTTTAAAAAATCTCTGTTCATGCAAAAGATTCCTTCTTAATGATATAGGAATTGCTCCATGACTTCGTCATTCCCGCAAATTAACCTTATATCATTATACTATTTCCCCAGTTCCTGGTCGAGAGATTTCGACAGCTGGTCAGCGCAGGAAGTTCCCCTTCCGTTGCAGTCATTTCCGCGAAGAAGATCTGCTATTGTCGCAGCATCGGCATTCTCAACAAGACGTCCTATTGCCTTAAGGTTTCCGTTGCAGCCTCTGACATACTGAAGGTTATGGATCCTCATCTGGTCATCAAGATCATAATCGATCTGTACCGAACATACTCCCTGAGGATAAAAAGTAACATGCTTCATATTGGTTCTCCTTTTCTTAAATTACATATTGTTTCTATTATTATATAGAAGATTTACGGATCACACAGATATTTCACTCGCGAAGTACCATCTCTTCAAGAAACAGGTTCCTGAAATCCTGATGATCTGCAAGCGAAATGGTCAAGACCTCATTTTTAAGATTAATAGCGTCTGTTATTTTGGTCTCGTCAAGGGCGAAGCTGCATGCCCCTAACCCCGCAATATTGCCGACCTGGACCACTTTGTCACTAAGTCCTGCGGGTATGGGTCCGCACGCCATTAGATTATCTATTGTTATCTTATTTCCGAAGGCACCTGCTACATACACATTATCTATGACTGATTCGGTCAATCCTGCCTCTTTCACTACGACCCTGATCCCGGCCCTTATACCAGATATAGCGAGCTGAAGATTTCTGATATCCTCCTGTGAAAAGTATATCCGGTCAGTCAACATGAAAGATCTGCCTTTATCACATCCATTATTACATTCGTTATTTTCGCGTATCCTGGAAGCAACACGTCCGGGCACATTTGCCTTCAAAGCCTCAGTTTTGCTTAATAGGTAACCGCTGTTATCTATGACACCGGTATCCAGAAGCGTCTTAAGGAGGCAGAAGTATCCCGATCCGCATATACCTTCCGGCGAAACATCACCTATCACTTTATATATGATATCACAATTTGTGTTGACCGTATCAGTCAGCTTAACAAATTCTATCGCTCCCGTCTCTCCCCGCATTCCGCAGCTTAAATTTCCGCCTTCCATCGCCGGACCTGCAGCTGCCGATGTCGCCGTTTTCTTAACGTCACTTAAAAGAACTATCTCCGTGTTCGTTCCTATATCAACTACTATGATGTTTTTACCGTTTCGGTCTTTTTCGGCAATATAGGATGCTGCGAGCGCATCTGCTCCGACATAATGTCCGATCCCCGGTATCCTTACGGCTTTGATCCCATGTGCTTCAAAATCATATACGGCGATCGAGCCCATTATCACGGGATTTCCCACCAGCACCGCACTTATATCCGAGCCTCCGCCAAATTCGGATAAGAGCCTCTCCGTCATCGCGCACACCTGATCACCCAGCAGATTTGCAAGATGTCCTGCATTTTCCTTGGACTTTCCTTTATAAGTTGCACGCGCAAGAACATCCAGCCCGCATTCTATCTGCGCGCTGGGCTCACTTATCGATCCTGCGATCTTCCCTTCATCCGTATCACAGAGATATCCGACTATTGTAGTTGTGCCGAGATCAAAGGCGAGCTTTTTCATTCGCTAATCACTATATCCTCTTAGCAGTTTTACCTTTTGAATGATATACGAATTGCTCCGTTTCTTCGAAACTTCCGCAATTCTACAACCATTCGGATTCCGCTGATTTGCTTTGCAAATCGCTTCATCCTTTTGTTTTCTTTACCTTATGAATGATACACGAATTGCTCCGTTTCTTCGAAACTTCCGCAATTCTACAACCATTCGGATTCCGCTGATTTGCTTTGCAAATCGCTTCATCCTCATGTTTGTTAGGGTCATAAACTCATTATGCTCTTCATGCAAGCATGATAGCATAATGAGTTTCGACCCTTTATCATTCATAATTTTAACACGAATCTTGTATTTTGAGGATGTTTTGGTTAGTATGTTATTATGTGGATTTCAAGAGACTGGAAGGATTATGAGATCATAGATACCTCCGGAAGCGAAAAACTCGAAAGATGGGGCAGATACATCCTGTTAAGGCCCGATCCCCAGGTTATCTGGGACACACCCAAAACCGCTCCGGAATGGAATAAACTAAACGGTCATTACCACCGCAGTTCCAAGGGTGGCGGGGAATGGGAGTTCTTTGACCTTCCCGAGGAATGGCAGATCAGTTATAAGGGACTGACATTCAATCTCAAACCCTTTTCCTTCAAGCATACAGGTCTTTTCCCCGAACAGGCCGTTAACTGGGACTGGTTTGGAGAAATAATCAGAAAAAGCATAGATAACGGTAGTTATAATAAAGAGAAGCCCTTTAAAGTACTGAATCTTTTCGCATATACAGGCGGGGCAACTCTATCCGCCGCCAAAGCCGGAGCTTCCGTCACTCATGTCGATGCTTCAAAGGGCATGGTAACATGGGCAAAGGAAAATGCGATCTCTTCGGGGCTTTCGGATGCTCCGATACGCTGGCTTGTCGATGACTGCGTCAAGTTCGTTGAAAGAGAGATCCGCCGCGGTAACCGGTATGACGGGATCATTATGGATCCGCCCTCATACGGCAGAGGCCCCAAGGGTGAGATATGGAAGATCGAGGATAACATCTACAGATTCATCGAATTATGTACTTCTGTTTTATCCGATGATGCAGCATTTTTCCTTGTCAATTCATATACAACAGGACTCCAGCCCGCTGTTCTTTCATATATGCTGAATGTACTGCTTACAAAGAAACGCGGTGGAACAGTCAAAAGCGATGAGATAGGGCTCCCTGTTACAAATAACGGCCTTGTTCTTCCCTGCGGAGCCGCGGGAAGATGGACTAAAGATTAATTTTAAATTTAATTTGTTCGTAAAAACCGCATGTTATTTAAATGCTGGTCACGGACAGAGAAAGGATATATATTATGGAAAAAATTATCTTAACAGGTGACAGACCGACGGGACGGCTGCATGTCGGTCATTATGTAGGTTCTTTACGCAGGCGCGTTGAACTTCAGGATTCCGGTGAGTATTCAAAGATCTTTATAATGATCGCTGATGCTCAGGCGCTTACCGACAACGCCGAAAACCCCGAGAAGGTCAGACAGAACATCATAGAAGTTGCTCTTGATTACCTCTCTGCCGGTCTTAATCCCAAAAAGTCGACCATCCTCATACAGTCTCAGATCCCCGAGCTTTGTGAGCTTTCATTCTATTATATGAACCTCGTTACAGTATCAAGGCTTCAGCGTAACCCTACGGTTAAGTCAGAGATACAGATGCGAAACTTTGAAGCCAGCATACCTGTGGGCTTCTTTACATATCCTATTTCACAGGCTGCCGATATCACAGCCTTCAAGGCAACCACAGTTCCTGTCGGAGAGGATCAGATGCCGATGCTTGAACAGACACGTGAGATAGTTCACAAGTTCAATTCGGTATACGGCGACACCCTTGTTGAGCCTAACATCCTGCTTCCGGACAATAAGGCATGCATGAGGCTTCCGGGCACTGACGGCATGGCAAAGATGTCTAAATCCCTCGGTAACTGCATATATCTTTCGGATCCCGAGGATGAGGTTAAGAAGAAAGTAATGTCGATGTACACGGATCCCGAGCATCTTCAGGTATCGGATCCCGGCCACCTTGAAGGAAATACCGTATTTACTTATCTTGATGCTTTCTCAAAGGATGATATGTTCGCTGAATACTGCCCCGATTATAATAATCTGGACGAAATGAAAGAGCATTATCAGCGCGGAGGACTGGGCGATGTCAAAGTCAAGAAGTTCCTTAACAATGTGCTTCAGGAGACTTTAGCTCCCATAAGGGCAGCCCGCGCCGAATGGGAAAAGGATATCCCCGGAGTATATGAAATCCTTAAAAACGGATCCGAAGAGGCTGAAAAGGTTGCCGCCGAGACTCTCAGCGACGTTAAGAATGCAATGAAGATCAACTATTTTGAAGATAAAGCTCTTATAACCGAGCAGTCAGAGAGGTTTAAGAAGTAATCACATTTCAGATCGAATATGAGATCATTTACAGTCAAGAACCCCAAAAAGTTCATGAGTGCGCTGCTTGCAGGCGATGTGTTTGATGACTTCCTTCTTTGTGAAGCACAGATCACTACCTACAACAGCTTCAGCATAGACGGGCGGATCGTTCCGGAATACTTTGATGATTATGAATTCGGATATGAGTATTCCATGTGGAAGGATATCCGTCCGCTCTGCTTTGACCTCATAAAGGGCAAGATACTGCCTGTTTCGTTCAGATTTATCCTTCAGACCACTCCTGAAATGACAAAAGAAATGATGCTCGGGGAAGTAGCTCCCGCAAGCATCAGTGAAGTAAAGGGATTTACCCTCAATATTAAATATCAGGACGGCGTGATCAGCATCATTACCGCCACGAGCCTCAAATCTTTCATACCGGATAAAACCCCGGATGAACTCTGGGACTCCTATATGTCCGACATGCTAAAACTTCGATATGATTTCGTCGACTGACCTTATAACGTCATCATATGAGACATCTCTGACAAGAGCATCCAATTCCTTGATCATCTGCGTTCTTTCTTCATCAGGCATCCTGTAACCGTTCAATTCAGCCATGATCTCATCCACGGTATCTATATCAAAGGTATTGGCAGCTTCCTTCATTCTGTTAAGAAGCTCCAGCAGCTTGTTGGAATCTGCCTCACTCTTATTATCGTCTTTCCCCTCATCAAAGTATGACAGCGTATCCTTATAAGCCCTGTATCTATCCAGAAGTTCCGGCGTTTTCTCATCAATAAGAGCCTTATTGCCTTCCTTGCCCGCCATTTCAAGTTCAAGAGCGAGTCCTGATAAATATTCGGCGCCGACCATTCTTGCAACGCTCTTTAATGCATGGACCTCTATCGTATACTCATCTATATTGTTTTCATTATAAAGTGTTTCTATACGTTCGGCTTTGTTGTCTATGAGCTTGTAGAAGTCCTGAAGGACCTCGTTATAAAGCGCTTCAGAGCCACAGTGTTTAAGGCCTATATTCCTGTCAAGATAGCCGTACTCGGATTCTCTTCCGCCGGGCCCTTCGGAAACAGCCTTTGCCTGATATCCATCATAGTTGTCTTCATCCGAAACGAACTCAAACAGATCGCTGCCCTCATCAAGATCGATGATAAGATCGGCAGGGAGCCACTTTCTGATCTTTGCATACAGATCATTGACATCTACGGGTTTCATCACGTAATCGTTCATTCCGGAGCCTATGAGTTCCTCCTTGGCCCCCTGTATGGCGTTAGCCGTTAGCGCTATGATCGGAAGCTTCTCATAATAATCTCCCTCGCGCTCTCTTATCTTGACAGTAGCTTCAACTCCATCCATGACCGGCATCATATGATCCATGAGCACCAGATCATACTTGACATCAGTGATCATTCTTAATGCATTAAGGCCGTTTTCTGCGACATCTATGCGCATCCTGAGCGGATCCAGCAATCCTTTTATAACTTTGACATTGATCTCGTTGTCTTCCGCCACCAGGATATGAGCATCCGGAGCTACGAACTTAAGGTCTGATCTTTCTTCTCTGTGATAATGATATTCGGAAGCAGGTGTTGCATCATCTATCTTCTGCGGGATATTGACAAAGAACTCCGACCCGCTGCCGTACTGCGATTCAACATAAATGTTACCGCCCATGAGTTCAACGAGCTGTTTGGTGATGGTAAGTCCAAGCCCCGTTCCTTCCTTGGAGTGGTTCTTAACGGAATCGACCTGCGTAAATGAATCAAAGAGCCGTTCCTTGTCTTCATCACGTATTCCAAGTCCGCTGTCCTTTATCGAAAAGCCCAGTTCTATCATGTCTTCAGCGGTCTTTTTGGCTGTAAGTTTCAATCTTACATATCCGACTTCGGTAAACTTTATGGCGTTATTCACGAGATTTATTATGATCTGCCTGATCCTTACCTGATCTCCTATGAGCCTTGCCGGAAGCTCATGATCTATATCATAGGTAAGTCTTATCGGCTTTTCGCCAATACGGGTAAGGAAGATCATCTTAAGGTCATTGACCATGGTAAGCGGCTCGTAAGGTGCTTCCATAATCTCCATCTTGCCCGATTCGATCTTTGAAAAATCAAGAATGTCATTGATGATATCTATAAGAGCATTACCTGAATTTCGTATATTGTTAAGATATTCGCGGTCTCTTTCCGGAAGCTCATCCCTTAGCATGATATCCGTCATTCCGACTATCGCGTTCATCGGAGTTCTTATCTCATGAGACATATTGGAAAGGAACCTTGATTTAGCCTCATTTGCTTCATAGGCCTTTTCTCTTTCTTCCTCAACCTGGCGGGTGTATTTTATCGAATCGGTCACCTCATCCATGATATAAAGCCGTCCGCTGAAGAGTTCATCACGGACTATATCCTTAACTACTACCCTGTACACTTCGTTTCCGATCGCGATCGTTTCCTTACGGAGAGCTTTGTTCCTGAGATCGGCGATTATTCCGCTGTTTTCATCTGTCCTGTCATTTAGCATACCGGGGAACAGTCCTCGGGCCCTTTTGTTAAAATATACCAGCCTGCCGTTATATCCCGTTGCCAGGATACCATCATTTATAGTATCAACAACATCATTCCTTACCTTATCCTCGGTATCAATAAGGTCAAACCTGAAAAAGGCTATCATAAGGAGCAGTGAAGTGATAAAGAATCCCAGATTTGTGGTGTCATATCCGTTCGTCTTACCTGACAGGAAGAAAAAGAATCCGAAAAGAGGAATAAGCGGCGCCGCGATAAATATCTCAAAATGCCTCCTGACGACCTTACCCGAGATAATCTTTCGCATTTTCAGCGCACAGATTATATCTATTATCGCGTACACCGGTGCAACCATCTGATATACGAAGTAAACCACACCGTGGCCATAGACGTTGTGAGGGAAAAGACCGGTATTTACATATTCGATCGTTGTATAGAACAAGTGATGATGATCATTGGTCGCGATAAGCAGCCACGAGAGGGCATGAAGTGAGATAAGAAGGGCACTCAGCCATTTGGGAACATTGATCCTGCAGAAACACAGGATGAAAATGATCATGCTGACCGGTATGAACACCTTGCCGATGTATAAAAACCTGGTCGCAAGAAATGCCTCCTCAGACGTTCTGGCCGTCATCTCAAAATAGTATCCGGCCTGATTAACAAGGTTTGAAATAAGGTAAAGAAAAAGAAAGCTGTGCATCCTTGAATTCAGATGAAAGAACACATACAGGGCTTCCCCGAAAAGTATGATTATGCTGATTATCTGAAGTATCAACAGAAATCCGTACATTAATAACCCCTTCTACTTCTTTTGATAATAAACCTGTCTTATGATATCATTTAGCCATGAAGACCATTTGCATCCGAACTGACGGAAATGAAAAGATTGCTACCGGACACGTACAGCGATGCCTTACTATCGCGCGTGCCATTAGAGATCTTACTGATTCGATTATATCTCAAACCAATGTGATTTTCATCGTTTCCGATGAAAAAAGTGAACAGATATTGAAGGAACGTTTCGATCATACGGATGAATTTCCGATCCGAAACCTTGGTATAGATTACGATAAACTGTCCGAAGATGCCGAAGGTCTTTTTGACTGTATCAGTCAACTTGATACTGCCTGTCTTTTGATAGATTCCTACTCTGTCAGCAGGAAATTCTTTGAAAAGCTTCACAAATATACCCGAAATGCCGGAATAAAGCTTGCTTACATTGATGACCAGCAAATCCTGGATAAATATGACATTGATGTCATGATCAATTACAGCACTGTCAGTGAACCGGTGTCATACGTGTCAGTTCCCGTAAGATTATGCGGAAAGACATATTCTCCCCTGCGAAAACAGTTTTCAGAATGCCGCTATACTGTCCGTGATGAAGTAAAGGACATTTTTATCTCAAGCGGCGGGACGGATCCCTATGGGATGAGCCTCATTTTATGCGATAAACTGAGCGGATATAACCTTCACATATTAACCAGCAGTCTAAACCGTGATATAGGCAGATTAAAGGAACTATCCGCATCAGATGACCGGATAAAAGTATATGAAGGTATAAGTGATGTTGCTTCCATAATGCAAAAGTGTGATCTCGGGATATGTGCCGGAGGAACCACCCTTGGAGAAGTCTGTGCAGTCGGCCTTCCGGCTGTCAGCTATATAATCGCGGACAATCAACGCCCGGGTGTAATGGAATTTGTTAATGATAATATCATTCCGTGCGCAGGAGACTGCACAAAAGATCCTTCAGGTACGGTTGCAGGTATCATTTCGCTTATCAGTGAAATGAGCAGCAAAAACCGTATCGAAAGAGAACAGATAAGTCAAAAAATGCGCAGGTACATCGATGGTACCGGCGCACAAAAGATCGCTAAAGTCCTTTTGGATTAGGAAGACTTCTTTATTTTCTGTGGAAATAATTCTGAATGCTGTCAAACTCGGAGTTGAGCTCCGCACAGAGTTCCTGGTCGGCCATAGAATTATCCGGATGTGTCTCCTTCATCAGCTTATAATATTTCTTTTTGGCCGATTCAAAATCCTCACAGTCTTTAAAATGCTTTGTTTTACCCAGAAACGGATGAAAAAGCGTCTTTTCATACCCTCTCTGGTCGGTATATGAACGCTGGCCTGAGGTGTTATTCTGCTCTTTCTGATGCGATCTGTACTCGGGATTCTCATACATTGAATAAGCCCTGACGAGGACCTTTAATTCTCCCAGGATATCATAGCTGCATTCTCCTCTTGAAACCCTGTACATGGCATCATGATATCTTTGGAAAAGCTGATCATTAACGGCTCCGTAATGTATATCATAAAGACGTTTCAATATCGCACTCTGATCATGTATATCGCGACCGAGTCTCTCGGTCTCATCCCTGTTATCTTCCCATACATCCTGCTCATACGAGCTGTCATTCCACTTATTTCTCCTTGAATTCCAGCGCCCCTTACTGATCGCCATGATGATCACATAAACGATTATCGGAAAAAAAGGACCTGCAATGGAAAAAAGCGCACTCAAAATGCCGGGTGCCAACATCAGCAGCAAATACCCGGCAATAAGAAGCACTATGATTATCTGTTTTTTATTCCAGCTCATTCCCTTTTACTCATTAACACTGACACTCTGAAGGCCGCCCGTAAACACGGTCTTCTCGGGCTTTGCTCCGTATACCACCGGTGAACCCGACGCGATCTTAATGTTGCATATGGCCTGTCTGGCTCTGATATTTGCATTGAGGTCTTTGGTCCCTATCGCAAGGACATTATTGCCTTCTCCCCTCAGATTGACCGCTGAATCCACAAAGTCGATGTTAAGCTCCCCTTCGGGTCCCCCGATAAGGTACAGCATCTGACCGTTAGCAAGAATCGATATCTCACTATGCTCTAAGCTGACATTGCCTGAAGTAGGTTCAATGCTTCCGATCGCTGAAATATTACTGCCCGCACAGAGTATGTTAACGTTTGATCTGAGGATCCTCGTATTCTGTACTCCTTCAAAGCAGCCTATTCCGAGTCCCTTTTCAATCTTGACATCAAGCTGTATCTTACAGTCTGTGATCATTATAGGCGGTTCGCCCTTTACTGCTCCCAGCGCGATCGCTTTGGCGCTTGCAGGTTCTATCCTGACCATTCCGGATAACAGGCTGATACCACAACCCTCTCTGAACTCGCCGCCGCCGATACCTATTCCTTCATCGGCCTCTATTAATACGTCGAGGGCACCTGTTCCCTGCCATCTGATGTCTCCGACTCCTGAATTCCAGAAGTTACCTATCGCAAAGCTTGACACACCCTGTGAACGCAGCTGCAGATTACCCTCTCCTTCAATGATAAGGCTGCTGCTCTCAGGAACGAGTATGCCGTACTTGGTCATCCTGTTCTCGCCTTCAAGGACGAGTGTCAGTTCACTTCCCGTTCCGAGTTCTACGCAGGGAAGTTGCTGCGTACTCTCGACGAAAACATCCCTGATAGTCAGGCGACACTTTATGCCATCCTTTATCTTTATACTCATTTCGGCGGAATATCCCGTGTTTCCGACCAGCGTGAATTCTTCCTGCTCAATGAGTATGCCCGTATATTTTTCAAGGGCAAGTCTCATGACGGGAAGTTCTTTTTCACCATTTACCGTATATATCTTTCTGATATCCTGATTCGTTCCCTTTATGGAGCAGACTATGATCTCGTTTCTGATATCTTCATCAATCTGATCTATTATCTCGAGGGAAGGCCTTGCGGTATAGAATCCCTGAATATAATCGATGCCCATCTCGATCGCCGTCTTTAATTCGGCTGCTGTTTCAACGCCTTCAGCAAGCGTCTTAACACCGTTAGATGCAGCAAATTCAACTATACTCTTAACAAAGTGCTGTTTCTTCGTCTCTTCATTTATGTTCGAAATAAGCAGCCTGTCTATCTTAAGATAATGCGGAAGATAGCTCAGCAGGCTGGATGTGTTAGAATATCCTGTCCCGTAATCATCTATAGCAAGAGAAAATCCTTCACTTGCACTCCTTTCAAGCAAAGAAGCAAGTTCCTTATCCTTGAACTCGGTATTTTCCGTGACTTCTATGACAACATTCTTAAGGTAATCTTCGTACTTGCTCTTAAATTCAAAATAATCCTGCTTTTTGAGCTGATATCCGGGAATACTGTTAATAAATATCTTTCTGTCCGCAAACTCCTGCCTGTGACTTACATACAGTTCCATAACATTAAAAAGCGTGAGTTTTTCAACATCGTACAGTTTGCGTTTGCGGGTCGCATAATCAAGGATCGTCATCGGTGAAACATTTACACCGTAATCCGGTCTCATAAGGGCTTCGTAACCGTAAATGTCACCGGATGAAGCGTCTATGATAGGCTGAAGAACGTACTTAAGCTTATTCTCGCTCAGTATTTCCTTGATCATCTTGTCTTCGGGGACCGCGCTTTCTTCAACACTCTTTATTGCAGCATCAAAACGGGCTTCCAGTTCCAGACAGTTTAATATCTTTCCCTGGATCTCAT
>JAEEGL010641969.1_pt1 | contig 15956 bp, 16 predicted proteins | sample 9134231 | NCBI WGS metagenome assembly JAEEGL01 (sample SAMN16246548, study PRJNA631951) | gut metagenome | biome: gut microbiome; feature: rumen; material: fiber-attached | host: Bos | place: Iran: Karaj | collected 2018-10 | reverse complement strand
TTTTTTGCCATTTTATTTGATTTTTTATTGTTTACAATAAGTTTTTTTTCAAAGGCCCACACCTTTGCGGGTGCAAAGGTACTGCTTTTTTTTCAAATATGCAAATTATTTTGCATTTTGTGCCCATTTTTCATTTTTATTTGCGTATGTCATTTTTTTTGCGTACCTTTGCAGCCGCAAAGGTTAAGAATATATGCACTATTTATTTACATCGGAGTCTGTGTCCGAAGGACACCCGGATAAAGTGGCGGACCAGATATCGGACGCTATCTTGGATAATATGTTGGCGCAGGATCCGCATGCGCACGTGGCTTGTGAGACGATGTGTACGACCGGACAGGTCGTCATCGCCGGTGAGGTGAGTTGTAAAGGATGGGTCGATCTGCTGAAGATTGCCCGTAAGACCATCGCCGAGATCGGTTACACCAAGTCGGAGTATAAATTCGAAGCGGAGAGTTGCGGTATCCTCACCGCCTTGCATGCGCAGAGCCAGGACATCAACATGGGTGTGAGTCGCGGTAAGGAGGAAGAGCAAGGCGCCGGAGACCAGGGAATGATGTTCGGTTATGCGACCGACGAGACGGATAACTTCATGCCGCTCACGCTCGATCTCGCGCATACCTTAGTGTTCACGCTCGCGCGCATTCGTAAGGAAGGTCAGCAGATGACCTATCTTCGTCCGGATAGCAAGTCGCAGGTGACGATCGAGTACGACGAACAAAATCGCCCCGTGCGCATCGATACCATCGTGCTCTCCACGCAACATGATGAGAATGTACAACGGGACAATGGACAATGTACAAAGGTGACGCCGGAACTGATCAAAAAGGACGTGATTGAAATCCTATTGCCGCGCGTGGCGAAACGCGACTCGCGCTACGGACACCTGCTCGAGCAGTTCCTCGAGGATCCGAAAGCAAAGCTTTTGGTTAACCCGACGGGTAACTTCGTCATCGGTGGTCCTCACGGCGACACAGGTCTCACGGGACGCAAGATCATCGTCGACACCTACGGCGGACGCGGCGCGCATGGAGGCGGTGCGTTCAGTGGTAAAGACCCGTCGAAAGTGGATCGCTCGGCTGCTTATGCTGCGCGCTGGATCGCGAAGCACCTGGTAGCTGCCGGTGTGGCGCATGAAGCCCTCGTGCAAGTGAGTTACGCCATCGGCGTAGCCGAACCCGTCTCGCTGTATGTCAACACCAACGGTACGGCGCAAGTGAACATGTCCGACGCCGAGATAGCGAACACCGTACGTCTGCTCTTTGACCTGCGCCCGGCATCTATCACGCGCGACCTCAAACTCACGCAACCGATGTATGAAGAGACAGCGCGCTACGGCCATATGGGACGTAAGAACGAGATCGTCACCAAGACGTTCCTTGACTCCGACGATCAGGAATATACACGCGAAGTAGAACTGTTCACATGGGAGAAACTCGACCGACTTGCAGCCGTCAAGGCCGCGTTTGGCTTGTAATAGGCATCGTCCTCGGTGCGCTGATCATCGATCAGGCTATCAAGCTCTATATCGCCACGCATTTTGCGCTGGGCGAGAGCCATGCTGTGTTCTCCTGGTTCTGGATCTGCTATATCGAGAACAACGGTATGGCCTTCGGCATCGAATGGTTCAGCAAACTGGCGTTGACGCTCTTCCGGCTGCTGGCGGTAGGTCTGCTCGGATGGTACGCCCATATGCTGATTAACAAACCCGAGACAAAGACGGGTTTTCTCGCGACGATAGCGTTCATCATCGCCGGGGCGCTGGGCAACATCATCGACTGTGTGTTCTACGGCAAACTGTTCGGCTATGCCGGTTGGTTCTACGGCCGCGTGGTGGATATGTTCTACTTCCCGCTCATCCACAACAGCGCCGGGGAAGTGCTCTTCTTCCGGCCCGTGTTTAACTTCGCAGACAGCTGCATCACATGCGCCGTAGCCGTCATCCTACTCTTTTACATGAAAGAACTCAATCAAGGTGAAAAGTGAAAGGTGAAAGGAAATATAAGGTAAAAAATGAAAGGTTAAAGGGGAAAGGGATGTTCATTCTCCTTTCAATTTTCATTTTTCAATTTTCATTTCACTCTTGCCGCCCCAAAGGCATCTTGCATTCGTGGGAGATGCGGGACATCTTGGTCGATCTGCACAAGACCGACGCTATGCTGCAAGTGGCGGGTCTGCAGTTTGGGCATAATGATGTGGCTGATCTGTACTATGCCCAAGTGCTGGAGAAGCACGGTGTGACGCAGGCTGAGTTTGACTCGTCGCTGGTGTGGTACACCGCCCATCCGCAACTGTTCGATAAGATTTACCCGAAAGTGCTGGCGCAGTTAGACGCGGAGCGCGAAGCGTTCGATGCCGCGCACGCGGAGGATATGAATTACCGCCCCGCCTTATATGCGCTTAAGCCCAAGAAAAAACCGGCGCTGACGCAGCATCAGTTAGATAGTATGCTTTGGGTGACGCAGCACGGCTACCCTACGTATTGGGAACCGCTGCCGGAGCGTTTAGTGCATGATACGGTAGATCAACTCCTTCCATAGATCGGCATCTTTCGCCGAGGGGTTGTTGATACCCTTATAGCGCGCATCCATCTCGCGCAAATACCCGATTATCAGAAATGTTTTTCCGGCAGGATAACGCTTCGCGGCCGTAGCGTAATCGCGCACGAAGAACGGGTTGATGCCCAACTCTTTCGCCACGTTCGCCTGACTCTTGTCCGGCAGGTAATGGTACATCAGCAGGTTGGAGAAGAAGGTATGCAGCGGAGCCAGTTCGCGCACCATCACATGGTCTTTGCTCGACGCGAAATACTGGGTGATACGGTGCGCCTTCGCGATATCGCCGCGTATCAGTGCCGACTGTAACTCAATGATATTATAGTCCTTCGAGATACCGATATTGCGCTCCACCAGTGCCGCATCAATGACATTCACCCCTTCCGGACGACCATCAATCAACTTCTGGACCGCGCCCACTATCGCCGAGAGATCCGTGCCTAAATGGTCCGCCAACAGCGGCGCCACACGCGGGTCGATCTGGACACCGGACTCTTTGTTGAAATCCGCGATATAACTGTTGATCCACCGCTCCACTTCATAATCCCGCAACTTGTCGGACTGTAGCCATACCACGTCCGGATGCTCTACTGCTTTCTGCCAGATTCCCTGCCGTTTGTCGGGTTTGCCGTTGAAGCAAATCACCAGCACAGTCTGCGGCATCAGGTTATTGAGGTACGCCTCGAACGCTTCCCACTTCTTGATAGGTTGCGCTTCGCGCACAATCACCACTTTGCGTCCACCCATCATCGCATAGCCGCGTGCAGCTCCTATTATAGGAGCTATATCTGCACCCTGCAAGTCGCGACCATACACGACCTGCTGGTCAAACTCCCGCGCCATCTCGTCCAGCGCGTGCTCCGCGATATAGTCGCACACCTGATCCGGATAATACGGCTCTTCTCCGCACAGCACATACACCGGTGCGTACTTGTCTGCCTTCAGATCGGCAATGATATCATTGAATTTCTTAATCATAGTCTTTCACTCTTTCACTCTTTCACTCTTTCATTCCTTCACTCGGCACGAATATCACGTATTTATACGTGCTTCGTTCTATCTCCATATATCCGTGTTCGCGCAACATATTCTCCATCGCGCTTTGCCGGTCTTTGTACTCGGGTTTGGTCTTGAACTGCGGCGAGAAGGAGCAGAACACAATCGGCCGTTCGGCTTCGATGATGGTTTGGTATTTGGCCGTATACACCGAATCGTAGATGTTCGACCAAAACTCATTATACCGCGCCGCTTCGCAACCCGTCACTGCGCGCATCAAGTGATTCTCCTGCCCCAGCGCGAGCACCTCTAAACGCTCATCGCTAAACGCTAAACGCAGACTGTCATAGTCTGCCCTATACTGATTTATCCGTGCTTCCTGCGTCTCCGTGATGGCAATACCGCGGTAAGGCGAAATCGTACTGATGGTCGTCGCCTCCGTCAGGTTGTTTTTGCCGATGCTATTCGTGCTGTGCCGAACCATCACCATCATCGTCACCGGAACCAATACCCACCATACGTATTTTCGCATCGGTGCTTCATACTGCGCCGCGGCTACCGGCAACAGACACAGCATCGCCGGAAAGAGTTTAAGCCAAGCGGTGTCTGTTCCCAATGTGGCAATCGCCAAGATGGCGATGCCAATTGGTAATTGGTAATTGGTCATTGGTGATTTGCTTGCCCTTATCGCTATGACGATGCAGAGCGCCGAAATCAGGTAGGTCAAATCGATGTTATACCACTGCGTGGGTTTGATCGTATAAGCGATAAACAGCACGAGAGTAAGTCCTACGGCTAATCCCCTAACCACTAATCCTCTCATCCTCTCATCCCCTAATCCTTTCTCGCCGAGCGCAAGTACTCCTATCCCCATCAATAGATATCCTATCAGCATGCCTGCATTCGTCCAGAGTTTGCTAATCATCGGCCAGAAATCATGGCTTGTCATAGCGGCATCCATTGGAGCTGGATTCACAAAACAATACCCGAGCAAATAGACCAATCCTGCTGTCGCTGCTGCTATCGGCACGCACCACAAGCTGCGTTTTTTCCAGAGCGGAATCAGTACCAATAGCACCAATATATTCGGAAAACGAACAGCAATCGCTAAGCCTGCGAGGATAGCCGTGAGGATTGGTAATTTGTCATTAGTCATTTGTGATTTAGTTGCCAACACCCAAATCGCCGAGAGCAATAGCACCGTCAAAGTACCGGGACTGAATTCCTGGAAAGAGCCATAGCCCAACAGCAGCAAAGCCAGTGCCAACCAATGGATGTTCGCTTTGCGTTGTTCCTTATCTAATAGACAACAGTACGGCAACGCAATTGCAGTTACCGTACACAGCCACCCGAATAGCCGGAGCGGCAGCAGTTCTGCGCCGAAGGTTTTTACTACCGCACCACCCGTAAGCAGTGTACCCACAGCCAACCATCCGCCCTTCAGGTGTTGGTATTTATACAACCAATAGAGCGGGTCTTGATGGTTTCCAAACCCGGCAAAGACGAACCAAAGCGTCCATGCCAGCGCTACCACCAACAGCGTTATCGATAATATGCTTCGATTAAATCGCATATGCGTTCAACATCCTCTATCTTCAGGTCATAGAATAGCGGCAAACGAACCAAACAATCGGCATACCTGTCGCATTCCGGCAATGCTCGGCCATCGTGGCGATTCTTGTAGTACTCACTTGAATGCAGACTCAGATAATGGAAAACGGCATACACTTCATGTTCCTTCAGGTACGCCAGCAAACCCGTGCGGGCCTCCAAACTCGGCAAAACGAGATAGAACATATGCGCGTTGTTCGTCGCATACTCCGGGATATCGGGCAGCGTAAACCTACCCTGCTCTGCTAAGGGTTTCAGCCGTTCGTAGTACCGGTTCCAAAGGGCTTTCCGTTTCGATTGGATATCGTCGATATTCTCCAGTTGCGCCCACAAAAATGCTGCATTCACTTCGCTCGGCAGGAACGAACTACCCATATCCACCCAGCCGTATTTATTCACTTCGCCGCGGAAAAACTCTGCGCGATTGGTGCCTTTTTCCCAGATAATCTCGGCGCGGCGAACAAACCGCTCGTCGTTCACAACCAACAGTCCGCCTTCTCCACCCGCAGTGATATTTTTCGTCTCATGAAAACTGAATGCCGCGAGGTGTCCGATCGAGCCTAATGGCCGACCTTTATAATAACTGTCCACCGCTTGCGCGGCATCTTCAACAACGAGTAAATCGTGCTTCTTGGCTACCGCCAAAATCGCATCCATGTCGCACGCCACACCGGCATAATGAACCGGCACAATGACTTTCGTACGCGGCGTAATGAGTGCTTCCAGCGACTCAGCATCCATGTTCGGGTTGCGCTTCATACTGTCCGCAAAAACCACCGTAGCTCCTTCACGCAGGAATGCCAAGGCTGTGCTCACGAATGTATAACTCGGCACAATCACTTCGTCACCGGGTTTGAGACTGCACAGCATCGCGCACATCTCCAGCGCGTCCGTACCACTACTCGTCAACAGACATTTGCGAAAACCGTAACGCTGTTCAAACCATGCCTGGCAGGCCTTCGTGAACTTACCGTTGCCGCTTAACTTACCGGCAAAAACGGCCTCGTACATGTAGTGCGCTTCTTTTCCCGTCAAGTGCGGTTGGTTGAAATTTATCTTCATAGAAAAAAAACAATTACTCCGGATATAATCACCCCGATAGCGAGTCCTTTTCGCCACGAGATAGGTTCTTTGAATATAGCCCAACTGAGGGCAGGAACAAACAGATAACTCATTGATTCAATGATACTTATCTCTTTCAGCTGTAGCCCGTGATGCATGCACCATATGTTCACCACCATCGTCGCGAACATAATCGCATACCCGCTTATCACCCACCCGTTCACATACTGCCGCCACCACGGGCTGTAGCCGCGGCGTGCACCTTGCTTGAGCAACATCTGTGCGCAAGCGGCAGTAAAAACGGACCCTATGGCAATCAAAGCGTATATCATGAGCGAGCCAATAAAACGATTCCTACAATGATGATGACGGAGCCGATGATATTCGGTATCGTGATGATTTCGCCGAACAGCAACGCGGCAATGAGCATAGTGAAAATCAGCGTCGTGCCTTTGAACATATAGGCCGTACTCAACTCAATGCGTCGCAGTACTTGTTGCCATAGCAGCGCATAGATGCCGATGATCGCAACCGCTCCGCCAAACCACAGCAGGTACGGCCATGAACCCGTCGGTTGCATCGAAGCCATCTTCGTGCATATTCCTACGCAGGCATACAGCATGTTGATGCCCACTAACGCTCCTATGTGCTTACCACTAACCACTAACCTCTAACCTCTAACCTCTAATTCCCTACTCCGCCATTCGCAAGAAACGCGCAGGGTTTCCTGCCCAGATTTCTCCTTCGCCGATGTCGTGTTTGAGCACAGCGCCCATACCTAAGGTGGCATAATCGCCGATGGTAAGGCACTCGTGAATGGTGGCATTGAGGCCGATATGCACGCCCTTGCCAATCTTCAGGTAACTGCCCACAGCGGCTTGTGCGGCGATATGACAGAAATCACCCACCACGTTATCATGCCCCATCATACTTCCCGCCATCATCATACAGCCTTTGCCTAACTTCGTAGCCGGAGACATCGATACATTCGGCATAATGACGCAACCCGGACCCAACTCCACGCTCGGCGCCACGTACGCCATCGGATGCACGAAGGTCGCTAAGCGATCGTCAGGAATACCCAGACTCTCGAACATCTTTATCCGTTCTCTGTTTCCGTCGATGCGGAAGATGGTGTTGATAAACCAATAGCCTTCGGCTAACAACCGCTGCGCGTCGCTGATCTTACCGATCACGGGAAACAAATCGATCTTCTCTCCTACCGGTGTGCGATCATTCAGAAATCCCGCTACCTCCAGGTCCGTAGCACCCATCCGTCGCGCATGCTCTATCGCTGCAGCCACCACGGCCGCATTGCCTTGACCACCTAATATCGCTACTTTTCTATTCATACACCTTACACTTTACACCTTACACAACTTGTTCTATTATAAAGTTCGGACGCTGTTTCGTCTCCAGGAAGATACGGCCGATATACTCACCCAGCACGCCCAGAAACGCGAAGTTCAAACCAAAAAGGAACAGCATTAGCACCATCATACTCGTCCATCCTGTCACCACATTGCCTACCAGTTTGTAGATAATCAGTCCCAGCGCCGCAATCATACTGCCTATACACAGCAGTGCACCCAGATAGGTCACGATGCGAATCGGGAACATCGAGAACGAGAAGATACGCGCGAACGTCAGCGCCAGCATCTTGCTCAGGTTATACCCGCTCTTACCGGCAAAGCGCGCGTCGCGTTTGAGCGGTACAGCCACGTATTTATTGCCGATATAGTACAGCAGACTCACCGCCGTAGCTGTCTTCTCCGGGAAACGACGAAGTTCTTCCACCACGCTCTTCTTCATCACGCGGAAGATACCGAGCCGCGGCATGGTATGGATATCCGTGATGCGGTTGCTCACGCGCTGGAAAAGACGCGACACGGCAATCTTCATCTTGCTGTCCTTGCGTTCCTCCCACTGCGCAATCGCCATCGTCGCTTCCGGTGATGCCAACAGCGCATCGATCAGCACCGGGATATCTTCCGGCCGATCCTGCAAGTCGCTATCCATCAGCACGATCAACTCCTTCGTCGTCAAACTCAAACCCGCTGCGATAGCGTTCTGCTGGCCGAAGTTTCTGCTCAAGCGTGCAATGCGTAAATGTTCTCGCTGTGCGCGCTCCGCTTGCATGATCTCCCACGACCGGTCGCGACTACCGTCATCCACCAGGATGATCTCATATTCCTTCACGATCGTCTCCACCACGGCTGTCAAGCGTCGCAGCAGTTCGTTGATCACTTCTTCGTCATTATATATCGGTACTACTACCGACAAACTTTGCTTATACATGTTATAATTGCTGATTGCTAACTACTAATCTATCATCTTGGTAGATTTTATACCCTGTTCTCTCACCGCTGCAACTCACATTCTCCGGAGCATCGAAGATCACGCTGCTGCGTCCTATCTGCTTGAGTTCAGGATGAATGATCTCGCCCAGCGCCACACGTACCACGCCTTTCACGAAGTCATACCCCGTACTCAGTTTTACCAAGTCGCTGCCGATAAAATCGCCACCCATACGTCCGCCGATCTCCATCACCACGATACGGCCTTCGCTCGTGATCTTATACTCCGAATGACTTGCACCATTGGTGATGCCCAGCGCATCCAAAGCCCTACGCGTGATCTCAAAAATCTTCGTCTGCATATCGGCCGGTAGGTCAGAAGGCTGATGGTGCTCCAGTTCCACAAAATGCGGTGCGCCGGTCGTCACTTTATCGGTAATCTGCAGCGCATAATGCACGCCCCTACAACTGATCATCTCCACGCTTATCTCGCGACCCTCGATATATTCCTCTACAATCACTTGACCGGACATCGACAGCGCTTTGGCCTTCGCAATAGCGGGTGCCAGATCTTCCTTTCGCTCCACTTTCTGCACCCCGAGACTTCCGCTTCTATCCGTCGGTTTCACAATAACCGGCAATGCCGTGCCATCGGTTCTCGGACAATCCACTCCGGCCGCAACAAGCGCGTCGTGCATCAGGTGTTTGTCATGCGCACGAACAGCTGTTTCGTAACTGTTTCCGGTCAGCCCCATCTCTTCCGCTACGTACGCCACCGTCGGCGCAGCTACATCGCTGCCAATCGTGCAGATACCGTCGATATGCTCGTCGCGACAGATACGCAGAATCTCTTCCTTCTCCGTGATGGAAATCGGATAGAACACGTCGCACAAATCCTTGCACACCGCGCCTTCTGCCCAGGCAAAACAGATTGTGCGCAAACCCATCTCTTTTGCGCGCTCCACCAACGGCCGCTGCAAATAACTCGCTCCTATAATCGCTAAACTTTTCATTCTAAAATCTACAATTTTCAATCTGCAATCTGCAATCGAATAAGTGCATACCTTCCGTTATGGCACACCGGCACAATCTTCGTCGGCACACCGTAGTGCAACGCTATCTGCTCGCATATCCGCGGAACAGCCGTGTGTTCTTTCTTATACCCTTCTACGTCAGTAAACACATACATATCGTCCCGCAACAACGCGCGGTAACTGTGTCCGATAGGTTGATTGAGCGGACTCCACGTCATCCATCCCAAGGTATATTTCTCGCATTCGTACGGCCATATATGCCACGGATTCACAGCCTCCATCATCATCGTCGTACCTATCGTCGTCACCTGTGCATCGCTCGGCACATAGTCAATCAGCGGCCGCTGCAGTCGTTCCCATACATAGCGGTTATAACTCGCTGTTACGCTTTCCGCGTATATCTGATATACATACCACCCGCTCAGCACCACCATCGCGATACCGATACCCCACTGCCGTTTCTTACCCGTCGTCTTCGGCAGCAACATGAAATCCGTCACCAGCATCGGCATCAGCATACACAGAAACACGCGGTTTTTGAGGAACCCGTCCAAACTCACATGGATAATCAAAACTGCCACGAAGGCGGTATAGGCTATCAAGAACATATACTTCGTGCGGTTTCCTGTCGTCAATATCATCAGCACCAGCATCGCGATGAGTATCACTATTTCTACAGCATACTTGTCCAATCGGTACAGGTTTTGCCATTGGTCGCGCACCGGTACTTTGCCCACTACCGCACTCAGTTGTCGTATCGCTGCCAAGTCAATCTGCTCTCCGTCCGGAACAAATCGCAGCAACAACTGATAGTCAATCCAGTTGATATTTTCCGGCAACTGACTTGGACGTAAGGTATACGCATTGGGGTTGTCATTCAGTTGGGCGCGCAGCAGATTATAGGTCCGGTAGTACTTCCACTCCGGATCGCGATCATAAATCTTTTGATTCGCTACCCTGCATCCTACTACGGCTGTAAGCATCACCACCACCGCGATATATTTGCGCCACTCAAGACGGTAGGTATAGACGATGATCGGCGCCATCAGCAATCCCACCAATCCCGCAGCCCAGAAGCGTATCAGCGCCGCGATAATCACCATCGCCACACCGCTCCATCGTGCTTTTTTACTCTCGCGTAACAGCAATACGCAACCCGCCATACAAACCAATCCCGCTGTTGTCGTAAACTGCAGCGCGACGATGATGCGCGCCCAGAGCACATAGAGGATGATCAGCCATAGTATCTTTTCCCACCGCGCGCGGTTAGGCATCGTGATGAGGCAATAACTCAGCACCGACATCGAGAGCACATGCAGCACAGCAAAGCTCAGCGTGTACCATTCAATGGCCTTGGTCAAACCGTACAAACCGGCCAGCACCCATCCGTACAGCACGTTGATATACACCAGGTGATAATCCGGTGCACCCGAATACGTGCCATTCGCGATCATAGCCATCATCACGTCGTCATTCTCTTCGAATCCCAACGGCAACAACCACGCCATCACCGCAAAAAACACGATATTAGCTGCCAATATGTACAGTTTATCTTTCAACTTTAAACTTTCAACTTTATCTACTCCCAATGTCTGTCTTTCGCGAATAACCGCGCCATACCGCTTAACCAAATAGCCGCTTTCATATGTCGCGCATACTCCGGACTGTATTGCCCTATGCGGCGCGCATTGCGCATTCGCTCTTTCATCGTATGGATCTTACGCAGATAGCGATTCTTCGGCGCCTTTTCTTTCGGCCCTTCAGCCATTAACCCCTCGTCCATTCTTCCGGCCAACAGATCCGCCATCATCTTCTCCGCTCTCGCTGCTACAGATTCCGTATAGAATAGCATCTCTTCTCGTGGGTATCCTAGACTTTGCACCAGGTTATATGCATATAACTGCCATACGTCATAGAGGTGTAGCGCCTTCAGCCATTTCCGCAACAACCGCGCATCAATCGCTTCTTTGTTGCGATGCAGCAACAGCGCCAAATCGCATAGTTGACGCACACCGGCACCCTTCGTCATCATATGTTCCCACGAATGCAAAAACACGAACAGCGCATTGAATGTCGGCTCGAAAATCTTCAACTCTAACCCTCTAACCTCTAACCTCTCAGCCTTCGCTACTCCGTAGCGTTCCATCTTCGCATACCGCCGCACATCCATCGGATGCGTCATACTCACACTCACGCGGTGCGTCTCGATCGACACTCCGTCCGCGATGATGTTATAGTGCTTGTAATGATCCAACTCCTCATCGAACTTCAACGCCCCCGGAAACGTCTCGCGCATTACTGCGCAAGCCGGATGATATTGATCCTTACCTACGAACAGATCGATATCGCCCCATTGCCGCATGGACGGATCCGGATAGAGTGCCGCCAAACTCGCACCTTTCATCAGCACCGGCTGGATACCCGCTTTCTCCAGCGCTTTCCATGCTCGCTCCAGCACAATCTGCAACTTCGCATGCGTCTGCATATTCTGCATACACACGGCCTTCATCCGCATGCTGTTAGCCGGATCAATACCCTTCTCCAGGCGTCCAGGGAAGACCATGGGTCCTACCCCTTGCCTCAGGCATTGCTCATATGTCAGTTCATCTAAGATCATGCGCTATGTGTCTTGCGCGTCAGTATCGACGCCATCGTCAGGAAGAAATACTTGATATCCGTGCGTATCGGATGTGCCAGGTACTCCGTCAGGTACTTGTCTTCGCTCGCGAACAGTTCCTCGAACGTATCCGGATGATCGATATAGAACGGAGGTATCAAACCCGGTTTGCATCGCGTGCGTTTCTCCTGCAACCACTCCGGATAGGTCTCGAACATCGTCTTACTCAGCGGACGAACACCCACTAACTTCACATCGCCCTTCAGCAGATTAATCAGCATCGGAAGCTCGTCCAACCAATACTTACGCATGAACTTGCCCCATGTCGTGATACGCCAATCGTCGTTACTCTTATCCGCGATGTCCATACCTCCCCGCGCATCGAACACGTACTTCTGGATATACTCCGCATACGGGTGCATCGTTCGCGTCTTGTAGAAATACTTGATCTCTTTGTTCTTGCATACACGCGGCAACTTGATCAGCGGACCATATACCTTGATCTGCTCCTGCGGATACGGTTGCGAGTGACGATGGGCGAACACATACTCGATATGCCCCATCGGCACAATCTCATCTACCTCAAAACCGCAGTAGTACAGTCGTCCCAGCACCTCCGTCTTACTCAGCATACGCTTCCGGCCCTTCGTCACGTCGTAGTACAAACGGCTGGTCAGCATCAGTCGCGGCACCACGCGTTTGTTCCAGAAATACAGGCAATATACGATCCAGTTCAATCCCCACGGATAGCGGTTCAAGATCTTCTGCTTGATATATTCCTGTGGACGGTAGCAGCATACGTAGCGTCCTTCATCCGGCAGTTTCTGATTCACGATACAGAAGCGCCTATTGATACCCTTTGCGTCGTTCAGTAGCGTCAGGTCCACAATCGTCTCGTACTGGTAATCCGGTATCTGCAGGAACGCAAACCGGTTCCTGTCGCATACCACCTTCGTCTGCCGGCTGTCCAGTCGCGCTTTCTTGCGCAGCATGTAGTAGTCCGCTTCCGTCGTCACACTCAGCACCGACTGATGAATCGACTCGATGGAGGACTTACTGCGTTTCTCGTCCGGACGTTGCACCTGCGCATCCTCGCGCTGCTCGATCTGCATCGCCGGAACCGTCATGTTCGTCGCGTACTTCCAATAATGCTCGATGATCACCACAATCGTCTCGAGGGCACCTACGATTAGGATTGTCCACATCGCCACACGCGGAGACAACGAATACGGCATTTTCGGCAGCAACCACCAGCATAGTCCAATCAGTATACCCGCATCCGCTATCAACGACAGCAGCGATTGCCAGAACCAGGTGTCTTTATACGAGCGATACAACTGCACAACAAAACCCACTACGATCCACAGCACCGCCAACACGCCGAACAGCGCCCAGTAATGCGCGATATCGCTCTTATCGGACACCCATCGCCATAACATGCACAGCAATGCCGCAACCAGCCACACCAGCAGGTCCACCATTATTCTCCTATTCCATCCTTCGCGTATCATAAACCACTAACCTCTAACCTCTAACCTCTAACGTCTTTCGTCCCATCCAAACGGATGCGCACTCAATGGTAATTTCGCCAACGGATGATAGTCGCCAACCAACCCTATCGGCTCGCTATGCCGAATCTGCGCCACTGTCTCGATGCACGGCCGTGCCTCACTGATGCGGAATCCGTCTCCGGCAAGGATATGCTTGTAACTCTCCGTATGCAACTCCGTGAATCCTGCACTGAACTCAAACTCCTCTCCGTCGATGCTCAACGTGCGGAAAGTACGCTTCTCGCCTTGTACCGCATTAGCCGGCAGACACTCCGCGTTGATGCTCAGGAAATAGCGAACGCGCGCTTGCTCGAGCTCCAGATAACCCGCTACGCGATCAAAACTCATCACGTGCACGATGTTTTTCTTCACCGGACCAAACACCCATTGCAGCATGTCATAGAAATGCACACCGATGTTCGTCGCGATACCGCCGCTCTTGTGCACATCGCCCTTCCAACTGCTGTAGTACCACTTGCCGCGCCTCGTGATATACGTCAGATCCACGTCGTAGATCTTGTCTTTCGGACCCTTCTCCACTTTCTCTTTCAGCGCGCGGATCTTATCGTGCAGACGCAGCTGCAGAATCGTGTACGCCTTGTGTCCAGTCTCGGCCTCCAACTCCACGAGGTTGTCGATGTTATACGGGTTCAGCACCAGCGGCTTCTCGCATATCACGTCGCATCCCAGACGCAAACCGTAACGGATGAATGCGTCGTGCGTGTAGTTCGGCGTGCATATCGACATCCAGTTCAGCGGCTTATCCGTCCGCATCTGCTTCGAGCAGAACCGATCGAACTGCTCATTCTCCGTGAAGAACGAACAATCCGGAAACGACGAGTCCAAACGACCCACCGAGTCAAACTTGTCATACGCTACCAACAGGTTGTTACCTGTGTCTGCAATCGCTTTGATATGACGCGGAGCAATATATCCCGCCGCACCAATCAATGCAAAATTTAATGGTTTATTCATATTGCTTATATTTTTAATTATCTCAATTTCTCAATCGCACTCTTGATTCGTCGCATCGACTCCACAATCTCCTCCGTGCTAATCGCGTACGACAATCGGATGCATTCCGGGCAACCGAAAGCCGAACCGCTCACTACCGCCACATGCGCTTCTTCCAACAGATATTCTGCGATTTTATCGCCGCTGCCTAATGCACTCACGTCCGGAAACAGATAGAACGCACCTTGCGGTTTCTCGAACATCCATCCCGGTATCTCTGCTGCTAACTTACAGATTAATTCTCTCCGCTCCGCAAACACTTGCCGCATTTGCTCTACGCAATCCTGATCACTCGTCAATGCCGCTTCGGCTGCCTTCTGCGCCACCATCGTCGCGCAGGTCACCTGCTGTCCTTGCAACCGTGCACACGCCTCGATGAACGCTTTGTTCTTACTCATCAGCCATCCGATTCGCCATCCCGTCATCGCATATGCCTTGCTCACCCCGTTGACGATGATCAATCGTTCCGCCAATTCCTCAAACTCCACCAACGAGCATGCCTCGCCTTCGTATGTAAGCGCATTGTAAATCTCGTCGCTCAGCACCACTACCTCCGAATACTCCCGCAGTACTTCTACTAACTCTTTGAGTTGCGAATGGCTGTAGATACTTCCCGTAGGGTTGTTCGGACTGCACAGAATCAGCATCTTCGTCTTTTCCGTCAGCGCCTCTCTCAACTCTTCCGCGGTAAGGCAATAGCGGTTCTCGTACTTTGTCTGTATCGCCACCACCTTTCCTCCGGCTACTTTCACCATCTCGGTATAACTCACCCAACTCGGCATCGGAATCACCACCTCGTCTCCCGGATTAACCACCGTCTGAATGGCATTGTATATCGCCATCTTCGCCCCCACACTCACAATCACATCCGAGGCATCAAATGTCAAATGTCCAATGTCAAATCTCAAATGCGAGTTCTGCGAGCAAACTACTGCTTCTCGCAAACTCGGCACTCCCGCTACCGGCCCATAATGCGTCCATCCCTTGTCTATCGCTTCTTGTGCTGCACGACGGATGTGCTCCGGTGTATCCATATCCGGTTCACCCAGCGACATACTGATCACATCTACCCCGGCAGCCTTCATCGCTTTCGCCCTTGCCGCCATCGCCAAACTCTGCGACGCCGCTATCCCTTTTACTCGTTCTGATACTTGCATTTTTCTTCAAAAACCTTTGCGGCTGCAAAGGTACACAAAAAAACTGACATATACAAAGGTATA
>JAEEGL011004577.1_pt1 | contig 15957 bp, 10 predicted proteins | sample 9134231 | NCBI WGS metagenome assembly JAEEGL01 (sample SAMN16246548, study PRJNA631951) | gut metagenome | biome: gut microbiome; feature: rumen; material: fiber-attached | host: Bos | place: Iran: Karaj | collected 2018-10 | reverse complement strand
GTACCAGCGATAAGCGCTATTTCAGATTCACGGAGCGTTATCTCTGCCTGGATTGCATTTAGCTTTTCATAATACGGCGCATAAATTTCATCATACAAATTAGGAGATTTCTGCGACCAAATAGAATCATCGGCAATGTTTTGCTCGATCAGCAAATCAATGCAAGCCTGACATGCGGAATAGAAAGAATTAAGTCTAGCCAAACTCCACTTCGGCAATTCAACTTCTAACTGCGCTTGCGTAGATTCCAGTAAACTTAAAATGTCTGTACCATCGGTATCTGAACTAGCCTTTAATGATTTATCAATTTTCTGTTTAATGAAAGTTTCGTAATCATCGCTAATAGTTATTGAAGTAGTATTACTTATAGAAGTATCTTCTTCATCAGACAAATTTGTAACTTTAAAATTACCTGTCCAAACGCCATTTCCGTATGACGCAGAATTGACCTTTACTTGATACCTGTTATCAACTATGACTTTTGCCATAGCAAGAACAGAATTATTTGCTGTCAAACCAGAAAGCGTAGATATATTCTGAACAGCAACAGGAGATAAATTTGTTGCGGTCAGCAAAGCTGCCTGTTCCGCAGCCGTTGTATCTGCATGTGTAATGTCCGGCATGAGCGAACTACTGAGAAGCAAATACAAATCAATCGTGTCATAATAAACGCTAATCAGACTTTCGAAACCTACTAATTCACTAGGAATTGTATTTAAAGAAGAATCGTATGTCTGGTATTTCTGAACCAACGTATTGTAAGCGGTTATCATGTCGCTAGGAATATTCAACACATATTCACTGTTGTAATATTCATATTGCGCATCATAACTATCTAACCTTGCCACAAGTTCACTTGACATATCCGCACGCATTTCATCTGTTAAAAACCAGATATAAGCACTTCCGTTAGGATTTGCACTAATGATTGTAGCGGTCATTAAATCGTCACCAGCTTCAAGTTTGAAACAATTCTTTACAGAATCAACGTCTGTTTCATATTCAATTTCTTCTGCCAAATTGTTTACTGATACAAAGATACTTGTATCATCACCGTAACCGTGACGAATATTTGAACTTCCGCATTTCGGGCAAGTAAGCGTAAATGTGCCACGATTGCCACATTCATAACAATACGCTTCTAAATCATAAACATTGATTTCTCGCTTTGGTTTTCCAGTTTCGTCCGAGCCAGAATCAAAGACGAAAATACAATCACATTCTTGACTGATTTCTTGGAACGCATCATAAATAGAAGAGTTGTCGAAATCGAATACTCTGAACATTCCGGCAATTCGGCTGTCTACATAACCAATAGAATAATGCGGTGCTTTTTCTAAAAGACGATCCAACATTGATCCAGCCGGATTATCTTCGTCATAAATAACTGTTGTTTCATAATCCGCCCTTGCAATATCGTCTTCGGTATTGATCTGAACATTGTACAGCATAATCTGTGACAATTCGCTTTCGCATAAACTCCGGCAAAGCAGATTCTTTTCAAGCGCATTTGTCTCTGATACTGTAACCTTTGCTTCTAGCCATTCATCCCATGTGGGGACATATATACAACGGAAGTCTTTTAGTTCATCCCAATATTTATATTCAACTTCATTATCGTATTTACTGACAGAACACGTTAATTCTGTATAAGCGTTAAATTCATCAGAGACAGCGATATTAGTTGCCGGAATAGCGCCTATCTTTGTTCCGTTTCTTTTGCTCAATACCAGTGTTGGCGGGATAACATTATGCGATGAATCAAATTGTAGTTTTATCACAAGACATTACCTCCTTACCACGGCGCATTTTTAACAATCGGTGCATATGATATTTCCAGTGTGCATTGTTTTGTCACTGTGATTTTGTTTGTCCGATTGTCATACGTATTGCCAATCTTCAAGAATATATAGTTAAAATCGTTTGCTATGTCGTGGCTATTTAAATTACTCTCAATGATTTGAGATGATCCGTGAATTGTGATCTCTTCGCCAGTTGTGCAATTTCTAATAAATGTTGTACTGCCTGTCAAATCGTTATGAATACTTAAATCGCCATCTTCGCCAGCAACAATCTTTACATCCGGATAAAGTTCACCGATTTCATCTGACAAGTCATATACTATATAACTTTTCGTTGTATCGGTTATTGTCCATTTATTTGTGATTGTTTCTCCATAGCCAAACGGTTTGTTTGTTTCCATAGTCAAATGCAAACCACAAAGTTTCTCTGCTACCTTAATTTTCTCAACATTAAAACTTGCGTCAAAATAACAAGTGTCTGATTCAGTTTCCTTGTCGTTGATTGGATGAAACTTTAAGAATTTACGCCTGTTTAGCCAGCGCATTAAATCTAAGAATTCACCATTCGTTATTTCAAGATCGTCATAAATATCCGGATTTTTACAAATATCAAATTCGGCGGTAATACATGAATCATAACTTGTAGCTGTCAATCCGTAGTGTTTCCCGCTATTACGTGACACTGTATTGAATGTCAATGTCGAACCGGCATCTTCTGTAACTGAACCACCACTATAATCAAATGAGCAAACAATAAATCCATAGTCGGATAGATACTGTCCGTCATACTCAAAATCTATTGAATACATGTGATTACCTCGTTCATGTCAATGCTTCTTTTGCGTCTTTTAAAAGGGAATTCATCTCTTGCTGATATTTTGCTTTTATATCCAGCATAGATAATCTAGCCTTTTCAAATGCAGCTTTTGATTCCCTCATTTCTTTATTCAATTTTTCATATTCATCTGCAAGCTGAGAATAGAAAGCGATAACTTCAATCATTTCATTTTCTTTCGCTTTGTAAGCTGCATTCTCACTTTCTAGTTTTTCTGCATGTTCTCTCAACCTGTCGTAATCGCTTTTTCCCATCTTTTCTTCACCATCAAACAGAGGGACAGCCGAAACCATCCCTCTGCGTATTACCATTTAATATTTCGTTTTGCGAGAGCAGAACCGCCAACCAAACGATCAACTGTAATGCTCTGAATGAACTTCTCAAACTTCTTATCGGCCTTAATCTGATTAACAAGATCATTATAATCTTCAACATGCTCAATCGGGATATTAACAGAAATACCGCCAACATCCACACCGGCACGACCAGACGCAGTAGACAAACCACCGAGAAGAGAAGCGGAGTCAAGGAGTCTGCCTGTCAATCCGAGTTTCGCTAAGAACGCTTGCGGATTATTACCAAAGCTGAAAATATTATCTGTAGCCTTTGCGCTGAGAACAGCATCGCCACTATTCAGCTTAGTCAACATCGCATTTTGTGTAGGACTGAGAATTGCTTCACTGCCGTATTCCTGTGTCCATGCGAAACCATCAGTAGCACGCCTTACGCCACGTGCATACGCTTTGACGTACTGTTTAGAAACCCAACCCCAAAAGTCTTCTTTGCTATTATGTACTCTGATATGCAACCAACCATTAGATTCTTTCCAGTCTGTTTCAACTATATTTCCCTTTGCAAGCTGTCGAATAACTGTTCCGCTTGCGTTCGGCGCATTACGTACATTAAGTCTGTCAGAACCACTTGTAAAGTTAGGAGTAACAATGCCGTTTCCGGTTTTTGTATTTCCGCTCTTCTTACTGGTTTTACTCTTTGAATTAGATTTCGGTTTTGTTACGCTAGTTGATTTTGTTGTGGAATTAACCGTTGACTTTGCTTCTTTCTCGCTTTGACCAATCATACTAGCCACTCTAGCATCAATCTGCGAAAGCACATAGTTGACTGTGGTAAGCTGAGAATTAAATGTATCGCCGTACTGCGTGATAATGCTTGTCGCATCGGACATACTCTTATCCCAAGTAGCGCTCATTTCATCCGTCAAAGTATAACCAACTTCATTAGCTGCGCTGTGCAAAGTATCATTAATCGCAAGGGCATTATTATTGATTGTGCCTATCATTTCAGTGATAGAATAATCAACTTCATCCATGCGCTGATTGATATTTTCCTCATACTCTGAATACATGTCATTGAGCATTTTTCTCTGATCTTTAACATATTTATCGTATTCAGTCTCAGCTAAATCTGCTTGCGCTTCTTCCAAATCAGCTTGTAACTTTTGGATTCTCGCACGATTTTCTTCCGATGTGTCACCGCCATAAGCGGATAACTGCTTTTGGATTTTAGCTATTGTCTCTGTTTGTTTTCTTACCTTTTTCTGGTAATCATACAAATCCTTCGTTCTGTCGAGAGTGTCCGTATATTCGTCAATTACTTTCTTCATAGAACTTAATTGAGCATCGTAACCATCTTTGACTAAATCCATAATCGCATCTTTTTCGTCTTCGGCAGCAAGAATCATCTTACGCTGTAATTCATACATCTTTTCACGCCGTTCGATCAGATTTGTGTTATATGGATCAGAACTAAGTTCCTTATTGAGTTTCCGGATTTGTTCAGCGTAATCATCGGCTTGCGCCATGTAGACATTATACCGCTGACCGTGAAGACCCATTGTAGCTAAACCGGCATCAGTTAATAAACCGTCTTCGTCTTTAAGTTCTTTATGGCTTAACAAGGAAATCATGAATTCAGCTTCGTCATTGATTGTTCCAATGCGATCTTCCAGATAATCAAAATTATCCCATTCAAGTTCCTTGATTTGTTGTGCTAATTTCGCAAGTTCAATATTAGACTCTTGAAGTTCTTCTTTCGTCTTATTGATTTCTTCATTGAATTCATACCATTGCTGTGAACCTTGCTCAATATAACCGGAATTCATCGCCTGGTTATATCTTGTTATAAGCGAGTTAAGTTCTTTTTGCAGAATGGAATTATGCTGACGCTCTGCGCTTTCCATCGCTTTGTAGTAAGTTGAGCCAACTAAGCGACCTCTTTCTTCAAGAAGATCAACGCCATTCTTATACGTTTCCGTTAAATGGTCAACCAACTTAATCTGATGGTCATAATTCTTTTGCGCATTCTCAAAAGCAGTAGTGTAAAGTTCAGCCATTTTCTCTTTAAGTTCATCTACTGCGTCTTTTGCACTAAGCGCCTTTTCGTAAAAATCTTTAAACTTGCTAATCTTGTCGTTTAAATCATTATCTGTTATATGTTCAATGAGTGAAGCATTCCCACTCTTGACTTTGCTTTGCCAAGAAGCATCAAGACCAACCGCATTAGCTTGCCCCAAATACGCTTGATATGCTTTTTGCTGTGCAGTAATTTGATCTTTAACTTTCGAAATTTCCTTCGTTAAGTTTTGACTTCTATTACTCCAAGTCTTGTAAACATTATCAACAGCCTTTTCAAGTTTCTTTATGCCACGCTCTAAGCGATCAATGAATACTTCAACCCAATCAAGGACTTTATCAGAATCACTTCCAGACGCAAATGCTGTACCACTAGCGAACGCATTACCACTAGCATAAGCGTGTCCACGTGAATTAATATGACCGTTTTTGAGAATTTGTTCTGTCTGTACATGATTGAAAACAATTGCGCCAGCGGGGATGTTGACGAATTCTGCGCCGTTTTCTCCAACCGTATACCAACGTCCAGATTTCGGATCACATTTATATTTTGTTGATTCGCTACATCAACAGGATTTCTCCCTCATACTTTCGCATGAGATTAGACTATATCTTTATGCATTTTTAAAAACATGCATATTCACCTTTTCGAACTATCAATCGCTTATAGTCCTACTCCCAAATGGGATAGTCGTTGAACATTTCTCTATTCGAGACTTTGCTGCTGATTGTCCAATATAAGAATTTTTCAAACGTTCACGCTTGCGCATTTTTCATCGCTACGTTGTAGTATTCTTATCTCTAAGGATATTCCAGCAATTAGATAAATTAGGTGGCAAAATCCTGTCACCACCATTTCCTTCGCCAGTTCACCCACCAAAGCAGTACCGCCTTGATTAGTTCCCCATTTACCGCTTGCAAATGCGTTACCCATGAATTTACCAGGGCCACTAGCATTTACCCAATTAACAGTTCCGGTTGCCGTAAAGCTAGTTTGTACACCGCTTGTATCATTTCCCCAAATAACAGTACCATGTGAAGTTTTCGTTGAAGCTGCATAACTGTCTACTTGACCAGTGCTATTAGACCATGTAACAACGCCTGTGCCTTGTTTCTCTTCGCCAGCGTAACTATCAACTTCGCCGTGTTCTGCCGTGAATTTAACAATCGCTTCTGCGTTCAGAGAATTAAGTTCAGCCGTGATAGCAGCGCCAGCACCGCCTTCAAGTTTTGCGCCAACTTCAACTTGTGAACCAGACGCAAGGGACTGAATCTGAGAAGATAAGTCTGAGCCTTCTTCAAGTCCAACCTGTGCTTTGATTTCCGGATCAAGTCCTTCAATCTCGCTTGCCAAACTCTGAATGTTTGCTTCTGCTTCGCTTGTATCAATGCCAGCCACTTTAGCAGCTTCATACTCATTGAGTGCAGTTTGTAACTCTTGCAGTTTGCTTATAGCATTGCTTACACCTTCGTCAAAGCCGGAAGTGTCAACGTCAATACTCATAATACCGCTAGACTGTTCAAGTTCTTGTTTCTTCGCTAAAAGATCAGTAACTTTTTGCTGTGCTTCTTCTGCACCCTCGGCATTGATATTGATAGAGCCATCTTCATTTCTGAATTGCTCTAATTGTTGCTGTGCGGTTTCAAGTTCAGAATTAACTTGTGATAATGTAGCAGTAGAAGAAGCCCATGTATTATTGACAGTATATCCCGCTTCTTCGGCAGCACGAATCATAGTTTCCACTAACGAAATGTCAACGCCTAAAGCCTGTGCGTATTCATCTGCTTTTGAAGCATCAAGAATATTTCCTTCACCAACTTGACCAAGTTCACCAAGCGCACTAACGAAATTCTTAATACCGCCAGTCGTTTCATCTACTGACGCATTTCCTTCTTCATCCATAGTCATAAAGAAGTCTTTAACGCTATATGAAGTTCCTTCAATGGTTTTACCAAGTTCTTCATATCTGTTCTTGACTTCTTCGGCTGAGAATGACGCTTGCTCTCCATAGGTCATTAAGTCAATATAGGCTTGTACCGAATCATCGTTAATCCAGCCTTGTTCAATTAAACTGCCTGTAGCTTCATAACCACTACCGGCATTTTGATACATGTCACGCTCGTTAGCGCTAGACTGAGCAGCAACCCACTCATTATAAGCAGACGTTAAAGCATTGTACTGAGAAATGAGTTGTTCTGTCTGTGCGATTTGACCGCTGAACAAATCAACTTTTGCTTGCGCTTCTGCGTAACCCTCGTCAGTCTCTTTGAGTTTAGAAAGTTCCGCATTGGCTTTTGCAAGATTCTCACTTTGTTCTCTTAACTGGTCATTTAACTCTGCCTTTTTAAGATTTACATATTGTTTCTGTAATTCTTTTAAAGCTGCGCTATTTGCACGAACGCCGTTTGCCGTATTATAGAAAATCTTCGATTCATCGAAACCATCTAAATCACCAAACGTTTCACGAATATTAGTTAGCATCTCATTGGAAACGCCAGTGTTCCCACGTGATTCAGAAAGCGCATTCCGCAATGTATCAATTTTTGCAGCTTCGCCTTCAATGTTAAATTCGATTTCTACTGTCTGACCTTGTAATTCCTCGATTGCGCCTTGCCAATCTTCGATAGACCAATCAGAAGTATCATTCGTTTTCATGATTCTGTAATATATCTTTAATTCTTCATCGCTTGCAGTTGCAAACAAATCATCAAGATATTTCTTAACATCTTTGTTCTTTACAGAATCTTTCATGTCGTTTAACTGCTTTGTTACTTCTTTCATGTTGGTACTGCCTGTCATAGCATTGATAGTTTGAGCAAGATCATTTATATCAATTCCTGCATCTTCCGCAGCTTGCGCAATTTCTGAGAAATTTTCCTTAATATCTTTTCCAGTAATACCAGCTTCGCCTTGTGCTTTTGCAAATTCAACCATATCATCTGCCATCTTTTTGTAGTTGGTATCTGACAAAAGATTATTGATTTTTGATTGCTTATAAGCTGCCTTTTCTGAGTCCGTCATTAAGTCATAGGTAAGTTTATCAATTCTTTCTACATCTTTAGCGTAACCTTCAATAGCTTCGCCAGTAGAAGCATCAACAAGACCTTCTCTTAAATCATAGATATCTGATAAATTATTTGAAATCTGTTTATTAAGATCGTTTTCGTCTCGCTTCGCTTGTTCTATTTGCTTACCAATTTTCTCATACTCTTTTGAACCATAATCATACTTGCTTTGTTCTTCCGTAAGTTCAGCAATCTTCTCTTGTTTTGCAATCATCTTGTCTTGCAAATTAAGAGTTTCATCTATAATGTCAACACTCTCGGTTGTATATACAGGTTTCTCTTTCGTGCCTGTATTATTCGTAACCATACGTGTACTTTCATTAAGCGCCAAACTTGCATCAGACGCAGCCTGTGATTGTTGTGTATTAGCAACTTTCTGTTTTAATGCTGCTTGCTTTTTGAGTTGTTCATTAGTCGCAGTAAGCATATTTAACTGCGCTTCTTCAACCAAAGTAAGAGTGCCTTTTGATTTTAATTCATCAATCGTGGCTGAGTTTTCTTTAATCTTTGCATTAAGTCCGTCAAGTTCTCCTTGTGTAGTTTGATACTCACTATAAGAATTTTCAGCAGACTCTTTTAAATCATCAAATGTTTTAGTTGCATTTGCCACGGCAGCCATAGCAATACCAGTAGCAGCAACAACCATCATCGCCCAACCAATCGGATTGGTTGTCAAAAATGCGATCATACCGGATGCAGCCTGTTTTAATGCACCAGCCAAACCAAGTGTTGCTCCGGTTGCGCCAGTAGCAGACGCAGCAAATTCTGTATTAGCCACAACCGCTGCTGTCATTTGTGCAGAGTAGCCAGCACTAACCATAGCTTCTTCCGCTTGCGCTGCTGTAAATCCGGCAACTGCCATCATCTTAGCTGCTTCACTTGTGGTAAGACCATTTGCAATAGCGATCTGTGCTGTCTGCGCTGCGTTGTATCCAACCATCGCTGCCGTTGCGCCAATAGTCTCAGCGCTCATTCCGGCAAGAGCAGCCTTAACCGCATTTAATGACGCAGCACTACCAGATAATTGTGAAAAAGCAGTAGCAACTTTACCCATATTTTGTAAATTGCCAAGATTTTTCATGAATGCAAATATACCACCGGCAGCGCCTAACGTTCCAAACAAACCTAATTTGTCTGTTAATGCATCAACCACGCTAAGCAATGCTGTAAGTCCGTCAACAACCATACCAATATCTTTTCTTGCAAAAAGATTTTGTGCGATACCTGTTCCGGTTTCTTTCAGCGCATTAAGTTTGTATGAGATTGATTGAGTGATAACGCCCATTTCCTTTTCAGCATTACCCGCTGAATTCTGCATCTTCTCCAATGCAGCTTCAACAGTGGCGAAGTTTTTGATAAGAGCAGAACCAGCCTGTGCGCCACGCTTACCAAACAAATCATTCAAAAGCGCTGTCTGATTTTTAGCGCTCATTTCATCCCATACTTCCGAAAGTTCACGGAAGTAATCAACGAAATCTTTATATTGAGTTTGTGTAGCGTCTGTGAAGATAGATACACCTTGCGCATGTTCAGCCGTTTTCGTTAAGTCAATAATATCACCATTGATATTCACAAGGTCTTCACTGACTTGTTCTGTCTCTTCATCAAAACCACGCATACGAAGTGACATACTTCTAAGCGCTGTACCTGTACTTGCGGGGTCTTGCAGAACTTCTTCTGCTGCTGTGAAAAGGGCGATAGTAGAATCAAGGTCTTGACCCATCGCTGACATAGCAGCCGATGAACGTTTAAGACCTTCCAAAATGTCTGTGTTACTAACGGCAAAATTATTCATTCTGTTGCTTTTGTGACCATAACAAAGTTATGGCGATAAGGACGTTAATCCTTATTCTCACGTTTCATTGCCTATGAGTTATAGCGTGAGTCCAGACTATATATTACATCCCTCTGTAAAGAGTAGGATGGATAACTTCAATGCGTATATTACTATGCGCATCCTGTAGTCGTTAGGGATAAATTATATTTTTAAAAATATAAAGTCTTTCCTCGGTCTTGAATACTCCTATCCTTTAACCGATATAGTTATCTGCTTGACCATGCATTACTGTATGATCTCGGCAATATTTTACCGACAATATTAATTTTTGATGCAACTCCGTCTAAAGCGTCACCCGCTTCAATATTAAATCATTTATATTAATTGTGACCGCAAATCACAATAAACATATTATATGTTTCTTATTCTTTCAAATAAGCCTAGACTATTTCTTATTCCTAATATTTAGGATCACACCTTTTCGATTTAATGGATTTTCACCAACGCCGTTTGCAATTGCGCCCTACTCCTAATGTTGTGACTATTCGGGATTTCCACCCTTATTCATAAATTCACAACCCTACATGGGGATAGTCGTTGAACCTTTTCCCTCGGCTAACACTGTTTGTTCAACAGAATACGTTAGGGAACTTGGCTGCATGAACTACGATTATTAAAGCACTTAGGCTTTTAGCCATATGGCATCGTTGCGTTGTTTCTACTTTCGTACCTTCATATAGTGCTTTCGCCTATATTGTGGTGCAAGGCTTTACGTTTTACCTGCAATTAAATATGTTCTAGTTGCATATCACTATACAACAAGGCATTTACGTTTGCCTTCATTATTGAAACCAGACCTGTTGTTGCATCATCTATTGTTGCGCCAGGAGAAATGGATTTAAAAAGAGATGAAACTTGCGCCATAGTTTTTGAGTCATTCAGATTATCCTAATTGTTACTTTTTTGTTTTTAAAAACAAAAAGGGTAGGTCATTTCTGCCTACCTCTGCAATTTCATTATTTAATTGGATTATATTTGCAGAGCAGATCATACCATCAACTCAGTGAGTTGGTCAGCATACGTCACATGATTACTCATGCAACTGTGATCGTTACGGGATTTAAGCAATAACTTAATCTTACCCTCGGTGTTGTCCATCCCTGGGTTTTCACCGATTTGAGCTGACTTATCATTCGAAAGTTGCCTTCCGAAGGGACTTTTTAGAGCCATCCAAGCCTCGACCAATCGGCGGTTGACTGAATAACTTCCCTTGTAGTCGTTCCATACTCTTTTGCAATGTCGTTCGCTTGATAATAGAAACTGTTCAATTCCTTTGAACTTGCCGTTGTGGTTTTCTGCAAATCGACAAGAGCATCATCAAGCTGAACAACAGTGTTCACCATTTCTTTTGTCGCTCTAATAGTTGTATACATAATAGTCGCAGCCGAAACATAACGTGACAATTTATCAAATGATCCTTTTAATCTGTCACCAAATGTTTTCCCAACTGCGCCAGCAGATTCAGCAGCCGTTTTAAAATTATCAATCTGCTGCGTAAGTCCCATCAATTCTCCTTGCGTTACCGTATCGCCGGACGCAAGTCTTGATTGGAATTCATTTATTTTTGCTCTGATACGGTCAATATCGTCACCAAAAACTCTGGTAGCTTTTGAATTCTTTTCAAGCCAAGAAGAAAAGCCATTATCAATTTTAGACACATCAAACGATGTAGCCATGACTTTACTTTCTGCATTAACAAGATTAAGTTCGTTTCTGAATTCAGTTAAACCTAATCTAAAACGCTCATACGCTTGAATCTGGTCTTCCGGAGTTTTGGCAGTAGAAAGATTATTCTCTAATACTTGTAACTGCTGAAATTCTTCTTCTAATCGTTTTAGCGCTTCTGCGCCAGTATTACCAAACTGTTCTAGTTTAGTTCCGCTAAGATTGACGCTACCGATTTTGTTTAAGAAACCATATGTCTTTTGAAACTGCGCATTAAGTCTCTCAACAGAAGCGTCAACACTGCCGTTTGCTAATTCATTATTTATTCTATTGGTTAAACTATTCTTAGCATTGCCCGAACCATTACCATTTCCAACGCCGTTAATTGGAATGTTAATCTTTACTTTGCTAAGTGCGGATTGAATTTGGGAAACAATTTTAGAAGCATCGACAGTAACGCTATCAATTTTGACGTTACTTAGCTTAATGGGATTTTTGCCAATCTTATTTATAGAGGACTGAACTTTCGATGTATCAAGTTCAGCTATAATTTTGGCTTTAAATTCTGCCATTGTTACCCTCCAACTTAATCATCATTACAATTCTTTTAATGATGTTTTTCGTTTGCTCTTTATACCGTCAGAACCAAACCATTCTTCAAACTGTGCATCCTTTTCTCGATCATCATAATTGTGTACCATGTCTGATGTTTCCCATCCGATGAATAGCTGCACAACACTTTCCGGCAGATTGCTTTCAAGTAGGGTAGTAGTAATATAATGTCTCATTGAGTGCCAATAGAATTTCTTCCCGCTGATTTTGGTAAACAGTTTGCCCCAAGAATCAAGAGTAGAAACCGGCGCTGGTTCATTCAGATATTTTCCGTTTTTGAATTTAGGGAATAGCCACTGACTACGGATGCCAAGTCTCTTACGTTCTTCTAGCCATAAATTCAAATATGGATTAAACGGTTTTGCCAGCGTATAAAGCACTAACAGTTTACCCATACTTCCTCTGCCCTTTGTGGTTACTTCTTCCGGAGTGCGATATACCGCACCTTCGCAAATTAGATTTTCCGGTTTAAAATAGTCAACTTTATATCTGACTAATTCAGCTTTTCTTCGACCACTATTCATGGCAAGCGATAAAGCACACGCCTTTTCGTACTCGCCATCCTCAACCAACTTATCAAGAATCTTTTGTAATTCTCTGGTTTTGTATACAGTCTTCTTTCTTACTGCAACATCCGGAGGGGATTCAATCTTATTAACGATTGGTTTATATCCCTCGTATTCATCATCTAAAATATTCTCAATGAAGTTCGAAAGAGAAGAGATCGTTGCCTTAACTGTTCTCAGTCGTTTTGAAGACCATCCCCATTCAGACATTGCATGAGTTTGAAAACGTGCAATTTCTCTTTTGGTTAATTTCGGGAATGGTTTATTTTTGTTATATTCAAGATTCCAACAGAAGAATACATTCAGATTCGCATTGTACTGATAAATCGTTCCCTTTGATCTATCAATAGACACTAGGTAATCAAGAAAGTCTTTTTGCAATTCAAGATTTTCCGGATTAACCTGTGCCAATTTTTCTTCTGATGTAATATAGTTGTAGACAGTGCTTCGTCCGTCATTCTTTTTGCATCCTCTTTCCAAATTATCACTTCCTTTTTAACTAAAGAATGATCCCATTGTTGAATCTAATTCCTTTTGCATCTTTTGTTCAGACCTCGCCCAAAATCCAGGTCTACCCTTGATTCCGGCAGCGCCAGCTTCGGCAGCCGTAAATACTTCCTCTGTTGAGAAATGACTTGCTCTGAACAGCGGATTAGGTACAGCATACCCAACAGACATGTCAAGGTATGCTTCGAAACTTACCGTTTTACCGCCAGATGAAAAATTCGTTGTCTTTGGAGAACTGCCGAGATTTCCTGTTCTCTGATAGACCGTAGGAGTGCCACCACCATAGAAAGCGCCAGTCTCTTCAAACATATCCGCTAATACTTTAGCGTCTACAACTCGCATGGCTTTTTCCATGTGTTGACGCAACATACGCTCTAGTTCGGCCATGCTAGTTGCTGTCATTATGCTTTGCCCTCAATCACATCTTCGAACCGCTTTGTATTGCTGTATGCATCTGCTACAGCTTGCGCCGAAATGCGCCCTTCCTTTATATCTGATGAAATCCGCATAACCTTGCTAAGAGTCTCTTCACTCATTGCCGGAGAAATGCGATTCGCAATATCTTCAACCACATAAGAAAGATAGTTAATAATCCGGTCAGCAGACGTTTTCTTTGTTTCAATCATTTCTCTTGCGCTATTATAGGCATTTGCGAAATTCAGCATTATGCACTCAGCGCCATAACAAATTGCATCATTATATGCGTTAATAAAATCTTCGTCTGCGAAAAGTTCCTCAAACTTTGAAAGATCATCTTCCTCATGGAGTAACGTACCTTCATACGGACTGTCTTTCACGCAAACTGCATAGAAGATTCGCATTGCATTTAAATCACCGATATACGGCTGAAAGTTACATTTATCATCAAAATAAGCAGACGCTATATCACGAACCGTCACGATATACTCTGCAATATTTAATTTCGTATCTATTACAAATTTACTTTTCTTACGTACCATCTTTATTCCTCACTCAAAGCGTCATAAAAAGTCGGTTTTATTTGTCGAGCGTAAAAAGAATTTCAAGATCGTATTTATACTTTGTCCTTAGTCTCTCTTGTGGTATGACGGTGTATGACACACCGCTTTTTTCTAAGTCGCTTAAATTGAAACTCTTTTTGTCGATTTGATTAATCAAACTATCAAAAGATTCTATATCCAGAAAAAACGTTAGTTCTTTGTCACGAAACTCAATAATGAAGCCAGAAGTAATCCCATCGTATTCATTCCATTTTTTAAGTCCTTCAATTTGGTGGTAATGGATTTCACCGGATTCACCCTTGCTGCGTTCAAATGAAATCGAATGTCCGGAAACCGTTTTTAATTCAATCGCATACAGCCGATGATTTCGTGAGTCCCAAAATATATAATCAAATGGATTCTTACGGCTAAACCTTGTTAGCTTTGAACCGCCAAAAGATTGCGCTGCATCCGGAATTCTATACACTAAAACATAGTCCGGTGCTGACCGCTGAATACAACTCTCAAAAACTTTTCCTGTATTCATTGTGGTGGTTTATTGTTCTGCCATTTCTTATAAATGTCTTTTGTCTTTTCTTTTAAGAACCAACATGTAATTCTGTTTGGTTTTACTCCGTTCTCGCATACATACTCCGGCTGGTATCCGTTTGCCGTATAGAAAATGATCTGCCGGAGATTATCTATTGCGATTAGGTTTGACCTTCCATAATGTTCAAACACTTCATTTAATGAAGAGAATTGCGCTTTTCCCATATTTCCCTCTTTTGCGAAAAAAGAAAGGGGATAACTTCTAAAGCTGTATTTGCTTATGAGTTATCCCCTCATTATTTATTAAATTAAAAATACAATACAACCTTAGTCATTACATATCTTCATTGATAGTTACTTCTTCAACAGTTGTTTTCTTAGTGCGTTTCTTTTTCTTAGGAACGTCTTCGATTTTTTCTTCATCGGCTGTATTGTCGATTCCATCAACGATAGTATAGGTATCGTTTTCAACTCTAACAAAAACTGTATTTGCTTCACGGTGAATAGATGGAAATTGTACTTTTGTTCCGTCAACAATGGCTACTGTAACGCAATCATTGTTTAGGATTACTTTGCATTCTTTTACCATACGTATTCCCTCTTAAAGAGTGACAGCAAAAAGCTGCCACTCCGCTAATCAACATTTATTACTCTGCGTCACCTGTCAACTCGACAAAAGACATAACGTTGCCATCCTTGTTTTCAAGAGTGTCGAACGTAAGAGTAACAGAAGCCGGATCACCCTCAGAAGAGAATGAAAGTTCAAAGTTTCTCTGAATTGTAGCTTTGTAAACAGTGATAAGGAACGGAGTCAGAACACCCTCTTCATCCTTATCAAGAGTCTTCATTGTGATATAGAAATCCTTCGGAAGTCTCTTGTTATTAAATGTAATAGATTTAACTGCGTTACCAGCAGTAGATGTACGGCTTACAACGTAACCAACGATATACTTTTGACCAACGGCGATTTGACTTGCAGTTGTAGCCGTGAACTTGCCACCAGCAAATGTACCAGCAATAGCGGAATCTTCATCACCAAAATCACCTTCCGGATAAGCAAACACTGTGCCTGCCTGGATTGTGCCGTTTGTCGGTACTGTCAGAGAAAGTTCGCCAGCGGTTGCACAAGTGATAGTCTGTGAATCAGCATAAATTGCTTCATCGTCAATAACGCCATCAGAAAGCATAGC
>JAEEGL010981607.1_pt1 | contig 15957 bp, 12 predicted proteins | sample 9134231 | NCBI WGS metagenome assembly JAEEGL01 (sample SAMN16246548, study PRJNA631951) | gut metagenome | biome: gut microbiome; feature: rumen; material: fiber-attached | host: Bos | place: Iran: Karaj | collected 2018-10 | reverse complement strand
GGTATGCTTCGCCGCGGGAACAGTTCCCGCTGACGCGGCGGATATAACGTTCACCGACATAAGCGACGGCTACTGGGCGCGCGAAAACATTGAATTCGCGGCGTCGCACGGCATCGTGAACGGTTATTACATCGAGTGGACCGACACGTATATCTTCCAGCCGGAAAACAACGTTACGTACGAAGAGGCGGCGACGATGCTCTGGCGCGCTCTGGTGGCGGCCGGAAAGGCGCAGAACGGCACCGCGGAGGAGGAAGCGGCGCTTGCCGACAGTTACTCGCAGGCATTCGACGCGGCGAAAATATCCGCGTGGTCGCGTCCTTACGTCGCGCACTTCATGGACATGGGCATTATCACCGCCGGTGATCTGGCGGGATTCATCGGCGAGGGCGGTCTCGGCAATCCGGCGCCGCGCGGCACGGTGGCCGTGTGGACCGCAAAGGCTCTCGGAGCAGGCCTTACGGGCATAACCGCGCTTCCTTACACAGACGCTTCTCAGATCGCTCCGGCTCAGCTTCCGTACATCGATATGCTATACAGATACGGCATCATGCGCGGATCCCTGCAGCTCGACGGCACGGTGGCGTTCATGCCGGACGCGGGAGTAAAGAGATCGGAATTCGCGGCTATAGCGAACCGCGTCTTCGAAAACGCGGGTACGGGATGGGACGCTTCGCGCGAGATATGGACTTCGAGCGGGAGTGCCGTATCGTTCACGCCTGTCGCGGGCGCCGACATGATATATAACGGGAAATACACGGACGCGTCCTACGGCACTGTGCCGCAGGGCAGACAGTATATAGCGGCGAGCGTTGCGCTCGGAAACGGCCGCACGCCGCAGTTCCACATCCAGGACATCGTGGTGTCTTCGACGGGCACGGTAAAGAGCGTCGAGCGCGTATCGGACGCGAAGAGCACGCTCCTCGTGGGCATCGAGGTCTCCGGCCATGTCATCTATTATGTGGCCGACGGAACGACCAGAACGTCGGTGCTGCTCGCGGAGGGCAGGAACATATCGTTCATCGCGGACGGAGTTCTGCTTGTGGAGATCGCGTAGGCAGACGGACAGCGGGCGCAGAGCCCGATAAATCGGATATGAACGGCGACAGTTGAAAGGGCGAAGGATATGTCTGAAAACATTCTAAGCGGAAAAAAACTGACCGAACTTCGGGAAATCGCGAAAGCTTTCGGGATCCCGGGGTATATGAAAATGAAGAAGGGCGAGCTGATCGAGGCGCTCTCGTCGGGCGCGGATCAGGCGGGCGAAGCCGCGGAAGAGGCAAAAGCCGCCGGGGCGCCTGCGGCGAAAAAGCCTGCGAAAGCGCCGAAAAAGGCAAAGCCGGCGGAGGACGCTCCGGCAGCCGAACCGGCAGCGCCGGCCGACGCAAAGCCGGAGGAGGCGCCGGAAGCAGAGGACGCAGAGCCGGAAAAGGCTGAAGAGAAAGAATCGTCCGCTCAGGCGGAACAGACGGAAAAGCAGCAGTCCGCCGACAGACCGGAAGTCGAAGGAATACTCGAGCTCGCGGAAGGCGGCTTCGGGTTCCTGCGCTTCTCGAACTTCCTCACGAGCGATAAGGACGTCTACGTATCGCCGACTCAGATCAGGCGTTTCAATCTCAAGACGGGCGACAAGATAAAGGGCATTTCGCGCAAGCCGCACGAAGGCGAACGCTTCGGCGCGCTGCTCTACGTGCTCACCGTTAACGGCGACGAGCCGGGCGTGGCTATACGCAGACCGGATTTCGACGACCTGACGCCGGTGTTCCCGTACGAGCGCTTTTCGCTCGAGGACGGCTCCAGAGACACCTCGATGCGCCTGATAGACCTCGTGGCGCCTATAGGCAAGGGCCAGCGCGGACTCATCGTGGCGCCGCCTAAGGCCGGCAAAACGGTGCTTCTGAAGAAGGTGGCGAACACCATCCAGAAGAAATACCCTGAAGTAGAGCTCATAGTTCTCCTCGTGGACGAGCGCCCTGAGGAAGTAACCGATATGAAGCGCTCGCTCATACGCGGCGACGTTATCTATTCGACGTTCGACGAGCAGCCGCAGCACCACGTAAAGGTGGCTGAAATGGTTCTCGCGAGGGCGCAGAGGCTCGTGGAGCACGGCAGAGACGTCGTGATACTGCTCGACAGCATTACGCGTCTGGCGAGGGCGTACAACCTCGTGGTGCCGGCGTCCGGCAGGACGCTTTCGGGCGGCATCGACCCGGCGGCGCTCTACAAACCGAAGAAGTTCTTCGGGGCGGCGAGAAAGATGGAAGAGGGCGGCAGCATTACTATTCTCGCGACCGCGCTCATCGAGACGGGCAGCCGCATGGACGACGTTATCTTCGAGGAATTCAAGGGCACCGGCAACATGGAGCTTCACCTCGACAGGAAGCTCTCCGAGAAGCGCATATTCCCTGCAATCGACCTGAACAAGTCCGGCACGCGCCGCGAAGACCTGCTGATGAACCAGGAGGAGCTCGAGGCGGTCTGGATCATGCGCCGCGCGCTCTCGAACAGGGGCACGCAGGAGGTCACCGAGACTATAATCGACAATCTGGTGCACACGAGGAACAATCACGATTTCATTCAGATAATAAAGAAGATAAGGCTGGACGGCTGACGCCGAGGCGCGGCCGGCGGCTGAGGGTCGCCCGGAGCGTCGCGGAGACGCGCGCGGGCTGACCGACGGAGAAGAGTATGGATCTCAGCAAGATATTTTTGAAGGACGCGTGCCCGACAAAAGTGGGCGGGCAGGCAGTGCTCGAGGGCGTCATGATGAAGGGCGAGGACAGGACCGCGGTTTGCGTGCGGCTCCCGGACGGCTCTCTCCACATGCGCACCCAGATGCTCAAAACGGAAAAGAAGGCGTGGACCAAGGTGCCGATCGTGCGCGGCGTAGTGGCGTTCGTGTCGTCGCTCGTGCAGGGCACGCAGACGCTGCTCCACTCGGCCGACGTGCTTGAGGCGCACGCGGACGACGCGCCGCAGGAACCCGTCGCTGAGGACAGGTTCACTATGTGGCTCGAAAAGCATTTCGGTGAGAAGGCGGCGTGGAATTTCATGCTGTACTCGTCGGTGCTTCTCGCGGTCGTGTTCACCGTGGGCATATTCATCATCGCGCCGACGGTGGTCGTAAACTTCTGCAACAGATTCACCCAGAACGAGATCGCGCTCAACCTCATCGAGGGCGTGCTCAGGATCGTCCTGTTCGTGGGCTACGTGGCGGTGATCTCGAGAATGCCGGACATAAAGCGCGTGTTCCAGTATCACGGCGCGGAGCACAAGACTATACACTGCTTCGAGAACGGGCTCGAGCTCAAGCCGGAGAACTGCAGGCAGTTCTACACGCTCCACCCGCGCTGCGGAACAAGCTTCCTGATGTTCGTAATGATCATCAGCCTTATACTGTTCTCGCTTCTCGGATGGCCTGATCTGCTCATGAGGATAACCTCGAGGCTGCTGCTCATCCCCGTGGTGGCGGGGCTTTCGTACGAGGTACTGAAATGGGCCGGCCGCAGCGACAATTTCATTGTCAAGGCGCTGAGCCTGCCGGGACTCTACCTGCAGAAGCTCACAACGGCCGAGCCGGACGATTCGCAGCTCGAGGTCGCGATCGCGTCGATGAAGGCCGCGATGGTGCCCGAGGAAACGCCGTGCTTCGAGGGGCTGTGCGACAAGGACGGAAATCCGCTCCCTGAGAAGGCGGAGGAAGAGGCTGAGGAATGATAGCGATAAGACACGCGCTCGCGATCGCCGAGAACAGACTGGCGGATGCGGGCTGTCCGGATCCGAAGATCGACGCCGAGTGGCTGTACTGCCACATGACCGGCATCGACAGAGCAAAGCTGTTCACAGTGTGGGCCGGCGACATAGAAGACGATACGTTCGACCGTTATTTCGAACTTGTTGACAGGCGCGCTTCGGGCGTGCCGCTCCAGCACATAACGGGGTATCAGGAGTTCATGGGATACAGGTTCACCGTCAACGGCGACGTGCTGATACCGCGCCAGGACACCGAGACGCTGGTAGAGGCGGCTTCGGACGTCGCGGGCGGGACCGGCGCGAAGAAGGTCCTGGATCTCTGCACGGGCAGCGGCGCGATAGCGATAGCACTGCAGAAGTACCACCTGGAGAAGACCGGCCGGAAGCTGGACGTTACGGCAACCGACGTTTCGGAGAAGGCGCTGGACGTAGCCCGCGCGAACGCGAGGGCGCTCGGGGCAAACGTGAAATTCGTGCAGGGCGACCTGTTCGAACCGCTCAGAAAGCGCTTCGGGCAGCCGAAGTTTGATTTAATAGTCTCCAATCCGCCGTACATTCCGACGGACGTTATACCGACGCTCCAGATCGAGGTCAGGGACCACGACCCGGGAATGGCTCTGGACGGCGGCGCCGACGGGCTCGACTTCTACAGGCGCATAGTGCCGGACGCGGTCGGATTTCTTAAGCCGGGCGGCATACTGATGCTGGAGATCGGCTCGGATCAGGCGGCGGCCGTTGAGGCGATAGCGGAAGCCGCGGGCGGCTACGACAAGTCGTCGGTGGTGAAGGATCTCGCGGGACGCGACAGAGTGCTGGCGCTGAAGCTTAAATAGCGGGCGGGCCGGGGAGCCGGTGAATACCGCATCGCGGATTCAAAACAAAAAACTGCAGTACAAAAGCGGAGGGCAGATGCCCTCCGCTTGTTTGTTTTTTGACCTCCGATCCGTGCGGCGGTTTCCGGCCTGCACCGATGCCTGTAAATCCGTACCTGCGGCCGGTTTTCCCGAGTCGTACCGGCGGCTGCCGGTTTTCCCTTCCCGCTATTTTTCGATCGGATAGTTTTCCAGAACGTCTCCGATGTGCGAGTAGTCCTGCTTCGCGAGGTGTATGTATCTCGCCCAGCGGTTGCGGCACTGCGTGCGTGCTTCCGAAAGCAGCGCTTCCGCCTGCTCCGGAAACGTCTTCTGCAGCGAGTTGAAGCGGACTTCTCCCATCAGGAACTCGCGCAGATTGTATTTAGGGTCCGTGAAGTCGAGGATAAACGGATTCTTACCCTCCTCGATGAGCTTCGGGTTGTATCTGTAAAGCACCCAGTAACCGCTCTGAACGGCCAGCTTGGACTCCTCCTGCGCGAAGGCCATGCCCTTGACTATGCCGTGGTTGATGCACGGCGCGTAAGCCACGATCAGCGACGGGCCGTTGTGCGCCTCGGCCTCCTTAAGCGCTTTGATGTACTGCGCCGGGTCCGCGCCGAGCGCTACCGAAGCCACGTAGACGTTCTGGTACTGGGCCGCGAGCATGCCGAGGTCCTTCTTTTCGGTGCGCTTTCCGGCCGCCGCGAACTGAGCCACGGCGCCGAGCGGGGTGGCCTTTGACGACTGTCCGCCGGTGTTCGAGTACACTTCGGTATCCACAACGAGTATGTTTACGTCGACTCCCGACGCGAGTACGTGGTCGAGGCCGCCGTAGCCGATGTCGTAGGCCCAGCCGTCGCCGCCGTACATCCACATGCTCTTCTTCACGAGCTGATCCTTGGAGGCGCGCACCGCGTCGACGAGCTCTCCCGTTTCGGACGTCTCGTCCAGGGCGGCGAGCACCGCGTCGCTGAGCTCAACCGTGCGTTCCTTGTCGTCGAATCCGTCCAGCCAGGCGGCGAGGGCGGATCTCAGCTTCTCATCCTTCGCGGAGGCTGCCAGATCGCGGACTTCACGCGCGAGGCGGAGACGCTGCTGCCCTACGCTCAGGATCATTCCGAGCGAGTATTCGGCGTTGTTTTCGAACAGCGAATTCGACAGAGCCGGGCCGCGTCCGTTGCGCAGCGTGGTGTAAGGGTAGCTCGGAACGCTGAAGCCCCACGCCTGGGTGCATCCGGTGGCGTTCGCGACTACCATTCTTTCGCCGAAGAGCTGCGTCAGAAGCTTCATATACGGCGTTTCGCCGCATCCCGCGCACGCGCCCGAGAACTCGAGCAGAGGCTGTTCGTACTGGCTGCCGCGCACGCTGAACTTGTCCATAGGATTCTTCTTCGGCGCGAGATTCAGGCTGTAGTCCCAGTTTTCCTGCTCCGGCATCTGGCTGTCGATCGGCATCATATCGATCGCCTTTTCCCTGGCCGGACATACTGCCGCGCAGCTTCCGCAGCCGGTGCAGTCGAGAGGATCGACCTGTATGCGGTATCTCAGGCCCTCGAACGCCTTGCCCTTCGCCTCTTTGGTAACGTATGACTCCGGCGCGCCGGACGCTTCGCTTTCGTCGAGCAGGAACGGGCGGATCGCCGCGTGAGGACACGTCAGCGAGCACAGGTTGCACCCGACGCAGTTCTCCGGGATCCAGTGCGCGACGCGTGAGGCGAAGCCGCGCTTTTCGTATTTCGACGTCGAAAGCGGCACTGTGCCGTCCGCCGCGTCCTTAAAGGCGCTGACGGGCAGCGAATCGCCCTTCTGGGCGTTTACGGCGCGCATTACGGTGCGCACGTAGTAAGGCAGATCGCTGTTTTCGGCCGGCTCCTCGTACGTGAGAGCTGCCCAGCTCTCGGGCACGGCGATCTCCTGCGCTCCGCCGATGCCGGCGTCGACTGCCGCGCAGTTCTTCGAAACGACGCTGTCGCCCTTGTGGCCGTAGGTCTTCCGAATCGAATCCTTCATGTATTTTACGGCCTCGTCGGCGTCGAGCACGCCGCTCAGTTTGAAAAACGCCGCCTGCAGTACCGTGTTGGTGCGGTTTCCGAGGCCGAGCTCCCACGCCAGGCGCGTGGCGTCGATTATGTAGAATCTGGCATGGCGTTCCGCCAGAAGCTTTTTGACTTTGTTCGGCAGATGCTTTTCGAGCTCGCCGCCCGTCCACTCGCAGTTCAGCAGGAACGTGCCGCCGTCCTTGAGCTCCGTCAGAATGTCGTAGCGCGGCAGGTAGCTCTGATTGTGGCAGGCGATGAAATCCGCCATCGTGACATAATAAGAGGAAAGGATCGGCGTGCGGCCGAAGCGCAGGTGGCTCTTGGTCACGCCGCCGGACTTCTTCGTGTCGTATTCGAAGTACGCCTGCACGTACTGATCCGTGTGGTCGCCGATGATCTTTATGCTGTTCTTGTTTGCTCCGACTGTGCCGTCGCTGCCGAGGCCCCAGAACTTGCAGCTGATTATGCTCTTGTCCGCGGTCACGACGTTTTCGCCGACAGGGAGCGAGCGGAACGTCACGTCGTCGGTGATGCCGACGGTAAAGTGATCCTTCTGCGCGCCCGCCATGTTGTCGTAGACGGCGATCATCTGCGCCGGAGTGGTGTCCTTGCTGGAGAGGCCGTAGCGGCCTCCGAGGACCTTCAGGCGGCGGTCGCCGTGCTGGAGGGCGGAACAGATATCTTCATAGAGCGGCTCGCCGTTCGCGCCCGGTTCCTTTGTGCGGTCAAGCACGGTGAGCGTTCTGCAGCTTTCCGGAAGAGCGCTCAGGAAGCGGTCCGCGCTGAACGGACGGAAGAGGCGCACCTGCAGGAAGCCGACCTTGCGGCCCGCGTCGTTGAGGTACTGAGCGACCTCGCGGAGGCAGCCGGAAACGCTGCCCATCGCTGCCACGACGTATTCCGCGTCGGGCGCGCCGAAGTAGTCGAAGAGGCCGTATCTGCGGCCGGTGATGTCGCCGAGCTTTGCCATGTATTCCTCGACGACGGCCGGAACGTTGTCGTAGTAAGGGTTTACGGCTTCGCGGAGCTGGAACGCCGTGTCGGGATTGATAACTGTCGAGCGCATGATCGGGTGCTCGCTGTTGAGGGCTCTGGAGCGGAAGCGCGCGAGAGCGCCGCGGTCCAGAAGCCCGCTCAGGTCGCCGTAGTCGAGAACGTCGATCTTCTGTATCTCGTGGCTCGTTCTGAAGCCGTCGAAGAAGTGCATGAAAGGCACGCTGCTCTTAATTGCGGAGAGGTGCGCGACGGCGGCCAGGTCCATGCATTCCTGGACGCTCGAGGATGCCAGCTGGGCGAATCCGGTCTGGCGGCAGGCCATTACGTCGGAGTGGTCGCCGAAGATCGAGAACGCGCTCGTGCCGACCGTTCTCGCCGCGACGTGGATGACTCCCGGCAGGAGCTGCCCGGCGATCCTGTACATCGGCGGGATCATGAGCATCAGACCCTGGGAGGCCGTATAGCTCGCGGTCAGCGCGCCCGTTTCGAGCGAGCCGTGCATGGCTCCGCAGGCGCCCGCTTCGCTCTGCATTTCGACGAGTTTGACAGGCTGGCCGAAAATGTTCTTCATGCCGTTAGCCGCCCACGTGTCGACGTGCTCGGCCATCGGGCTGGAAGGCGTTATAGGGTAGATCGTTGCCACTTCCGTAAAAGCGTAGGAAGCGTAAGCGGCGGCTTCGTTGCCGTCCATGGTCTTTTTCATGGCAGGGCTCCTTTCGCGTTTATGAAGCGCCCCTGACGAGCCGGGCGCGGATCTTATATCGTTCTGATTTCAATATATCATTGCGAAAATCAATAGTGAAATACTATAATAGTAGCGTAAACTATACGAAAAAAGTATGGATGGAGGCAGAAATGGAATTGCGCACTCTCAGGTATTTCGCGGCGGCAGCGCAGGAGCTCAACATGACGCGCGCGGCCGAAAAGCTGAACATTTCCCAGCCGCCGCTCTCAAACCAGATAAAAGGACTCGAAAACGAGCTGGGAACGCAGCTGTTCGTGCGCGGAGGGCGCCGCCTGCGGCTGACGCCGGAAGGGGAGCTCCTTTACCGCCGGGCTCTTCAGATACTCGAGCTCGCCGACAAGACGAGCGCCGAGCTGAGCTCGTCCGGGGAGGCTCTTTCGGGGACTATCGCGCTCGGCCTTATAGAGGGCTTCGCGCCGTTCTTCGCCGCCGACTGGATCGCGGCGTTTCATAAGACGTACCCGCGCGTAAGATTCTCGCTCTGGAACGGCAGCGGCGACGACGTCACGGACCGCCTGCGCAAGGGGCTTGCGGACCTCGCTCTGATCGCGACTCCGTACGACACCGGGCGACTGGACGGCATCTATATCGATTCCGAACCGTGGGTGGCGATAATGTCTTCGGCCCATCCGCTGGCGCGGACGGAGGGCGATTCGATAGACCTCGCGGCGCTCGCGGGGCAGCCCCTGATTGTGCCGGGCCGCAGGACCCGCGTGGAGGGCATCCGCCGCTGGTTTGCCGAGATCGGCACCGAGCCGCGCATCCTATGCGATACGTCGTTCTCCACGGACGCCGTAGCGCTGTCCGCGCGCAATGCCGGCATCAGCATTTTTCCGCAGTCCACGTACACTCCGGATCCGCTCGTGGTATCGAAGGTCATAAAGAGTCCGATGCGTAAGATCGAGTATTATCTCGTGTGGCGAAGAGACGATATCCTGTCGGAGCCGGCGAAGTGTTTCATCGAACTCGCGGAGGAGGCGGTGAGGACCCAGAGGCCGGACGGCGCCGCGCCGCAGGATGACGCGGAAGTGTTGTAAAAAAACGCTTGCCAAGAGGTTTTGCGTGTGTTATTCTAATGAGGCTGTTGAACAGCAGTTAAAGATGCAGGGGTGAGAAGACACCTGAGCAGGAAAGAGGTGAAAAGCATGAAGGAAGGAATCCATCCTGAGTACAAGGAATGTAAAGTAACTTGCGCATGCGGAAATACGTTTATGACCAGGTCGACGAAAGACGAGATCAGACTCGACGTTTGCTCAGCGTGCCATCCGTTCTTTACAGGTCAGCAGAAGTTTATCAACCGCGGCGGCCGTGTAGAAAAGTTCAAGAACAAGTACCACATCGACTAAGATCGCAGCTGAACTATGCGAAATCGACCCGAAGCGAACGCTTCGGGTCTTTTTATTTGCCGACCCTGCGCGGAATATCCGGCGGCGCACTTCCATTTTCCGGCCGTTTATGTTAAACTGACTATGTATGTGAAAGCGCGGGCGGAGTGCCCCGCGGCGTAAGCGAAAAACGCGCGGGCCCGCAACATCCCGCGGCGGAAGTGAAACGATATGCGGAACCGACGGCCCGGGCGGCCGAACCGCGTTCCGATCCCGATACAGAAAGAACCGGAGAACAGATATGTTTGACAAACTCGATTTTATTTTAGAGAAATACGAAGAGCTTTCGGCGAAGGTTTCGGACCCGGAAGTGATCAATAATCAGCCGGTATGGCAGAAGCACATGAAGGAGATGGGCGAGCTCGAGCCGATCGTCAGCAAGTACAGGGAGTACAAGAAGGCGAAGGAGGAGCTTGCGGACGCGAAAGAGATGCTGGAAGACAGCGGCTCCGACGAAGAACTGCGCGAGATGGCGAAGCTCGAGATCTCCGACCTCGAGGAAAAGCTTGAGAAATACACGCAGGAGCTCAAGGTGCTGCTTCTCCCGAAGGACCCTAACGACGACAAGAACGTAATCCTCGAAATAAGAGCCGGCACCGGCGGCGAGGAAGCGGCGCTGTTCGGCGCGGACCTCCTCAGGATGTACACCCGCTACGCCGAGCGCCACAACTGGAAGACAGAGCTTATGGATATAAGCGATACGGGGCTTGGCGGCGTAAAGGAAGCCGTAATGCTCATCAAGGGAAAGGGCGCGTACTCCAGACTCAAGTACGAGAGCGGCGCTCACAGAGTTCAGCGCGTTCCGGAGACCGAATCGAGCGGCAGGATCCATACGTCCGCGGCGACGGTCGCGGTGCTTCCTGAGATCGACGACGTCGAAGTCGACCTCAACCCGAACGACGTGCGCGTGGACGTTTACAGAGCCTCCGGAAACGGCGGCCAGTGCGTAAACACGACCGACTCGGCGGTGCGCCTGACGCACATCCCGACCGGCCTCGTCGTTACATGCCAGGACGAAAAATCGCAGATCAAGAACAAGGAAAAGGCGTTCAAGGTCCTTCGCGCCAGACTGTACGACCTCAAGGTGCAGGAGCAGAACAAGGAGATCTCCGAGCAGAGAAAGAGCCAGGTCGGCACGGGCGACCGCAGCGAGCGAATCCGCACGTACAACTTCCCGCAGGGAAGAGTATCCGACCACAGGATAAACATGACGATCTACAAGCTCGACTACTTCCTTGACGGCGATCTCGACGAGATAATAGACGGCCTCATTACGAACGACCAGGCCGAAAAGATGAAGAATTTCTAAGGCGCGGCGCGGCGGACGGAGCGCGGGCGCAAAGGCATATTAATGGAAACGAAGATACTGGACTGCGGCGCTGAAAGCGTGCGCGAAGCGGCAAAGATAATAGCGGCGGGCGGACTTGTGGCGTTCCCGACCGAGACCGTCTACGGGCTCGGAGCTGACGCGCTGAACGCGGAAGCCGTGGGCAAGGTGTACGCGGCGAAGGGCAGACCGTCGGACAACCCGATGATCGTGCACATCGCGCGGGCGAGCGACATCGGACGCCTTACGCCGATGCTCAGCGAAGATATAGTAAAACTGATAGACAACTTCTGGCCGGGACCGCTCACCATGGTAGTGAAGAAGAAGCCCGGCGTTCCGGACGTCACGACCGGAGGTCTGGACACAGTGGCGGTGCGCATGCCGGACAACGAAACGGCGCGCGCGCTCATAGCCGAGTCGGGGTGCCCGATCGCGGCTCCTTCGGCCAACATTTCCGGAAGGCCGAGCCCTACGAAGTATCAGCACGTTATCGAGGACCTTTCCGGAAAGATCGACGCGATACTGTGCGGCGAAGACTGCAGGGTGGGCATCGAATCGACGGTGATCGACATGACGTCGGAGGTGCCGACGATACTGAGACCGGGCATACTCACGCGCGAGCAGATCAGCGCGGTGCTGGGCAGAGAAGTCGGGATAGACCCGACGCTGATGATAAAAGAGATCCCGCGCGCGGAGGACTACGGCTTCAAACCGAAGGCTCCGGGCATGAAATACAGGCATTACGCGCCGAAGGCGAAGATGATCGTCGTCGAGGGCAGCCGCGACAAGGTCAGGGCAGAGATCGAAAGGCTCCGCGCGCTGAACGAGCAGCTCGGAAACAAGGTGGGAGTAATCCTTTTCGAGGAGCAGGCGTTCATCGAGGCGGCGCACGATCTGTTCGCCGACCTGCGCGAGCAGGACGAAAACGGCGTGGACCTGATACTGGCCGGAGCGCTCTCCGACAGAGACGGCGTCGGATTCGCGGTCATGAACAGGATGCTCAAATCGGCGGGATACAATATAGTCAGAGTTTGATAAGGCTTCGCGGCCTGCGGAGCCTGGGCGTCAGCAGGAGGTAAAACGGATGAAGATCGCGATGGCGGCGGACCACGGAGGGTTCGCGCTCAAAGAAAGCATCAAGGCTCACCTTGAAAGCAAGGGATATGAGGTGCTGGACCTCGGAACTCATTCCGAAGATCCCGTGGATTACCCTCTGTACGGCAAGGCGTGCGCTGAAATCGTCGCGTCCGGCAACGCGGACAAGGGCATCGTATGCTGCGGCACCGGGATCGGCATCTCGATCGCGGCGAACAAGGTCAAAGGCATACGCTGCGGCCTCTGCACGAACGTGCGCATGGCCGAACTCACCGCGCAGCACAACGACGCGAACATGATCGCGCTCGGCGGGCGCATAATCGATACGGAAACGGCTCTTGAGATAGTGGACAAATGGCTCGAAACGCCTTTCGCGGGCGGACACCACATTCCGAGAGTGAACATGCTGAACGAAATGTAGCGTTCCGGGAAATGACAGCTGCTCGCCGCGGCTCGCACTGCGGCGTATTCAGGCAAATACACAGTTTTATTATTGCGGGCCGGCCTGACAGCCGGCGGGGAGGATACAATGAGCAAAGTATACGTGTTCGATCATCCGTTAATTCAGCACAAAGTAGCTCTTATGCGTATGCAGGAGACCACTGTAAAGGATTTCAGGGATCTCGCCAAGGAAGTCGCTATGCTTATGGCGTACGAGGCGACGAGAGAACTGCCGCTCAAGGAAGTGAAGATCACGACCCCGATCTGCGACACCAAGGTAAGGATGCTCGCGGGCGAGGACATCGCCATAGTTCCTATACTCAGAGCGGGCCTCGGCATGGTTGACGGTATGCTCGAGCTGATCCCGAACGCGAAAGTCGGACACGTCGGCCTCTACAGAGACCCCGTTACGCACGAGCCTGTGGAATACTACTGCAAGCTTCCGAACGACATCGACAAGCGCCAGGTGATCCTCGTGGATCCTATGCTCGCGACAGGCGGAAGCGCGGCGGCTGCGATAGATTTCATCAAGCAGAAGGGCGCCCGCAAGATCATATTCATGTGCCTGATCGCGGCTCCGGAAGGCATTGAAGTGGTTCAGAAGATGCATCCTGACGTCGATATATTCATCGCGGCCAAGGATGAAAAGCTCAACGAGAACAAGTATATCGTACCGGGTCTCGGCGACGCCGGCGACAGACTTTACGGCACAAAATAGAGCCGACGCGGCATACCGCCCGGCGGCGAAACCAGTTTTAAGCGCGGCACCGGCGTTGGTCTGCGCGGGAACGCACGGGTGCGGCAGACCGCGTAAATATTAACCATCTGAAAGGATTTTGCACAATGGATTTCAACTTTATCCCGGACAGCGTCAGCAAGTACGACAACGTCTACGACGTCCTCAAGGAGAGAGGCTTTATCGAGCAGTCGACCGACGAAGACAAGATCAGAGATCTTCTTAAGAACGAAAAGGTCAAGTTCTATATCGGCTTCGACCCGACCGCGGACTGCCTCCACGTAGGACATTTCATGCAGGTCATCATCATGATGTACATGCAGAAGTACGGCCATACTCCGGTAGTTCTCATCGGCGGCGGCACCGGCATGATCGGCGACCCTTCGGGCCGTTCGGATATGCGCCAGATCATGGACATCGAGACGATCGAGCACAACTGCGAGCAGTTCAAAAAGCTCTTTGACCGCTTCCTCGACTTCGACGACGAGTGGAAGTACGAAGGCAACGAGGGCGTGTATACTCCGGGACACCAGAACCGCGAACCGCTTCCGGGCAAGGCCATCAGCGTAAACAACGCGCGCTGGATCCGTCCGCTCGGATACATCGATTTTCTGCGCGAGATCGGCTCGCTTTTCAACGTTAACAACATGCTCCGCGCGGAGGCGTTCAAGCAGCGCATGGACCGCGAGGGCGGCCTGACGATGCTGGAATTCAACTACATGCTTCTGCAGAGCTACGACTTCATGGTAATGGCGCGCGATTTCGACGTTAAGATCGAGTTCGGCGGCAACGACCAGTGGTCGAACATCATCGGCGGCGTGGATCTCACCCGCAAGAAGGTCGGCAAGGAAGTGTACGGCATGACTTTCTCGCTCCTCACGAATTCCGAGGGCAAGAAGATGGGCAAGACCGCCAAGGGCGCGCTCTGGCTCAACGCGGAAAAGACGAGTCCGTACGAGTTCTTCCAGTACTGGAGAAACGTCGGCGACGCGGACGTGAACAAGTGCCTGAGAATGCTCACGTTCCTGCCGATGGAAGAGGTGGAGAGACTCTCCTCGCTTAAGGATCAGGAGATCAACAAGGCCAAGGAAGTGCTCGCGTACGAGGTTACGAAGCTCGTACACGGCGAGGAAGAGGCGAAGAAGGCGCTCGACGCGTCCCGCGCGGCGTTCGGCGGACAGGGCGACATGGCCAGCATGCCTACTGTCAAGATGGACGCTTCGAAGTTCGCGGGCGAGGGCATCGGCGTAGTATCGCTGATCAAGGAGCTCGGACTCGTGCCTTCCAACGGCGAGGGCTTCCGGACCATCGAGCAGGGCGGACTTACGCTCGCGGGCTCGAAGGTAACGAACGCCAAGATGAACGTTACCGCGGATATGTTCGAGGACGGCAAACTCGTGATCCAGAAGGGCAAGAAGAAGTTCATCGTTGTGGAACTGCAGTAAGGGGCGTGGTTTGGACAAAGCGTCACTTGCGCAGCATACAAGTATATGATAATGTGAAGTCAAGAGGCTGAACCCTTGCGGTCAGACCAAACGATTAATTAAGAAACCGCTTTAGCTGCCGGCTTTAAGCGGTTTCTGCTTTTTTGGAATACTTACAGTAACCCGTATGCCTCTGCGGCTTACGTTGACTGTTATCCGTATTGCCATAAGCATCACCTCCTCCCCGAAAGTGTGGGACGGAAGGCTGACCGCTTTTGGGTTCATGCCACTTGACAAAAGGATCATAGCATATTCGCAATCGGAATTCATTGGTCTATGTGTCCAATGTCTCTTTGCCGCATTGGTATTGTTCACAACGCGATGAGGCGGGCGGCGGGTTTGCACGCGAAAGAAATAAATGAATTGCTATGCGTAGCGAAAACAGATATTATACAATTGACCGTGGAACTGTGATAGTGAGCACTGAGGGACCGAAATGACTATCAATGACAACCGTATAGATTCGTTCCGTGAGGAGTATTTTGAGAGCATTTTCAACAATTCGTATGACGGATTGTCGCTTACTGACGCCAATGGTTTTTTCCTGCGCGTCAATAAAGCGTATGAGCGCCTTACGGGGATGAAAACGAAAGATATTATCGGCATTAACGTTAAGAGCCTTGTTGAACAGGGAATTCTTTCGCGCGAAGTGCATAGTTTGGTTATGGACTCGAAAAAATCCGTGACCATCGAGCAGGTGTTCAACGGCAGGCCGTTGCTTGTAACCGGGAATCCGATATTCGGAGAGAACGGGGAAGTTGAAGTAATAATAACTAATATGCGCGATATGACTGACCTGATAGCGCTGGAAAAACTCGAGCGGCAGGTGAATATTTCCGATGAGGTGGCTCATAATTACCAAAAGCAGTTGTCTGAACTTGCGGGAGATGACGAAGTCATCTGCGAAAGTCCCGCGTTTAAAGCCGCAATGCAAATAGCACTCAAGGCGGCGCCGAAAAAGTCTACGGTGCTGATCAGCGGCGAAACAGGTACCGGCAAAGAAGTGCTCGCAAAGTTTATCCACAAAAACAGTGCGCGGAGCGATAAGCCGTTTCTGAAAATCAATTGCGCGGCAATAGCCCCGACTTTGCTGGAATCGGAG
>JAEEGL017426272.1_pt1 | contig 15958 bp, 11 predicted proteins | sample 9134231 | NCBI WGS metagenome assembly JAEEGL01 (sample SAMN16246548, study PRJNA631951) | gut metagenome | biome: gut microbiome; feature: rumen; material: fiber-attached | host: Bos | place: Iran: Karaj | collected 2018-10 | reverse complement strand
GCTTCAAGGGTGATACTGCTACAGGTGCTTCAAAACCCGCTATCGTTGAGACAGGAGCTCAGGTTATGGTTCCCCTCTTCGTTGAAATCGGTGAAAAGATTAAAATTGATACAAGAACCGGCGAATATCTTTCCAGAGTATAATTTTTAATCGATATAAAACAGCTTACAAGACGATGAATATAAGAAATTTATTCATCGTCTTTTTATTTTGCTTTTTGAGATATCTTTTGAAGTTAACTGCTTTTGGGAAATCTGATGAAGGGTATGCTTTTATGATTCGTTTGATTATACAAAACGAAAGGCTTTCGCCATGGGTTAGAATTGGAGGATTACAAAATGGATTATAAAATGTTTAAAGAATGCATACTTGAAGGTATGAAAGAAAGATTTACCGAAAATGAATTTGAATACAAAGAAGTGCTTAAAAACAACGGAGTAAAACTTGACGGACTTGTTGTAAAGATGAGTGACAACAGATTTTTCCCGACAGTGTATGTTAACGATTATTATCCTGTATATGAAAAGTACAATGACTTGAATTCAATCTGCGACATGATTGAAAACATCATCAGGGAAAATACGATAGAAGGTACTGTCGATGTGGATTCCCTGATGGATTATGAGAAAGTTAAAGACAGGATTGTTTTTAAACTCATCAATTTTGAAAAGAATGCAGAACTTCTCGAGAACGTTCCATACAGAAAGTTCCTCGACCTGGCAATCGTTTATTATATTCTTATCGGGGAAGAAGCATTTAACAACGGCTCGATTTTAATTAACAATTCGCATCTTAAGATGTGGGGCAAGAGTGTTGAGGATATTGATGCTCTCGCAAAGGAAAACGCTCCGGGACTTCTGAAAGCGGATATCAAAAGCATAGAGGAGACATTAAAAGCGTTTCTTCCGGGTGAAGAGGAAATTGATGAAAATATGTTTTCGGGCGGATGCAATATGTATGTGCTTTCCAACGATAAAAATATGTTCGGAGCTTCTGTGCTTTTGTATGATAACGTGATGAGTCAGTTTAAGGATATCGTAAAAGGAGATATGTTTATTCTTCCGTCAAGCGTGCATGAGGTTATAATGATTCCTTCCATGCTCGTGGATGAGATTTCAAGACTCGATGAAATGATTTGCGAAGTCAATGAAACACAGGTTCCGGTAACGGATATTTTATCCGATCATGCATATATTTATAATTTTGAAAAACGGTGCATCACATGTGCATCATAAATGTCAAAAAATACAGATTTTATAGTGCTTGACATATTGTTCACAAAGACTAAAAAAGTAGACAAATGAAGCCGAAAGTGATAGAATACTCTCGTATGTTTTGGTCCTAGGATTGAATCGCACTCGTAGTCTAATGGATAGAATATTGGCCTCCGACGCCAAGGATGCAGGTTCGATTCCTGTCGGGTGCATACGAGGTTATTCAGATTGGGAGTTTTATTATATGAAAGATAATTCAAAATCCTTACTTGAAAAAGTCTGGGTTATTGTTAAGAAAAATATACTTGTTTCGGCAACTCTGGTCTTTGTGGTAGTTCTTATTCTTGTTTCGCTCGGACTTGTAGCGGCAGCCAGAATAAGAGAAAACAAAGCAAGGCAGCGTGCATACGATGCTTTGTCGGAAGAAGAGAAAGCACTTCTTGCTCAGGATTTTACACTTGCCAAAGATGCATATGATTTTGTAAATGATGCAATGACAAAATATCTTAATGCTCTTGCTGAAAACGATCAGGAATATTTAAAGCAGTGCCTTTCGGATGTTAATTCCAACGAGCTTGACAACATAGCAGTTAAAAGTAAATATATTGATTTTTATGACAATATTGTCTGCTATACCCAGCAGGGATATGCCGATGAATCGTTCTACGTATATACCACATACGATCTTCATATTGTGGATATCGAGACTTCGGTTCCCGCTGTTATCGGTATATATTACGCAAAAGATGCAGAGGGCGTATATAAGATTTACAAGAAGAACTATATGAGCACAGAAGTTCTTGAGAATTTCTACATCGCTTATATGCAGCAGGATGTTCAGGATATCTACAATCAGATTTCTCTTTCATACAATGAAACACTTGAATCTGACGAAAAGCTTTCTGATTTCATTCTTTCTTACCATGATATCGTAAATGAAGATATGGTTGCTCTTAACGAAGAGAGAGAAAGAATAAGCGCAGAAGAAGATACCGGTGTCGAGACATCCGGTCCTGTCAGACAGAACGTAAAAGCTCTTACTTCAGTAAATGTCAGATCTTCAGATTCAGAAACGGCTGAAAGACTCGGTACAGTAGGCGAAGGAACAATTATCGTAAGAGTTGAGGAGAAGCTTAACGGCTGGTCTAAAGTAGAGTACGAAGGTAAGGAAGCTTATATTAAATCCCAGTACCTTCAGGTTGTAGATGAGAACGGAAATGTTGTTGAAGACACACCCGATACGAATAATGACGATAACGGTACGGATACAACAACCACAACAACTACCGCAACCGGAAATAACAATGACAATGAAACAAAATACGTTACAGCAATTGATAATGTAAATATCAGAGCCGAAGCGGATATTGATTCGGAAAGAGTCGGATTTGCTTATAACGGTGACAAGCTTGAATTTGTCGAGAAACTGTCCAACGGCTGGACTAAGATTAAATATAACGGCAAAGACGCTTACGTCAAAACTGACTATGTACAATAAAAATTTCCGTAGTGCATAATCCTTTAACGGTTATGCACTATATTTTTACTTACAGGTGATACACGATGAAAGAAAACAGAATTAACAAATATATAGCTCTTTGCGGTATATGTTCAAGAAGAGAAGCTGACGATCTGATAGTTGCGGGAAGAGTCTTAATTAACGGCAATAAAGCAGAACTCGGAAGCAAAGTAAACGACGGAGATGTAGTTACTCTTGACGGCAAAGAAGTTAAGCCCGAAGAGAAAAAAGTCGTTGCTTACTACAAGCCTGTCGGAGTAACGGTTACCGAGGCTGATGTTCATGCAAATATCACATTAAGCGAAGCTTTTCATTATCCGACCAGACTCACATATGCGGGAAGACTTGATGAAGAATCCGAAGGCCTTTTAATCATGACAAATGACGGAGACCTTATTCACTGCATGATGGGCGGTTCTAACAATCATGAAAAAGAATATCTTGTCGAAGTAGACAGAGACATAGATCCGATGATTTTTGACAGAATGCGTAAGGGTATTTATCTTTTTGATTTAAAGGTTGAAACAAAACCCTGCAAGGTTGAACCTGTTGATTCGAAAACCTTTAAGATTACGCTTACACAGGGCCTTAACAGACAGATAAGACGCATGTGTTTCGAATGCGGACTTGATGTTGTCAAACTTAAAAGACTGAGAGTGTGCAACATACTTCTCGGAGACCTCAAACCTTCCGAATACAGAGAAATTGAAGGCGAAGAATTACAAGAATTATACGATACAGTTTTTAAATCACCGGAGACTGATTTATGACCGATCTCGAAAGAATAAAAGATTTATGTGATAAACTGAATAAAGCAAGCGAAGCGTATTACGCCAAAGATGAAGAAATCATGTCGAACTTCGAATATGATGCGCTTTATGACGAACTTGTAAAACTTGAAGAAGAAACCGGAATCGTTTTGTCTGATTCCCCCACAAGAAAAGTCGGATACGAACCTGTTTCGTTTCTTCCAAAATATACACATGCTTCACCCATGCTTTCTTTGTCGAAAACAAAAGACAGAGATGAGCTTAAGGCGTGGCTTAAAGACAAGAAGGGCGTTCTTTCATGGAGACTTGACGGCCTTACCGTCGTTCTTACCTACGATAACGGAAAACTTACAAATGCCGTTACAAGAGGAAACGGTGAAGTCGGAGAAGTTATTACACAGAATGCTGAATGTTTCAAAAATCTTCCTGTAGGTATTTCCTATAAAGGTCATCTTGTAATCAGAGGTGAGGCTGTAATTTCATATTCCGATTTCAAGAAGATAAACGAAAAAATCGAGAATCCCGATGAGCAGTACAAGAATCCGAGAAATCTCTGTTCAGGGTCCGTAAGACAGCTCGATCCCAAAGTCACAGCATCCAGAAACGTTTGTTTCTTTGCTTTTTCGCTGGTTGAAGCCTCTGACGTCGACTTTGAGAATTCAAGACTTAATCAGATGAAATATCTTGCGTCTCTGGGATTTGAATGCGTTGAAGAGATTATGGTTGATGCCGGAAACATTCTCGAGACGATAGAACTTTATTCCGAAAAAATCAAGACTTTTGATATACCGTCGGACGGTCTTGTACTTATGTATGACGATATTGCCTACGGAGAGTCGCTCGGTACAACGGCAAAAGCACCGAGAAGTGCGATTGCATTTAAGTGGCAGGATGAACAGGCGAAAACCGTTCTTCGTAAAATCGAGTGGAGCCCTTCGCGTACAGGCCTTATTAATCCCGTTGCGATTTTTGATACCGTAGACCTTGAAGGTACGAATGTGTCGAGAGCGAGCGTTCACAATTTATCCGTCATGCGTTCTCTCAAACTCGGTATCGGAGACGAGATTCTTGTTTACAAGGCAAATATGATTATTCCTCAGATTTCCGAAAATCTGACGAAGAGCGACAATATAGAAATTCCCAAAATCTGTCCCGCATGTTCGAATCCGCTTGTTATCGAATCGACGGACGGAACCGATGTTTTGATGTGCAAAAATGAATTATGTCCCGTTAAACAGACCAAAGGACTTACTCTTTTTGCTTCAAGAAATGCGTTTAACATAGACGGTGTTTCCGAAGAAACCATAGTTAAATTTATCGAAAAAGGCTTTATAAAAGAGTTCGCCGACTTCTTTAAACTCGACAGATTCAAATACGATATCGTCAACATGGAAGGCTTCGGACAAAAGTCATATGATAATATAATCGCATCATGCGAAAAGGCAAAGAAGGTTACGCTTCCGAGACTGATTTATGCACTCGGAATCGATAATGTCGGACTTGCCAATGCAAAACTTATCGCAGCTTTTTATGATTATGATTTTGATAAAATAAGAAATGCATCCGTTGATGAACTCTCAACCATCGATCAGGTCGGAGAAGTCATCGCAACATCCGTCTACGATTATTTCAGAAACGAAGCGAGAAGCAGAGAGATTGATAACCTTCTCGAATTCGTTGAAATTGAAATACCCGTTAATGACAATGAACAGGATCTTAAAGGAAAGACATTCGTTATTACCGGTACATTGAATAAGTTCGAAAACAGAGATGCTTTAAAAGAAATCATTGAAAGCAGAGGCGGAAAAGTTGCCGGAAGCGTTTCCGCAAAAACAGAAGCACTTATAAACAATGATGTAAATTCAACTTCCGGAAAGAACAAAAAAGCCAAAGAACTCGGTATAAGAATAATCTCGGAAGAAGATTTTGTTACTGAATATAATATATAAAGTTTCAAAATCATTTCGTTAAAAGATTTTCTGACCAAATACAAAATATAAAGTTTCAGAATATACCGGAAGAATATTTCTGAACTAATACTACAAAAAAGAAGATTGGAGAATGCTATGCCTATCAGAATTCAGAGCGATTTGCCCGCAAAAGAAAAACTCGAAAATGAGAATATATTTGTGATGGATGAGACTAGAGCGATGCATCAGGATATAAGACCTTTGAAGGTTGCAATCTTAAACGTTATGCCTCTTAAAGAGGAAACAGAACTGCAGCTTTTGAGAGTACTTTCAAATACGCCTCTTCAGATTGATGTCACATTTTTAAATGTTAAAACTCATATTTCGCAGAATACATCGGCAAGCCATCTTAACAAATTTTATACATTTTATGATGACATAAAGGATCAGAAATTCGACGGACTGATTATCACAGGCGCACCCGTTGAACAGCTTCCTTTTGAAGACGTAGATTACTGGGATGAACTCTGTCATATATTCGAATGGTCCAAGAAGAACGTTACCAGCACACTTCATATTTGCTGGGGTGCTCAGGCCGGACTTTATTATCATTTCGGATTGCAGAAAAAAGAACTCAAAGAAAAGATTTCCGGTATTTACAAACACAGGGTTATGAACAGAAAAGAGCCTCTTGTCAGAGGTTTTGATGACGAGTTTTATGCTCCTCATTCAAGATATACCGAAGTTGCTCTTAAAGATGTGGAGAACTGCGACAAGCTTAAGATTCTTGCAGTGTCGGATGAAGCAGGTGTGTTTATCTGTTTAAGCGAAGGCGGAAAGCAGGTATTTGTAACAGGCCATCCCGAATACGACAGATTCACTCTCGACTCCGAATACAAGAGAGATATGGGCAAAGGGCTTAATCCCAAGATGCCCGTAAATTATTATCCTGATAACAATCCCGAAAACAGGCCTCTGCTTCAGTGGAGAAGTCACAGTATCAATCTTTACAGCAACTGGCTTAATTACTATGTATATCAGACTACACCTTATGATGTTGAAAACATCGGTGCAGATGTTAAATAGTTCATACATTTTTAATAAAAATATGTTTTAATGACATAGATTTCGGAGGAAAAGAAAATGACTGTAGAAAAACTTCAAAAAGATATGATGGAAGCCATGAAGGCTAAAGACAAAGCAAGAAAAGATTCAATAGCTGCTCTTTATTCTGCAGCAAAGAAAGCCGGAATTGACGCAGGATGCAGAGAAGACATTCCCGAAGATATGGTTGATGCCGCTATCATGAAAGAAGTAAAGAGCATAAAGGAGCAGATTGAAACATGCCCCAAAGACAGAACTGAACTTCTTGATGAATATAATGCAAGACTTAAAGTATTCGAGGAATATGCTCCCAAGCTTATGAGTGCCGAAGAAGTAGAAGCATTCCTTAAAGAAAAGTTTGCTTCCGTAATAGAAAGCAAAAACAAAGGCGTGATTATGAAAGAAGTAATGCCTGTACTTAAAGGAAAAGCAGACGGTAAGGTTATTAACGAAGTAGTTGCTTCACTTTGCAAGTAATTATTATTTATTCAGAAAACTGACACTGGATTTGCTATTATTTTACGGCCTGAAAATTAACATCGGATTATTCTTTAATCGAAAGTCCTGTTAAAAAGTATTGATTCGAATCATATACTTTATGAGAAATTATTGAAACGGTAGAGAGATATGACTTGGTTTAACAAAATGGAAAGAAAATTCGGCAAGTATGCCATCAGCAATTTGCCGCTTTTTATAGTAATATGCTACGGATTCGGATTTTTAATGAATGCGTTCAAGCCTGAATGGATTTATTTTATTTCCCTTAATCCGCATGCGATTCTTCACGGACAGGTTTGGAGACTTGTTTCGTGGGTGCTTGTTCCCGAAGGATCGATGAACATAATATTTGTATGTATTTACCTGTTCTTTTACTATTCGATAGGACGAAATCTGGAAGTTACGTGGGGAAAGTTTGCATTTAATTTCTTCTTCTTTTCGGGTATCATCCTTACCGTTTTGGGATCATTCGTTCTTTACGGATATTTTGAAATATTAAATCCTGCATATGTTTCGCGTTATGAAGCTATATATCGAAGCATGATAGGGTATGAATGCACCAAAGCCATGGGCGGTTCATGGTTTTACAATTATATGGCCCTGAACTTCGGAACATATTATCTGAATCTTTCCATATTCCTTGCTTATGCTATAACATATCCGAACATGAGAGTGCTTTTCATGTTTATCATTCCGATCAAAGTCAAAGTGCTCGGAATCATTTATGTTATTTTCCTTGTATTTACCATTGCACTTTCATTTGCGTCGGGTGATGTTTCAAACGGTATCATTTCCCTTGTTTCCATCGGAAGTTCGCTGCTTAACGTTCTCATTTTCTATCTGATTTTAAGAAGCGGAAAGAGACGTTTCAAGGAAATCAAAAGACAGAAGGAATTCAAGAAAAAGATTAAAGAGGCTGAACAGCCTGTATCAAACATAAGACATAAATGTGCGGTTTGCGGTCGTACGGATGTATCGAATCCCGAACTTACATTCAGATACTGCTCTAAATGTAACGGTAATTACGAATACTGTAATGAGCATCTTTTTACACACAAACACATTGAATAGTTTTCTTTTAAGAGGTTATAAATGGACGAGAAAAAGCAATTCATTGCCCAGATGGATAAACTCATCAAGAAAGGCAGAGAGAATAACAACTGCGTATCCAAAGCCGAAGTTGATGAATATTTTAAGGGTATTGATTTAAATGAAGAAAAGAAACAGCTTATTTACAATTTCCTCTATGATGCCAAGATAGGTGTTGAGGAGCCTTTTGATCTGGATGAAATTCTTGATGAGGAAGATACCGATTTCCTTCAGATGTATATCGATGAACTTGAGAGCATCAGGAAATCGACTCAGAAAGAAAAATACGAAATTCTTAAAGGCTTTGCTTCTGGAGATGCTTCTCTTAAAGACAGACTTATTGAAAGATATCTCTGGGACGTTGTCGAAACTGCAAAGTTATATACGGGTTCAGGCGTTACAATCGAAGATCTTATAGGCGAGGGGAATGTTGCGCTTGCCGTAATAGTTGATTCCCTCGATTATCAGTCGGATCCGAAAGAACTCGACAGATTCATTTCGGACTGCATCATGTCCGCAATGGAAGAGCTTCTTTACGAGGACAATAATGAAGTCGGAAAGAGTAATACCTGGGCTGAGAATGCAAATGAGGTTCTTGACAAGGCAAAAGAACTTGCACAGACTCTCGGAAGAAACGTAAGCATAAAAGAACTCTGTTCTTTCGGTGATTTCGAGGAAGATTTCATAAGAGAAGTTCTTACGATTACCGGCGGAATAGAAATAATTGACGAAAACTGATTTGGATTTTTGCTATGGAAATGTTAAACAGGGAATTTAAAGCTGTTGTTCAGGATATGACGCATGTTTATCTCGGTGCACAGATGACCGTAAAAGAGATGATGTCTTACGAAGATGTGCCTTTCAAAGTCAAGGCGATTTTCAATAAGTACTTCGGTGCACCCGAACAGACGGAAATTAAGGTGTGCGATCTGATGGGCGGCGTTGATTCATCGGATTTTGCTTATCAGGTTATAAAGCAGCTTAAACTCAAATTTAAAGTCGGCGTATATACGGTTAAAAAGAATTCGGAGACATATAAATCCAGGACATTGTCGCCTGATGAATTTTTTGAACTTTATGCATCCGGCGAGAAGATTTTTGTCGAAGAAATCGTATTTAACAAACTTGCTTTATTAGCTTTTTCGACTTAATTGAAATTTTGTGTTATAATAGTATAGATATCGGGGCAAACTTTTCGAAAGAGAAGGACGCAAAGTCGTAAGCCGTAACGGAAATAATTCCAGGTAGTTAGACTGCAATCAGATTTTTTCTGGTTGCTTTTTATTTTTTCGGGTTATTTTTGGACGGGTGATCAGCACTTTCTCTCGCGGGTTTGTAAATATGTTTTGTTTTTCGTAAGAAAGGGATTAAGGATAACCGGGAAACAAAACGCGCGAAAATCAGCTTCCCTTGTGTTTTACGCGTATCTTTGATATAATATAATATCATATTTTGGGGTGAAGATATGGAATTAGAGCAGGATAATAAACCTACCGGCTATAAGAAGATAAGATACTTTCTTATAGTTGAAAATATATTGATAGTACTGGCATTTCTTTTGTTTGCTGTCGGATTTTACTATGTATTTTCGTTCGCGTCATTTACATGGTTTGCGGCAGCGTATTTCTCAATGGGCGCAGCCTTCTTTCTATTCGGAGTTACCATAGCTCTTAAGATGGTTAAAGCCTTTCAGCGTGATGATTTACCCGTTTATTCGAACATGATTGAATCTGATGATGTAGATCCGGAAACAGGTCTGCCTTATTTTGATTCTTTTACACGTACAGCCGAGACTCAGCTTACGTTATCCATGTCGGAAGTTTATCTGGCTTCTTTTGAAATCGAAGGTCTTGAACATCTCCGTCATTTTGTAGGTTATCAGAAAGCGGCTGACACAATGGCCGAAATCGGTAACATCTTCAAAATGTATCAGAAGAGAATGGGAGAGAGATATGTTACTCTCGGATGTAAATCCGGACATGAATTCGTCGTAATGACAAATGAAGTTGAAGCAAGGGATATTCAGAATTATCTTCTTGATATCATGAACGGCATCAATGAAATCGTATTGAGACTTCCGACTACAGAGAACTTCAGCGTATACTGCGGTTACTGCTCATCTCTTCAGGGCAAGCATATCGAGGATATGATTCAGTTTACGAACTTTGCGGTTATGGAAGCTGCAATGTTCAAAAAGAGCGAGCCTCATTATTTCTCGGCTGATGCATTCAGACGTCAGGAATCAGAATATATCAAAGACGATAAAATCAGAAAAATTCTCGACGGCAACGAACTTCAGTATAATTTCCAGCCTATCGTTTCTGCAAAAACAGGTAAGATTTTCGCTTATGAAGCTCTTATGCGTACCAACAAGGAAATCGGATTTTCACCCACCGACGTTCTTGAACTTGCCGAAAGACAGGACAGACTGTACGAAGTTGAACATTATACTTTCTTCAACGTAATAAAGATTATGAATGAGAATGCGAAGATTTTTGAAAACCGCAAGCTTTTCATTAACTCGATTCCCACCGTAATCATTAAAGAAGAAGAGTTTAACGAATTACACAATCTCTACAAGGATGTTATGAAAAACCTTGTTATAGAGATTACCGAAAACGGAATGCAGTCAGAAGACTCCTGCGAAACCGTTCATAAGTACATGAAAAAATCAGGCTGTGAACTTGCACTGGATGACTACGGTACCGGTTATTCGAATGCATCGACTCAATGGAACAACTCACCCCATTACATTAATATCGACCATTCGATTATCATGGGTATCGATACAGACTCCCGTAAACAGCAGATTGTAAGCAATACGGTTTCATTCGGTAACAACCACGGAATGAAGATTCTTGCCGAAGGTGTTGAAACGCCCGATGAACTTCAGATGGTTATTCAGCTCGGATGTCATCTTATCCAGGGCTTCTATACGGGAAGACCGGGAAAGGTTATTGCCGAATCAATTTCAACTGATGTTGAAGAAGAGATTATGGCTATCAACCTTAAACTCGCTAAACTTGCTCTTGAAAACAAGTCTTATACGCCCGGCAATTTCGAGACCATTTCTCTTATCAACCTTGCACTTGATTTCTATTCGCAGATTATCGTTGAACAGCCTTCTGTCAACCTCGTCGGTATGAAGACCAAAAAAGAAGTCAATATGTGCATTAAGGTGCCTGATAATATAGAGACAGTTATTAACCTTAAAGATGTAAACATCAGAGGACGTGATAATTCGGTTATCGAAATCGGAGAAAACTCCTTTGTTACACTGGCTCTTGAAGGAAACAATATTTTCTCATATGAAGGTATCAAAGTACCTGCAACATCCAGACTAAATATTACAGGTAAAGGCAATCTTACAATCAGAGTCGACCATAACAACGGTATCGGTATCGGCTCGGGTTCGGATGAAAAGATTCCTTACGGCGATATCTGCTTTGAAGGTACCGGTACACTCAGAATTGAAGCCAATTCAGATCAGGCATTTGCAATCGGCGGATTCCTTTCCGATGAAAATTCAAGAATCAAGATTGATTCAGGTAATGTCGAAATCATTGTTAACGGTTCCAAGACAGTCGGTATCGGTTCGATGAAAGGATTTACACATATTACCATCAACCAGTCGCATGTGGCTATTTCTTCATCAGGTGCCGATGCAATCGGTATAGGTTCAATGGAAGGAAAGGTTGACATTAACATCAGTGCTGATGTCGAACTTGATGCATCGGGAAGCCGTGCAACCGGTATCGGTGTACTGCAGTATGGTAAGGGCAATGTAAACGTCATTTCGGGATTTGTATCATGTAACGTTCATTCGATGAGCGGTATGGGTATCGGATCTCTTGACGGTGATATGGATATCAGAAGTTCGGCAGAACAGATCTTCATCTATGTTGAAGGTTCTGAAGTCGGCGGTATCGGAACATATCACGGATATGGTGTTACCAAGATAATGAACGGTGTTCACAAAGTAGTTCTTCTTGCTGCCAATACGGTTTCGATGGGCGGTACAAAAGGTAAACTCGAAATTACCGGCGGTAATATTTTCGCAGACCTTTCGAATTCAACGGATCCCGTTAACCAGTTTAATGTTCCCGTATTCAAGAAGGTTATTACGGATACCGAACTTTACTCGAAGAAGATTGAGACTGAAGAAGGTTCATATCAGTATATGGCTACCCAGTCCAAACTGTTTGAGAATATTTATATTTATATTCCCAAGTTCTGTAATGAGCTTGATGCGAATACTATTTAGTTTTTATATTAAATATTTAGATTTTATGAATACTCGCTCGGAGTTTATCTTCGAGTGAGTAAATTGTTTTTATCAGTATATGGAAAAATGCAGATTTCTTAATTCAGGAGATTAAATATGACGATTGAAGAATTAAAAAACTACGAAATAATTGAACATAAATTTCTTTCGGATATAAATACAGATGCGTATTATCTTAACCACAAAAAGACAGGTGCGCGTGTTGTTATAATGCCCAACGATGAAGAAAACAAGGTTTTCTATATCGGCTTCAGAACACCTCCGAAGGATTCAACAGGTGTTGCTCATATCGTGGAGCATACGGTTCTTTGCGGTTCCGACAAATATCCCATTAAGGATCCTTTTGTAGAACTTTGCAAGGGAAGTCTTAATACATTTCTTAATGCTATGACTTATCCCGATAAGACTGTTTATCCCGTTGCAAGCTGCAACGATTTTGACTTTAAAAACTTAATGGATGTTTATCTTGATGCTGTTTTCCATCCCAATATTTACAAGGAAGAAAAAATCTTCAAGCAGGAAGGCTGGCATTACGATATGACAAGCGCCGAAGACGATCTTAAGATTAACGGTGTCGTTTATTCGGAAATGAAAGGAGCGTTCTCGGATCCCGATGACATATTCGAAAGACAGATTATGAATTCACTTTTCCCTGATACTCCTTACGGTGTCGAATCAGGAGGAGACCCCGATGTAATTCCGGAACTTACATATCAGGATTTCCTTGATTTTCATTCAAAATACTATCATCCTTCCAACAGTTACATTTTCCTTTACGGAAACTGTGATATGGCTGAAAGACTTGAGTATATTGATTCGGAGTATCTTTCTAAATACGAAAAGATTAATACGTGCTCTGAGATTATTTCCCAGAAGCCTTTTGATAAAGCGGTAGAAGTTGTAAGCGAATATCCCATTACGGAAAACGAGGAAACTGAAGATAAGACATATCTTAATCTTACATACTGTATGGATGATTATTCCAACAAAGAACTTCCGATTGTATTAAGAACTCTTGATTATGCATTTTCGGGTAACCCTGCAGCACCCTTAAGAAAGGCCATGCTTGATGCGGGAATCGGTGATGAGTTTTATACATCCGCAGATTCTTCGATTAAACAGAACTGCTTCGGCTTTTATGTAAAAGGCGCTAATGAAGAAGACAGGGAAAAGTTCCTTGAAATAATCGAGAACGAATTAAAAAGAACGGTAAAAGAAGGCTTTTACAAAAAGACTCTTCTTGCATTTCTTGTTAGAGAAGAGTTTAAATATCGCGAAGCTGATTTCGGAAGAATACCAAAGGGACTTGCATATGGTCTCGATCTTTTCGATGCATGGCTTTATGACGATTCTATGCCTTTTTATCACATCGAAAGTCTTGAAACATACAAGTTCTTAAAAGAAGCAGTTTCAACCGACTATTTTGAAAAGATTGTAGAAAAGTATTTCTTAAACAACAACCATAAAGTTATCTGCACGAGTGTTCCCGTTAAAGGTCTTACAACCCAAAAGGAAAAGAAACTTGCCGACAGATTACAGAAGATTAAAGATTCTCTTTCAAAAGAAGAAATCGAAAAGATTGTTAAGGATACTGAAGAATTAAAGGCTTATCAGGAAAGCGAAGATAAAAAAGAAGACCTTGAAAAGATTAAACTTCTTAAGGTTTCCGATATTAAGAAAACTACAAGACCTGACAAAAACAAACTTTATGAAATCAACGGAATTAAGTTTTTGAAACAGGATATATATACATCGGGTATTGCATATCTGACACTTGCATTCGACATTTCGGATATTCCCGTCGAACATTTAAAATTCGTTCCTTTGTTCTCCAGTTTCACGGGCAGAATGGATACCGAAAATATGACTTATGGTGAAATCTCCAATGAGACAAAGATGTATACGGGCGGTCTCGGTATGGGATTCACCAATCAGAAAAACATTAAGACCGGCAAAGTTACTTCTTATCTTGAGATTAATACAAAGTTCTTATATGAGAATAAGAAAAAGGTATTCGACATTATAAAAGAAGTAATGCTTAAAAGTAATTACGACGATGATGACAAGATCAGAGAATATATAAGTGAAGTCCGTTCACAGAGTGAGAGCATGCTGATATCGGCTGCTCATACCATTGCATTAAACAGAGCCGGATCTTACTTTGATGAAAATTATGCACTTAATGATATTGCCAGCGGTATCGAAGCGGTAAGACTTATTGAAAAACTTGATAAGGATATTGATAACTCCGTTGTTACAATTAAAGAAGAATTAAAGGCTCTGGTACCTCTTATTTTCAGAAAAGAAAAACTGTTCATTAACCTTATTTCTCCTTCGGATAAGCAGCATATACTTGATGATGAACTTACCGATTTTATCGATCATCTTTTTGAAGGTAAGAGTTCTTCGGAAGTAACAAAGATTGAATTGAATAAGGGTAACGAAGGATTTGTATTTCCGGGACAGGTTCAGTATGTTGCATGTATCGGTGAATATAAATCAAAAGGCTATAAATATACCGGTGCGTTTAATGTACTCAGAACAATTCTCGGATATGATTACCTCTGGAATAACGTAAGAGTTAAGGGCGGAGCGTATGGCTGTTTTGCAAGCTTCTCGCTTAACGGTGTATGTTCTTTTGTTTCTTACAGAGATCCTCATCTCAATAACACTCTGAATATATTCAGAGGACTTGCTGATTTTGTAAGAAACTTTGAATGCTCTGAAAGACAGATGAATCAGTTTATTATCGGTGCGATATCCGACATAGATATGCCTCAGACTCCCGCAACAGAAGGAAAAGCCAATTATGTTTATTATATTGCAGGCGCAACAGAAGCTGACAGACAGAAAATCAGAGATGAGATTCTTTCATGTACATGCGAGGATATAAGGGCTCTTGCAGGCCATATCGAAGCAGCTTTCAGGAAAGAAAATGTCTGTGTTATCGGTTCTGAAGGTAAGATAAACGAAAACAAAGAATTGTTTAATGAGATTAAAAATCTGGTATAACATCCGGTGAAAATGATAATTTTTAAACGTTTCTTAGTGGGATTTAAAAATATAAACTCTGAATATTTATTTGTAAATCTGTTTTGAATAAGTTTTGAATATATATTCAGAAATAATACTTAGAAAAAATATTTGGAAAAAATATAAAAAATTCCCATAAATATATTTTTGCTGTTCGTATATTTATCAGAAATGAAAAATATCATTTTTATGATACGGGAGGATGGATTATGAAAAAGAAAGATTTGTTTAAAAAACTGTGTGTTATAGCTTCAACAGTAGCTTTGTCAGCATCATTATGTGCCTGCGGTAAAAACTACGCTTCAACGGATGCTTCTTACGATTATGATTATAAGAATAATGCCGGAGCTACTCCGATGATGGCTGCTGATGCTGTACCTGCGTATGAAGCTGATTATGATTATTACGATGAAGAATATACACTTGCAGACAACGGCGGATTTGGAGAAGATCCGGGATCGGGAAGCCAGCCTATCAGTGAGACTCAGGCAAATGCTTCGGTAGCCAAAAACAGAAAGCTCATTAAAACCGTTAAT
>JAEEGL013912763.1_pt1 | contig 15958 bp, 11 predicted proteins | sample 9134231 | NCBI WGS metagenome assembly JAEEGL01 (sample SAMN16246548, study PRJNA631951) | gut metagenome | biome: gut microbiome; feature: rumen; material: fiber-attached | host: Bos | place: Iran: Karaj | collected 2018-10 | reverse complement strand
GAAAGGAGTGTCGTTATGGAAGATCGACTGAACTCCCGCCGCGTCCGGCAGCTGCATCTGAACAATCTCCTCCTTCTGTTTTTCAAACTGTACATCGTGATCCCGATCGTGACGCTCGCGATCTCCGTCGTGAAGGCGTATTACCGGCCCGAATACATCAATACCGCCGAGCCGCTTTACGACATCTTCCGGACGCATCTGCTGCTCGTGGTGCCGGTATATCTGTACTTTTTCCGCCAGCATATCCGGAATTTCTTCCTGTTTTTCCTGGGGCACGCGGCCGCGTTTCTGATCCTGATCCCGCTTGCCTCGATGCAGCAGGCCTCCGCGGCGGCGGTGGGCGTCTCCGAAACCGGCGAGGCCGCCTCTTTCGCCATCTGGATGGTCGTCTTCAGCGCCCCGGCCGTACTGATCAACGTCGGCTATTCCGTTCTGGACCGCTTCAAGGAGCTTTCCAAACAGGCAACGGTGGGCGGCGTGATCGCTATGGGCGTGTATTACGCCGCCGTCTATCTGGCCCTCGAATACCTGAATCTGGGACTTCCTACCGTGCTGAAGCCCTATTACCTGATCGCGGCGCTCGTGACCGGGCTCGCGTATTTCATCGATCTGCACACGCACAACGTGGACGAGACGCTGAACAACGTGGAAGAGATGCTGAATCAGCCGGCAGCCAAGATCCGCCGCACCAACAACCGTTTTATGGGATGGTTCGCGGCGATCATGGTGGTGCTTGCGGTACTCGCGGTCGTCTTCCGGCTGGATCAGGCGCTTTTGAAGTTCATCACGAGCGCGTGGTCGCTCATCCTGATGGGAATCCGGGCCTTCTTCTCGTTGTTCAACCACGATGCGCCCCCCTCGGAGGACAGCCTGCCGCCGGAGGATATCCAGCCTTCCGGCAGGGACGATATGGGAGGGCTTCCCGCCGGCGAATCCAGTCCGTTCTGGGAATTCATGTCAGTCATTCTGATCGGAGCTGTCGCGATCGGCGTCGTGGCGGCGATCATCTACGCGGCATACCGTTTTTACCGGTGGTACTATACGCACCGGGTGAAGACCGTCACCGCCGACGAGTACGAAGAGACCACCGACTATATGGAAGAGAGCGCGGTGAAACCGCCGAAGACCGGCTCGTTCCTGGATCTCTTCCGGCTGCCCAACGATAAGAAGGTGCGCAAACTGTATTACAAAAAGCTCTCGGGCCCGATGAAGGAGGGCAGAGTGGTGAAACCGTCCGACACGCCCGAGGAAGTGCTCGTCAAGATGCCGAAGGCTGGGATAGAGACCCTGTCGGAGGTGTACGAAAAGGCCCGCTATTCCAACGAAGAGATCACGAAGGAAGACGTAAAGCGGGCGGGAGGGTAAAGTCCGTCCTCCGCGTTTGGCAAAAAAGGTGCAGCCCGGATGAAATGATGGATTTTGTCCGGGCCTGCTGTATTTATGCGGTATTTGTTAAACGATCGTACTTTACACGGTCCCCGAAGTGTGGTATAGATAACCCGAACCTTCACGATCAAGGAGGGTGTTTGATGAAGAAGCTTCGTATCAATCCCGAGCACGCGGCTTCCTGGCAGCAGGCACTGATCTGCGGATTTTTCTGGATGGCCTGGGCCGTCGGCTCCTATCAAACGGTCTATCTGCAGCATATCGGCTTTCCTGCGTCGAGCGTCGGCCTTTTGAACGCGGTCTGCTCCGGCGTGAGCATCGTGGCCGTCACGTTCTGGGGAACGATGAGCGACCGCATCGGATCGGTCCGAAAGGTCCTTCTGATCCTGATGGCGGTGCAGGCCGTACTATACAGCCTGGTCCCCGCGCTGGCAACGGCGCTGGGCACGCGGCTGCCCCTGTTTCTGGCCGGAATGATGGTCGTGCAGTTTTTCCGCGGCCCGACCGCAACCTTCAACGAGAATCTGATCGTCCGCAATTCCGCCGAAATGAGGCTGAATTACGGACGCATCCGCAGCATCGGATCGCTTTTCTATGCAGTGACGGGCCTGGTGATGGTTTTTCTGCTGCGAAGCATGTCCGTGGGGAACACCTTCTGGCTGTCGGCCGTCTGCATGATTCCCGTGATTTTGTTGGTGCTTTTTTCGCCGGAGCCGAAGAACGGGGCGCTCCGCCGGGAAAAACGGAAGCTCCACCTGGAGCGGCTGTTCAAGAACCGGCCTTACGTCCTGTTCCTGGTCTTTACGCTGTTGTTCCAGATGGGGATCAGCTGCGAAGGCAGCTTTATCCCGTACTTTATGGAGAACATCGGCATTCCGTCCACGAATTTCGGACTGCTCCTGGCCTACCGGGCGCTCCTCGAGATCCCGCTTTTGCTGCTCGTCACCTGGCTCAGGAGAAAAGTGCCCCTGCGTGCGATGATCGTGTTCGCCCCGCTGCTGATGGCGGCGGAATGCTTCACGCTGGGAACAGTAACCAATTCGCTCCCTGCGATGATCCTGTTCGCCACGTTCTTCGGAATGGGCAACGGGCTGAACATCGCGGCCTGTCTGAATTACGTTTATGAGCAGGCGCCCGACGACCTGAAGGCCAGCGCCCAGGCGATCTATACCGCGGTGTGTTCGGTCGCCGGCATCGTCGGCAATCTGGCCGGCGGCGCGCTGTTCGATATGCTGGGGATCCGCAGCTTTTATCTGATGACCGGCGGACTCTTCCTCGTGAGCGCGGCGTTTTTCTTCGGCACGGCGGGGAGAAAGAAATAAAAGTCTTCGAACGGCCGGTTCAGGCTGTTTATCGATAATCATTCCGGAACGTTCCGGTAAACAGGGAGGAAACATATTTGAGATCAATCTACAGGTCTTTGCTTTGCGTCGTACTGGCGGCCGGGCTGCTTTTTGCGGCGGCCTGCGCGGAGAAAAAGCCCGAAGAGCCGAAGGGAACGGAAGCTTCCGGCATCGATTATCTGGCGCTGGTCAACAAGCTGCATTCTCTGCCCGAAGGCTGGGAAGAGGCGCTCAAGACCGTGACCGTCACCAATTCCGTCGGCGACGAAGTCGAAGTCGAGGCGAAGGCGTATGCCGCGTACGAGCAGCTGAAGAAGGACCTTGAGGAGAACGACGGCATCTATACGGAGCTGGATTCCGCCTGCCGGAGCGTCGCCGCCCAGCAGGATATCATGGACCGTTTCATCGAGAAGTACGGCGCCGATTACGCGGCCAAAACCGTCGCGCAGCCCGGCTATTCCGAACATCATACCGGTCTGGCGCTGGATCTCTATTTCCGGGTCAAAAACGCGGACGGCAGCTTCACCGACGTCTATCATAATGAGGACATGGAGAAAGCAGAATATCTGGGCGTCTGGGACACGATCCATGGCAAGCTCGCGACGTACGGCTTCACCCTGCGGTATCTGAAGGGAAAAGAACACGTCACGGGGTATCGCTACGAGCCCTGGCATATCCGGTATGTGGATGATCCCGGGATCGCCGGCAGGATCATGTCGCAGCCCGGCCTGACGCTGGAGGAATATCTCGCGGGAAGATCGGCGCCGGAAGTCGCGATCGACCTTGGCGGCAGCAGCCTGTATACGCCGGAGGAGCTGAACGACGCGATGCTCGCGGTCAAGTGCAAATTCGCGGCCTTCGCCGGGTGCGAGCTCCATAGCATCCGCTATGCGGGGGACGAGGCCGACAATGCGGAAAATCTGGCAAGACTGAATTCTCTGTCCGAAGGGACGGAATATGAACACGTCATGGAGTTCCTGGTGGGCTTCCGTTCTTCCGCGGAGGCAGCGGACCCTGCCTGGGAGAAGGACAAAGAATATACGGATTTCCCGTGGTGGCTGGCCCGCACGAAGGACGGCGACTGGGAGATCGTGACCTGGGGCGAGATGTAAACGCGGCAGATTTGACCGGACGGGAAGGATATTTTCCGTTCGGTTTTTTACCATTTGCAAAATTGGAAAAAATGCGGTAATATTATCAGCTGAACTGTCTTGCTTTATTTCCTGTCAATGTATCATCTTAGATAAACATTGCTAACGATAAGAAGAAGTTCAAAATGGGCAACAGAGACACTGCCCAATAGTATAGAATTCATAATTTATGTATATAGGAGGTTCCTCCAATGGAAAAAAGAGTTGTATGTAAATGCTGTTTCGTGGTATTGGCATTCGTATTTCTCGCAGTCTCACTCGTTGGATGTCTTACTGTCCAAAGTACTTCCTCCGCATCCTCGCCCATACCGGAGACCACGGAAGACTCTGCCGCATCCGATCATTCAGATACGTCCCCGGAAGTTTCAACCACAGAAGTTTCCACTACGGAAGTTTCGACCACGGAAGATTCAACCACGGTAGGTCCAACGACCGAAACATCAACGACAGAATCTTCAGCAGCGGAGGCTGCCTCCGGCGACGTGATCATCAATTCCGCTAACTTCCCTGATGACGTTTTCCGCAGTTACGTGCTTTTTCATTTCGATACCAACGGCGACGGCGCGCTGAGCGCACCGGAGATCGCAGCGGCGAGTACTATCATTCTCGAGAATCAGGGGGTCTCTAACCTGAAGGGTTTGGAGCACTTCATTCTGCTGACCACGCTGGACTGTTCCTGCAACCGGCTGACGGCGCTGGATGTGAGCGCCAATATGGTTTTAGAGGATCTGGACTGCTCCGACAATGCCCTGACAGCGCTGGACGTGAGCACCAACATGGCGCTGAAAAAACTGGACTGCTCCCACAATAACCTGACAGCGCTGGATGTGAGTGCCAATACAGCGCTGACGAGTCTGCACTGCTCCGACAACGAACTGACCAGCCTGGACGTGAGCAAGAACACGGCCTTGGAGGATCTGGGCGTGAGCGTCAACAACCTGACAGCGCTGGACGTGAGCAAGAACACGGCGCTGGAGAGCCTGTACTGCTACCGCAATCATCTGACGGTGCTCGATATCAGCGCCTGCCCCTGCCTGGCAGACGCCTATACCAGCGGCACGATGACGGAATTTACTCTGCTCGATGGTATAGTATGTTGGAATTATGAGAACGAATACTATCGTCTTTTCATTGATCCCGACACAACAGTCTGGACCGAGGCCCCGGAGGGCTGGCAGCAGGTCTCCGACACGTGGTACTACTACGAGGACGGCAAGACTGTCACCGGCTGGAAGACCATCGGCGATAACACCTACTACTTCAAGGAAAACGGCGCGATGGCCGCTAATGAATGGTGCAATGGTTACTGGCTGAACTCCGATGGTACCTGGACATACACGTATAAAGCAACGTGGAGACAGAACGCCGACGGCTGGTGGTACGGAGATGAATCCGGCTGGTACGCAAAAAACGAAACCATCAAGATCGACGGCGAGGACTATACCTTCGACGAGAACGGTTATATGAAGTAAAAACAAACAAGCAGTCATACTGCGGTTTATCCCCGGGTCCCCCCGGGGTTTTTCGTAAAATGACAGCGAGATTCTTCCTTCCGCCGTTCCTTTTTTCACCATTTGCAATTTCCGGCTTTACAGAAGGCCGGTTTTTGGTATACAATAGAAAAGTCAGAAATAAAGGCATACACCGCGTGCCGAAAGGGTGCCGGAGGCATGCGCGGAATGCCGGAGAATAAACCAAGGAGAGCATCATGTGGGAGAATTTCGTTTTCAGCGTTAACGTTTCGCTGCCCCTGTTCATTCTGCTGTTCGTCGGATATTTTCTGAAGCGCAAAAAGGTGTTCAGCGACGCCTTCATCGCGAGCGCCAACACACTGATCTTCAACGTGGCGCTGCCGGCCAAGCTGCTTCTCGATACCGCCAACACCGATTTTACGCAGAACTTCGATCCTGTGTTTCTGCTGCTCCTCTTGGGCGGGACCACGCTGTTCTTCATCTTCTACTGGGTGGTGGCCCGCGCCACCGTCAAGGAGCCGGCCAAAGTCGGCGCGTTCGTGCACGGCGCGTTCCGCGGCAACTACGTGTACATTGGATACCCGCTGATCCAGAATATCCTGCAGGTGAGCGGCCTTCCGGCGGAGGCAATGCTCGCGAGTGCCTTCATCCTGCCGTATTATAACGTGCTGGCCGTGATCGTGCTCACCGTGACCAATCATCCCGGCGAAAAGGTCGATATCAAAAACGTGCTGAAGCAGATCATCAAGAACCCTATGATCATCGGCATGCTGCTCGGCCTGCCGTTCTCGTTCATCGCTGTGTATGCCGGCTGGACGCTGCCCGGCGTGATCACCAAGCCGCTGAACTATCTGGGTCAGCTCGTGACGCCGCTGGCGCTTCTCGTGATCGGTGCGAGCATCAAGTGGGAATCTGTGAAGGCAAACAAGTGGGCCGTGATCTGGGCCTGCCTGCTTCGTCTGGTGCTGCAGCCGGCCGTGATCGTGCCCCTGGCGATCCTTCTCGGGCTCGGCACCGAGGCCGTGATCGTCCTGTACGTGGTATTTGCGGTGCCGGCGGCCGCCAACGTCTATATCGTTACACAGAAGATGGGCGGCGACGCCGATATGGCGAGCGGCATCGTGGTTCTTGGCATCATTTTCTCGATCTTTACCATTACGATCGGCGTGTTCCTGCTGAAAACGCTGGGAGTAGTATAAAAAGCCGCGCGGAACGCGGCATAAAGGAGCTTTGCTATGGGTATTTTCATGATCGTGCTGCTGTTTGCCATCCTGTTCTTCCTGATGCGCAATATGGGAGCCAAGGCGGAGATGAAACGGCTGAAGGAAGAGGCCATCGTGTTCCACAAGGATGACCGGAAATGGGTTCCGATCGTACGCGGGATCTGCGGGGTGCTCGCAGCGGTGAGCATCGGGCTGCTCGTTTATTTCTTCATCCGCGGAAACGTCGCCACGCTGGACGATATCTTCTACAGCTGGCTCGGACTGATCGCCGCTTTCCTGTTCTTCTCGATCGCACCGTACAATACGAGCGAGTGGGCGATCGTCGAAAAGGGCGTATATGTGTACAATATGAGCCGTCTGGTACCCTGGGCCGAGATCATCACGACCGGCGTCGCTCCGACGAAGAAAAACGGCCGCTGCCGCGTGACGCTGCAGATCCGCAAGCAGGAAGGCGAAATGTTCAAGGCGCGCTTCCAGCCGCTTGCCACGAACAACGAGGCCGAGGCGAAGGAGTACAGCGATCTGATCCGTGAATTCATCCATGCGCTCGACCGCAAAAAGATGTACAAGCGCGACATCGAGGAAAAGAAGACCGATATTAAAAAGCGCAAGTGGTACTAAGCTGATCGCAAAACGATCGTTTCCCGGGCGGGGTACAGAATGTGCTCCGCCGACACAATCTGACAGGAGGATCTGACAAATGAGCGTTTATACGATTCTGGATTTCGGAGCCGTCGCGGACGGCGTCACCAACAGCGGGCCGGCGGTGCAGAGAGCGGTGGATACCTGTACTCTGTCCGGCGGCGGACGCGTGCTTGTTCCCGCGGGGACGTATCTGTGCGGCACCATCCGGCTGAAGGACAATGTGGAGCTGCATTTGGAGCAGGGAGCGAAGCTGCTCGCCAGCCTGAATCCCGACGATATCGAAATGACCGAGAGCCCCGATTCTACGGTGGCCAACCGTTCCGGATACTTTATCGGAGCGTTTCACGCGAAGAACATCTCCATCACCGGTTTCGGCGAGATCAACGGCCAGGGCGAGAAGGTGACGATCGATGACGATGCCGACAACGGCGTCGGCGAATGCCCGCTTAACAGTGAAGGATTCCGTCCGCGCCTCACCTACTTCGAGGACGTGACCAACCTCACCGTGCAGGATATCACGCTGGCGAATTCCGCGCTGTGGACGCTCCATATGGCGGGCTGCAAACACGTGATCGTGCAGGGCGTGAAGATCTTCAACAACGTGCGCGGCGCGAACAACGACGGCATCGATCCCGATTCCTGCCAGGACGTGGTGGTGAGCGACTGCATCATCGAGACCGGCGACGACGCGATCGTGGTGAAGGCCACCAAGGCGATGACTACGAAATACGGCCCGATGGAGCATCTGGTAATCAAGGGCTGCGTGCTCTGCTCCCACGACTCCGCGCTGAAGATCGGTACCGAGACCTGGGGCGACATCCGCAACATCGTGATGAGCGACTGCATCGTCAAAGACTGCTCCCGCGGCGTCGGCGTGCTCCTGCGCGACGGCTACACCATTGAAAACGTGCTGGTGCACGACATCATCGGTTCCGTGCGGCAGTATCATAACTCCAACGGACGCGCGTTTGCGCCCGACTGGTGGGGCAAGGGCGAGCCGATGTATCTGTCCGCCACCCACCGCAAGGGTTCCGACCGCGCGGCGGGCACCATCCGCAACATCGTGTTCGACAACATCCATATGAAGGCGGAGTCGAGCACCTTCTTCCGCGGTGAGGCCGACAGCATCATCAAAAACGTGACCGTGCGCAATTCCAGCATCGAATACGTGAAGATGGGCACCCAGCCCGCCGGACTGTTCGACGAGCAGCCGTCCGAGCGGAACGTCTATCCGCACGATATCCCGGCGTTCTTCGCCAAGTATGTGGACGGGCTGACGCTCGACAACATCACCGTCACCTGGACCGAGCCAAAGGAACCCGCGTGGACGGGTCTGATGGAGCTGGAGGACTGCACAAAGGTGCGCATCAACCGGGTGGAGGAAGTATAAAAGAGCATTTTACAAAATGCGGCAGGGAAGGCCGCCGGACACGGGCGGCAGATTTTCCACCTTGCGCTGCTCCGAAATCCAGGGCGAAGGGAATCACCTTCGCCCTTGTTCATACCATTATAGGCCTCAAGAGGTAACGTCCATGAAAGAATTTCTGAAGCGGAAAGACATCGAGATCTCAGTAAAACGGTATCTGATCGACGCGATGAGCGCGATGGCACAGGGCTTGTTTGCGAGCCTTCTTATCGGGACGATCATCGATACGCTCGGCGCGCAGCTCGGCATCGACTTCCTGGTGCAGGTCGGGAGCTTCGCGAAGAGCGCGGCAGGCGCTGCGATGGCTGTGGCGATCGGATACGCGCTGCACGCCCCGCAGCTCGTTTTGTTCTCGCTTGTGGCGGTGGGAACGGCGGCCAACTCCCTCGGCGGAGCGGGCGGCCCGCTCTCGGTCTATGTGATCGCCATTCTCGCGGCGGAGTGCGGCAAAGCCGTTTCCAAAGAGACGAAGGTGGATATTCTGGTCACGCCCGGCGTCACGATCCTGGTTGGCGGAGTGCTGAGCCTCCTGATTGCGCCTCCCATCGGACAGGCGGCGAGCGCCGTCGGCAGCGTCATCCGCTGGGCGACGGAGCAGCAGCCGTTCGTGATGGGCATCCTGGTGTCGACGCTGGTCGGGCTCGCACTCACGCTGCCGATCTCCTCCGCGGCGATCTGCCACGCGCTGACGCTTACGGGTCTTGCCGGCGGAGCGGCGGTGGCCGGCTGCTGCGCCCAGATGGTGGGCTTCGCCGTGATGAGCTACCGCGAGAACAAAGTGGGCGGACTGGTCTCGCAGGGGCTCGGCACCAGCATGCTGCAGATGCCGAATATCATCAAGAATCCGCGGGTGTGGATTCCGCCGACTCTCGCGGGTGCGATCACCGGCCCGCTGGCGACCTGCCTGTTCCGGCTGCAGAATAACGGTCCGGCCGTAGCCTCCGGCATGGGGACCTGCGGCATGGTGGGGCCGATCGGCGTCTATACCGGCTGGGTGAGCGACGCGGCCGCAGGCCTTAAGGCGGGCGTCACCGCGATGGACTGGATCGGGCTTCTGCTCATCTGTATCGTGCTCCCGGCCGTGCTCTCGTGGCTGTTCGGGGCGATCCTGCGGAAGATCGGCTGGATCAAAGAAGGGGATCTGAAGCTGGAGTAAAGTAGCGAGCGAAGTAGCGAGCGATAAGCCAGTCGTCGGCGGATGTTACCGAAAAGAACAAACAAAAAACATCTTTCCAAAACCGCCGAAATATGCGGGTCGGAAGGATGTTTTCGTTTGTCAAGAAATGAGCAGAAGCGGTCACCGGAAAAGCGGACGGTGGGATCTTGACGTTCAGTCATTCTGCGCCGGGAAAGACCACTGTTTTAGTGGTGGGAGTGTCACCCTACCACGAGCTTGTTGGTCTTCTTCAGGTATTTCGCGGGGATCGGAGCATCCAGCCGCCAGGTGATGTTCATCGGCTTTTCGCCATCGTGTTTTATGTAATTTGCCGTGCCGAGATACGTGTAGGCCTCCGCGCCGCCCGTGATGCGGTCCGCTTTGAATTCGCGGACGAACAGAAGCACCCGGCTTCCCCGTTCCCGGTGATGGATGTAGCGCTGGCCGGCAGAGGAGCGCTCGGCCGTGGTGCTCTGGCTTTGCCAGTGGAACAGCCATTCGTTGATGGAGTAGTCGTTGTACATCGTCGTGGGTGAATAATCCTTGTCGGATTTGTTGAGCGTTACGAAGAAAACGTCCAACTTTTGGTCGGGCAGCCATTTTACGCCTTCACGCACGGTGGCGGGCTTCAGAAAATCGAGGGCCACCAGCAGCTGATCGCGGGTGTAGGTGCAGTGCAGATCGAGCGGGCACTCAAAGCCCACGTCCACTGGGGCGTCGATAAAGTCGATCTGATCATACCGGTATTTCAGCAGCTCGATCAGTTCGGCAAGAAGGACCGGACTGTCGGCTAAGGCATACAGGTTGTCCCAGACTTCGTCGCTGTTCCAGTCTTCGGCGGCCTTTCCCCAGACCGTGATGTAGAACATCTGGAGCATTCTTTTTTCGAGCGGCGGGAGCCGGCCGAAATCCACGTCGGAAAGGCGCGGCAGCAGATCCAGCAGGAAACGGATCCAGCGGCGGGAATCGATCACCGAGAGCTTTGCCATCGCTTTGGTCAGCGTTTCCTCCGGAGGTTCTTGGAAATCGTCAGTCACGCCCGCGCGGGCGCAGAGCCGGGAGAAAGAAGTGAACTTATAGAGGTTGCGCGGATCCAGGTGATAGTAGTCCAGGAAACGGGCAAGGCTCAGCTTGAGGCCCGTATCTTCCTCAAAAGAGGCCGCGCGGGACACCAGGCCTGCCGTGTTTCCATAGGAGGCGCGGATGTTGTCCAGGATGTATTTCGCGGCTTTTTTCTCCAGCTGGATATAGCAGCCTTTGGGAGCGGACATAAAACCGTCCCTGATCTCACGGGTCACGCTGCGCGTCGTGTTGGAGAGGAGCGCCGCGAACTTGTCTTCAAAATTGTATTTTTTGTTGGCCTGGCCGATAAAATCGAGAACGGTCAGGCATTCTTTGTCTTTTGCCAGGCGCAGACCGCGGCCGAGCTGCTGCAGGAAGATCGTGAGCGACTCGGTGGGGCGCAGGAACAGGACGGTATTGACCTCAGGGATATCGACGCCCTCGTTGTAGATATCCACCACAAAGAGGAAGCGGACTTTGCCGGATACCAGAAGGTCTTTGGCGCCGCGCCGGTCTTCATCCGACGATCTGCCGGGCAGGAACCGGGACGGGATGCCGTGCTCGTTGAAAAAGCGGCACATAAACTCCGCATGCTCGATGGAGACGCAGAATCCGAGACCCTTCACGCTATCGATATCCGTCACGTATTTCAGCAGAGACTGGATGATCAGGTCCGCACGCCGGTTTGCGGCCATGCCGCTCATCGTGTACACTTTGGATAGTTCGCCTTTGTCATATCCGCCGGCGGACCATTTCAGCTGATCAAGATCGACGGTATCGGTGACGCCGAAGTACTGGAAGGGACAGAGAAGCTTGCGGTCGATCGCCTCCGGCAGCCGTATCTCCGCCGCGATGCGGTCGCTGAAATAACCGAGGATGCTCTTGCCGTCCATGCGCTCGGGCGTGGCAGTCAGCCCCAAAAGGATCTTCGGACGGTAGTATTCCAGCAGCTTCTGATAGGTGGGCGCGGCCGCGTGATGGAATTCGTCCACGATAATATAATCGTAGAAATCGGGCGTTGTTTTCGACGTGAAATCCTGGGAATTGAACGTCTGGATGGAGAGGAAAAGATGATCGAGGCTCTCCGGCCGGTAACTGCCCACGAACATCTCGCCGAAATTGGCGTCCTTCAGCACGGCGCGGAACGTGTACAGGCTCTGTTTCAGGATCTCTTCGCGGTGCGCCACGAACAACAGCCGGCAGGGAGAGCCGGGGTTCTGTTCGCAAAAACGCTTGTAATCCAGCGCGGAGATCACGGTCTTGCCGGTACCGGTGGCCGCGACCACCAGATTGCGGGTGAAGCCCCGGACGGTGCGCTCCGCCTCCAGTTTATCCAGGATCTCCTGCTGATAGGAATAGGGACGGATATCCAGTGTGTAGAGTGCATTGTTCTCGCTCACATCCCGGTATTTTTCGGCCTGCAGCGCCCGGGCGAGCCGTTCCCGCTGACCCTCGTCGTAGTATTCAAATTCTTTGTCGTTCCAGTAGAACTCAAAAGTAGCGGCGATCTTATCGATGGTCTCCGGCAAATCTTTCTTCGTGATCTTGGTGTTCCATTCCAGACCGCTCGTCAGCGCGGCGTTGGAAAGGTTGGAGGAGCCGACATACGCGGTGGTGAACCCGGTATCGCGGTAAAAGATATACGCTTTGGCGTGAAGACGGGTGATCTGCGTATTGTAGCTGACTTTGATATTCGTGTTCGGCAGCCGGTTCAGTTCTTCGATGGCTTTGACGTCGGTGGCGCCCATATAGGAAGTGGTGATGATGCGCAGTTCGCCGCCGTTCTGAGTAAAGATCCGCAGCTCGTCGATCAGGAGGCGCAGGCCGCTCCACTTGATGAAAGAGACCAGCATATCGATGCGGTTCGCCGAGACGATCTCCTTCTTGAGCTCCGTGTACATCTGCGGCTCGTGGACAGCCCCGGTAAACAGGCTCGAACGGGCCAGAGAGGTTTCCGGACGGACCACCCGGGCTTTGTCATCCAGCGCCAGGATGCTGTTCTGCCGGTCGAAAAGAGCCAGAAGCTGCTCTTTCCGCTCCGCGACCGAAAGTGCGGCAAAGTCGGGTTCTCTGGTCTCTTCCGTGACAGCGGAAACGATACGGTTGACCAAATCCACCTGCGAGGACAGATCTCCTCCGTTGTCCTTCAGATTGTCGAGGCCCTTTTCCACCACTTCCGCGACGTATTTCGCCAGCAGTTTCGATGCCTCCGCAGCATCGATAGGCGCCGTCTCGCGGTGTTTTTCCGCCTCCGAAAGCGCCGAAAGCTCCGTGTCCAAGCCTTTGTTGATGATCTGCTCATATAAGCCGTCCCGCAGCATAGAAAACCTCCTCAGGGGGTATGGATGATTCAAGCGATAAGAAAGACGAGTTGTTTCACATCTGATCTTAATTATATCCATTTGGGCTGCTTTTTCAACCGAATACAGCAGATTTTCGGCGAAAATTCAGCGAGCATTCACCTGTTCGGTACGAATATAATAAAAAACAGCCCGCCTGCACGTCATATGCAGATGAGCTGTCGGGGTGTTATCTGATTTGAAGCTCCACCGGACAGTGATCGCTGCCGAACACTTCCGGATGGATTGCGGCGTCGGCAAGGCGGTCTTTGATCTCCTCGGAGGCGAGGAAGTAGTCGATGCGCCACCCGACGTTCTTCTCGCGCGCGTGGAACATGTAGCTCCACCAGGTGTAGGCGTCGGCCGCGTCGGGGTAGAAGTGCCGGAACGAATCCACGAAGCCGGTCGCCAGAAGCTCGGTCATCTTGCCGCGTTCCTCGTCGGTGAAGCCGGCGTTGCCGCGGTTGGACTTCGGATTCTTCAGATCGATCTCCTGATGCGCCACGTTCATATCGCCGCAGGTGATCACGGGCTTGGTTTTTCGCAGATCGTTCAGATAAGCCCGCCAGGCATCCTCCCATTCCATACGGTAGGAAAGGCGGGTAAGCTCGCGCTGCGCGTTCGGCGTATAAACGTCCACGAGGTAGAAATCCGGGTATTCCAGCGTCAGCACGCGGCCTTCGTGGTCGTGCGCCTCCACGCCGATGCCCCGGGTGACCGAAAGCGGCTCTTTGCGCGTGAACACGGCTGTGCCGGAATATCCCTTCTTTTCGGCGTAATTCCAGTAATCGAAATAGCCGTCGGGACGGTAATCGCACTGACCTTCCTGCAGCTTGGTCTCCTGCAGGCAGATCACGTCGGCGCCGATCTGCTGCACGAACTCGTCGAACCCCTTCTGCAGGCAGGCTCTGAGGCCGTTGACGTTCCAGGAAATGAGCTTCATAGGGTACCTCCTTTGGGATCCGGCGGGTGCGGGTTCAAATGATATGTGAACGAAACGGACGGACAGCCGAGAGCGGTCAGGACGCCTGTTTATCAGGATTCTGCTGGAAACGGCTGCGGCTCTTCTTGCTCTCGGGCGTGGGCTTGATATCGCCGGCCTTGGTGAGCGCCCACTTGGTGAGCGACGGACCCACCAGTTCGTATACGAGCACGCTGAACAAAATGACGTTGCGGATGATCACGGCTTCGTTCCCGCCGAGCACCGCCGCTGTGGCAACCATGCCCAGCGCCACACCGGCCTGCGGGAACAGGGTGATGCCCAGATATTTCTGCACGATATGGTCGCAGCCGACCGCGCGGCTTGTCTCACGCGCACCGAAATACTTGCCGACGCAGCGGAAGAGGATGTAGACCAGACCGATCATAATGAAAGCAGGGCTCTTGAACACGCCCAGATCGAGTTCCGCACCGGAGATCACGAAGAAGACGCAGTAGAGAGGCACCGTCCAGCGCTCGCAGCGGCCGAAGATATCCGCCGAGAACGAGCTCATGTTGCAGAAGACCGTCCCCATCATCATGCAGACGAGCAGCGAGGAGAAACCGATCTTCACCGAACCGAGATCGAATTTGAGCGATGACAGCGCGATCGTCAGGAACACGAAGCTGATGGTCATCGCCAGACGGTTGGAGTTGGAGAAGAAGAGCTTTTCGAGCTGGGTCATCAGGAAGCCCATGACGGTACCCAGCGCCAGCGAGGCCACGATCTCGATGAGCGGGTTGGCCAGCACCGATACAAGGTCGACCGAGCCGCTTTTGAGGGCCTGCGCGATACCGAAGGAGACGGCAAACACCACCAGACCGACGGCGTCGTCGAGTGCGACGATGGGCAGCAGCAGACGGGTGACAGGGCCGTTCGCTTTGTACTGGCGGACGACCATCAGGGTCGCGGCCGGAGCCGTGGCCGAAGCGATGGCGCCCAGCGTGATGCATACCGGAAGCGGAAGGGCCTCTTCGCCCAGAACGAAGTGGAGCGCGACGAGTACGATATCCACCAGAACGGTCGCGGCGAGCGCCTGCAGGATACCGATGGCAAGCGTGGCTTTACCGGTCTGCTTCAGCTCGGACGCGCGGAATTCGCTGCCGATGGAGAAAGCGATAAAGCCGAGCGCGACGCTCGAAAGGATGCTGAGTTCTTCGATGGCTTCATAGGTCTGGAAGCCGAGCCCGGGGACGCCGAGCTGCCCGAGACCGTAAGGGCCGACCGCGAGGCCTGCCAGCAGGAAAGCCGTCACGTCGGGGAAACGAAGGTGCAGGAGCTTAAATACACGCGTGGCAAGAAGGCCGGCCATCAAGGCAACGGCGACTGTGATCAACGATTCCATGGTTCTCCTCTTTCCCGGAGCCTTATCTGTTTATAGGGTGCCGCTCACCCGCCGAAAAGGTTCGGGGGAGGCGGCGGAGTCGGTATCGCGATGTGCGGTCCGCTCCGGTATGTACGGCTCCGAATGCCCGAAGGATCCCTGCCGGATGGCGGCAGCCCTGCGGGCGCAGTCATTATAATACAAAGGATGCTGAGATTCAAGAGAAAAAGAGCACTTCTTCCTTGCCGAATGTAGGTTTACAATACCTATGTAACATCACAACTGAATAAAAGTAATGGAAGACCAAATCTTGTGTTATGATTAGTTCACCACAAACAAAACCAAAAACAAGGAGGTCTTCCACAGTGGCTACTATAACACAAGATATGCGCTTTCGTCTATCCCTAATTAAATATGCTGAAAAACATGGCGTGACAAAGGCAGCGATCCAG
>JAEEGL013019374.1_pt1 | contig 15958 bp, 11 predicted proteins | sample 9134231 | NCBI WGS metagenome assembly JAEEGL01 (sample SAMN16246548, study PRJNA631951) | gut metagenome | biome: gut microbiome; feature: rumen; material: fiber-attached | host: Bos | place: Iran: Karaj | collected 2018-10 | reverse complement strand
TACTGAGTACGGCATTTTTAATATACATTGTATATTATTTATTCGTGTAAAGCATCATATGCCATTTTTGGATTATCTGTCATAATACAGTCCGCACCATTTTCTTTTAGTGTCTTAACTTTATCTGGATCATTAATTGTCCAATATTGAACAGCTATTCCATATGAGTGTGCAAAACTAATAAATGCTTCGGAATGGAAGTTATATATAAAGGATGCTCCCATTGGGATTTGTAATACTCTGAACTTGAATTTATAAGATTTAACTCCATAAAGGAAAGCAAAATAGAAATTCAATACTTCCGAAATACTTGCAGACCTTGTTAATTGTGGATACTGCTTATCTATGTATTTTGTTACGTGTCCTTTAAATGTTCCAACTATTGTCTTATCTACAATGTTGTATTGAACCATCTTTTCATATAATTTGTCCATAGCAATTTCACCAGTTTTGCCACCATCTTTTATTTCAATAATGTAATGTAATCCAGCGAAATTAGAGGTTAAATATGTTAGTACCTCATCCAATGTAAGAATTCTTACATCAACAAGTTGATCATCAGAAACGTTTCTATATTTATAGTTGCCATTCGCATCTTTAAAATTATATCCAAAGTTTAATTGTTTTAACTCTGCCAAGGTTTTATCTTTTGCCTTTACTTTCTTGCTTCCAAACACTTCCGTGGCGTTAGATGTACGATTTACTGTATCATCATGGAGCAAAACGAGTTCTCCATCCTTTGTTAAATGAAGGTCAAATTCAAGCACATCAACTTTATAAGTTGTGTTAGACATACAAAGCTTAAATGCAGCCATTGTTTCCTCTGGTTCAAGATCTCCTCCAGCACGGTGTGCAGAAAGATATAATCCATCTGGTTTGTCAAAACGAATATATGAGTTATCTCCAGTATATGATTTTACTGGTTCAACCCTATCATACTTGCCGGTTAATGGCATAATAAGCAGATTAAAAACTGCAACAAAAACTAGCACCAATACTATGGTTAAAATCAACTTTTTAAATGGATTTCTCTTACTCATAATCATCCTCCACTTTTTAATTTTATAATTAAACCCAAATCTTTTCAAGAATGTTAATATTGACAATCTAACCTAACAAAAGATACAATTTTATTAAATTAACTGAAAAATATCTTTGTTATATTTTTCAAACAACGAGGGATAATATGAGAAAAACAGGATTAAAATTATTACTAATTAGTTTGCTAGTATTGATTCTTGCTTTCACATTTGTTGCTTGTAACAAGAAGACAAATGAAGGCTCATCCACACCTCAAGAACCAGTTGTAGACCCAGTAGATGATACACCACAAGAAATTGTTGTAGCTGTTCTAACATCTAATGGAGAGGCAGATCCATATGAGAGTTCCATCTTAAGTTCTGCAAGATTGGTATGTGGTGCAAAAGAAAAAAGAATTGTTACTCACAGTGTAAACCAAAACAATATTGATGATACCGTTATCGCATTGAAAGATGAAGGTGCTACCGTTGTTGTTTCTACAAATCCAGCACTAGAAACTGCTTTAGTTGAAGCAGCAAAACTATTCCCTAAGATGCGATTTATAACACTAGGTGGAGTTAAAGCAAACTTTGAAAAGTTAGGCAATTACCATAATGCATATATTTCAATGCATGAAGCAAGATACTTAAATGGTATTGCTGCTGGTATGAAATTAAACCAATATATCACAAATGGTGATATAGATGAAGATTCTGCACGTATTGGTTTTATAGCAACTGAACAATCCTCTGCCCAAGTTTCTGCATATACTGCATTCTATCTTGGTGCAAAGAGTGTATGTCCAACAGTTAAAATGTCCGTTAAATTCGCTACATCCGAACAAGACATAACAGATTCTGTAAACGCACTCGCAACCATTGGATGCAAAGTAATTAGCCAATATTCATACAATGACGATGTTGTAACAGAAGTTTGTAATGAACATGACGAACCAATTCCAAATGTAACATTCATGTCAGACTACTCAACAAATTATCCTAGTTCATTCTTAACAGGTTTCACAATTAATTGGAGACCATATTTTACATATCTCATAGACACCTTAGATGCAGGCGAAACACTTGCAACAGACTGGAGCGGCACAATTTCAAACAATTCCGTTTCCATCTATCCTGTAAATAATACTATTGCTCCTTCAGGAACAGCAGAAGCAATAGAAGCAGCCCTTAATAAAATTAAGACTGGAGCACTTAATGTATTTGATTCCTCTACATTCACAGTAGACAAAGCTCCACTTACTTCATATATCCCTGCAATATCAACAACAATTAATGCCCTTCTTCCAAGTGGAGAAACATCATATATTGTAGAAAGCAATGCTAAGACTTTCCGTTCATATCCTTATTTTGGACTTTTGATAGATGGCATTTATTATGATCCAAATGTAACCATTAGACATATGGGACAATTCACAATAGATGAATCTCAATTACCACCAGAAGACGACACCTTAACTCCAGCAGAAAAGTATTTCACTGCTCTTATTGCTGGTGCAAAGTCTATTAGCGGTCCACAACTTGATGCACAAACAGATAAAGTAGATATCTCTATTTCCGGGTACTATGAATATGATTCAGATATTGCACACTCTATAAAGAGACAATATGCATTGGACTTAGTTTTAGATTTACCTGCTATCAACAATGAAACAGATCCTTCATTTGGGGATTCTGCAATAAGATTAAAGATAACAAATAGTACAGATGCAAATTTATTTACAGTTTGGTATTTCACAAAAGATACATCCGACACTTTATTTATACAATATAAAAATGAATATTTTAAAGTTGGTCTAGGTGCAGGATTTGATATCAACTCAGTTCTTGATTATATTAATAGCCTTGACGAAGATGAAGACGCAAACTCCAGTGCAGATGAAGAAAATGTTGGATTCGATTTCCAAGCTATAATTAAAGCAATTGCTACATTTATAAATAATGCGAGCTTTAGCGATTATTCTGTAGATAAAGTTACAGTTAAATCAATCTTTAAATTATTTGATATAAATATTGATGAATTCTTAACATCTCCTACTGCTCTTGCATTATTAGGAACATTAGGGCTAACTGTTGAAGATGTACAAAATATGACTGTTGAAGATTTACTAATTAACTTCAGTAGTTTCATCATAGATGAAGATCAAGTAACAATCAAAGAAAACTTGGATGGTTCAACTACATATGTATCCAAAGATTTGTCTAAGAGATTAAAGACACTTGTAAACTCATTTGCTAATAACCTTCTAGCTTACATTAGCTTCGGATTATCCTTCACAGTACCAAAAGATGAAACAGCTTTCTCTGAATTAACATTTGATTTCTATAGTAGTTATACAAACTACCAACACTTTGATGTAAGAGTTCATGTAGAAGATTTCAAGATTGATACTGTAACCGAAGAAAGCACTACACTACTTGGAAAAGCAGCTACATATAAAGACTATCTTGAATTTGAATTGAAAGCATCTCTAGACCTTAAGAATAAGATTTCAGTTAATATCAAAGATGAAATCGTACCTTTAGGTAAGTTTGATTTAGACGCGTATCTTGCTCTAGATTTCAAGGGTGAAGGTTCTGAGAATAAGACATCAATGAAAGTTGTTCTCAAATCAGACAATGTTCAAGTATTAAAGATAGTTCTTCTAAATGGAACAATCGGAATAGATGTAAATCTTAATAATGTCCAAATGCAAGCAATAACAAATGTATTCCTTAAAGATATATGTCAACTTATCAAGGATTACACTGTTGGTGAAAAAGCCAATGTTGCTTTTACATTCATTGGAGATGTTATAGATGAGTTACTATCTAAAGTCTTTAACAGCAACGGAGATATCAATACAGGATTCGTAAATATTACTATTACAAACATAGATGTACCTGTTCTTTCTCGTGGCATTTTAAATAGTATTGTAAATGTTGTATTAGTCGGAACAAATAACGAGTTGCCAATCGAAGAGAGAGTTGAACCAACACCTGAAGCTTCACTCTCTGTATTCTCAGATGAAAACAGAACATCCTTATTCTCATATGATGTTCAAATGAGCACAAATAGCTTATTAAGAATTATCTCAAATGCAATAAAATATGATGCAAACACAAGCAAGATATCATTTGAGCTTTCCGACATAAAGAATACTTTAAAAACACTATATAGTAGTGGTAAAGATTCGATTTCGTCAACCAACGATCTTATGGCATACTTCGTTGGAACCGATGATTCTATCATTTTAAGCCTCACAGAACATGGTCTTTTACCACTCTATAAAGAGAATACTTTGGGCACAAAATACATCACAGCGGACTACACAATTGAGCAAGCAATAGCAGATGGATACACATCAATGCAAGGTGCTATGATCTCCAAAGCAAATGCTACAAATATTTGGAAATATGTCTCTAAGTCCGCATCAGATTTGCCATATACAAAACTCTTGATTTCATATAGAGGTGCATATGTTGCAAAGAATGGAGACTATGCTACAGAAGAAGAATATCTTAATAGTTTCATCTTTAATAGATACTACAATATGTTCAAGAACTCCACTATCCTTTCTGGAAAGAATAATATCAACGAAGTATTAACCGCAATCTTAGATGGAACAAATAGTATTAACTTCGTATATTATGAAGCAGAGGACAAGGCAGACTTAACAATAGTAATGCTTGGTGAAACATTTACAGCCGGAATAGACTTTGACCTCCATGGCGTAGATGCAGATGACATACAAGTTGCAGAGCTTACAGACACCTCTGCAGTTGCAGATGACAACAAACTCTTAATAGACCTTGATACTGATTTCTATGACCTCTTCAAAGCCGTCACAGGAACTGGATATGGTTCATCCATAACAGATTTCGGAACAAACAATTCCTTATACTACATCGCTTCTAGTGCCGTATATGATGCAGAGGAAGAAAAGTACACATCCATTGAGTTATCTGGTTCTGCTATCGTTCTTATGAGCGACACCGAATTTAAATATGTAAGTGCTGCTGAAACAAAAAATGGAACTTATACAATAGATGACGAAACTGGCGTATTCACATTCGTAACATTAAATGACATAGCAGATGGAACTCAATTTGATATCCTAGGATCTAAATTCAAGGTATTAGTTCAAAAAGCCTAATAAAACAATCTAAATAAAAAGATGCCCAGGATTAAATACCTGGGTATTTATTTTTTTATCAACTTATTGTCATTAGTCGAAAAGCATCTCTAACTTTAGCATAGTCCCACTCTCCATCGCTTTTCATAGATGCATGTATTCCTATATCTTTTAGGTTTTCTGGGCACCATGGCTTCCAAACAACATTAGATTTATACAAAACCAAAACTTTTAAGTTTCTATTATTATATTCTCTTTTTGCTTTATCGCATTCAAATTCAACAAAACTTTTATTATTAATATGTCCTCCTGAAGCACAAGAAGAACCAATTATTTTATAACAAGTCGCATACATACAATACCCACTCCTAACGGTTTTTGTATTTGGTCCAACTATTAATATAAAATATTTACACTCATCCATCCTTTTTGATAAAGATTTTTTGATACTACATGGTAAACTAGTATCACGAGATTGCATATAATCATGGACATTCTTAAATTCAAGCGAAAACCTATCACTATCGTTCCATTCTAACAATTTTTCGACTGCATCTTGATCTTCTTCCCATGCTGCTGCAATGTATGTTTTTGTTCTATAATTCATTATTTACTCCTATTGGTTCAATTTTAAATCGTTTGTATATAACACTATATTAACTGTACCCATTATCTTTTCTTTATTTTTTAGACATTCTTCTTTGATAATTTTTTCTGATTCATCTTTAGACAAATAAACTCGAGATCTTCCCGTTCCTAGCAAAGGAATATATAATGGTACGCCTTGTCCTGTTTTATCATATTCATCTAATATCTTGGAAATACAATATCTAACATTGTTTATATTGCTTTGTGCTCTATTATTACTATCAAATTTAGATAATCCTAGCAAATAAAAAAGTACATTATCTTTTGAAATCTTGGCTATGCTTCCTATTTCGTTTGGATTTATGACATCATCTTTTATTTCCTTTTTTAATTGATCTATGCTGTATCCATCATCTACCATTCTTTGAATCCATTTTCCATGAATTGTCTCGCTTGATACTTCTTGATATTTGTTATTTACTTTTGTGACAATCAAATGATAATCAACATCAAATGGTATCACCACTATCTTTTCTTTTTGTTTTTCCTTTGCGTTAAATGCTAGAGCAATAATATCCCCATTTATCACATTAAGGGTATTGCATCCATTCCTCCATATCTCTTTTTTTATTATCAATCTATTGTCTTTTTTTATAGTATGAATAAGTAACTTTAATAGACCTAACATCCGATTATTGTTTAGATCGATTTTTATACTATTTGGAATATCTGGATGTGAATTTAGAACCTGTTTTAATTCGTCAAAGAACAAATCTAGTTGATTTTTGTCTATTTTTTTGTCAATAAAAGTCTCCAAGATTGTTGCCACTTCTTTCAATGATTTTGAATTAATCATTTCTCTTATGTCCTTTGGGACATCATATTTTCTCTGCATTATTCTAGAAGCATTATTTGAGGCAAGCAAGATATATTTTTCATCGTAATTACTAATTAAACTAAATAGATAAGATATAAATATTTGATTAGATTCCTTTGTTTTTATAGCATATTTTTTCATGATTGTTATTAAACTAGAAAATACAAATCTATCCATTTTATTGTTACCGCCAATTTACCGCCAATGTTTGTAAGTTACAACTAATTCATCATTTTATATTATCAAATTAAATTCGCTTACTTGAGCATATTTTGCCAAGAAAATTATATCACAAAACTACGTTTAAGACAAAGCGAATAAATACTATTTTAGAGGTGATGATATGATTATTAGAAAAGGTTGCAAAGATGTTTGGAATTCATATTTTGTAATTGATGCTGACTATGAAAATGATATTCCATGCTGTCCAAATACTGGCTCTATTCCTGAAAAAATAATAACTTGGGAAGAAGCCGTGACAATATATAATAAAAACATTAAATCCAAGCATTATAATTTTAATGACTCATCTTATATTACATTTAATTTAGATGATTACAAATTTGATGATGGCAAATATGATGTATGGATGTATCCACAAAGATCATTAAAAATTATTAGACACTTTGGAGGAATCATTACTCCAGATTACAGCACATACTTAGATATGCCCGAGCCAATTAAATACTATAATACTTATAGAATGAGAGCTTTTGGCTATTGGTGTGCCAAGAATGGCATAAAGGTAATTAATAATGTACGCTCAGATTTTACAAATAATTACGCATACTGTTTCTGCGGAATACCACATAATTCCATTGTTCTAATAGGAACTGTTGCTAGTCGACTTAAAGAAAAACTCTATAGACAAATATTTATAAATGATTTTTTCAAGATGATAGAAACATTACATCCTCAAATAATATTGGTTTACGGATCTGCAAATTATTCTTGTTTTAGAGAGGCAGAGAAACTAGGAATCAAGATAGTTCAGTATGATGGTAGAACCGCCCAGCGTTTCAGAGGAGGCAAATAAGATGTCAAAAGGAACATGTGGTTTATTCAGTAAAACAAATGGAGCAATTAAAACAGAAGGAATCAATCCTGCTGTTCAAAAAACAAAAGCCCTCAACTATGCTTCTTCAATACATCAAAATGGAACAAAAGCAGAAAAAAATAGAATTAATACCGTTAGTGTTGTTTTTGATGAACAAACGGGGAAATATTACTATGGAATGAATGGTGGCATCGCATTGCACAATTCGCCGAAAAATGCTATATTGTTTGGGGATGAAACCCATAAAGGGTTATTGCCGAAAACATCCCTTAACAATTTCCCTGTTGGACATTGTGCAGAAATAGATGCTGTTAACAAGGCATTAAATGATGGTGCAAGTTTATCAAATCTTCATATAACAACAATTTCTGCAACGAAGAAAAATATAAATGGCAACAAGTCAATCTCTAAATGTGCTTGTGAAAATTGTACAACTGCATTAAAAGGCTTGATAAAACAAAATAATACTGGATGGATAGGAGAATAATGATGAATAAAAAAGATTTTAACAATATATCAATGAATGGTAGATTGGCTTACCAACTAATGTGTTTAGAAAAATACTTATCAACAAAATATCCAACAAGAGATTTTTCAGATTTAATGTCATTATTATGGCAAGGAACAAATGGTTTATATTGGAACGAATTTGCTGATTATGTAATGGATTTGTCTCCAAGTAACATGACGGAATTTGATTCTTATGAAAAACAAGAATGGATGATTCTATCAAAGGAGTTATATGATACATTATTCCCTTGCATCCAAGGATTAGATTCAAACGTGGATTCTTTATTTTCAACGCTTAAAGACCAATCATATATATATGAAGGTACAGTCATTCCACTACCTGGAAAAGAGTCTATAGATATCGTTTTTGAAACAATCAAAATATTAAAAGAGAACAACATATCTCTACCTGATATTTCTAAAGTTCAATTCTCTACTATTAATCAATTTAATGGATGGGGCAATCCTTTTGATGGGACAACTTTATCAATTATCATAAAATAATGATGCGCTTAATTATGAAATACCCAGGTTTAATCGCCTGGGTTTTCTTTATTCTCTTCTATGGTTTCTTCTACTTGTTCTTCTGGAAATTGGGGTTCATCTTCCTCTTCACTTTCTTCCGCTATTTCTTTCCTTTGTCTAATCTTGCCTTGTACAACCTCTATAATCTTCACTATGGCTGGGCTTAATATAATATTAATACCTAACTCGATGAAGAAGTTAATGCCCACTATACCAACGAATATGAAGGCTATGGCTGCTGTGCTATCATCCAAACCAAATACCTCTTTAATAACATTAAGACCTGCAAGGCATCCAAGAATAAAGATTCCTGTATTTATAATAGGCGCACTAGCTGCTGCAACATAAGTTGCAACTACTGGATGTTTCTTTGCAATAAGCTTATAGAACAATGCTGGGAAGAAGCCTGCCGCAACTGCTTTAATTAATGCTAAGAATACTATTAATACTGGAGATGTTATAAATAATGGACTCTTCAAAGAACCTATTATTGTAATAATACCAAAAGCAAGGCCTAATAGAGCGCCTGCAAGTGGTCCTAGCAAGATTCCGCCAACAACTATAGGAATAAGTACTAAAGTGATAGAAACTGGTCCAAAGGTAATATAATTGCTTATAACCTGCAATACAATAACTAATGCAAGTAATATTGCAAAATATACTATTTTCTTTGTTGGAATCTTATTAACTCTCATAATTAGCGATATTATATCACTAAGAATTATAAATACAAAACGAAAAAATGTTTCTTAAATCTTTTGATTTATGATACTATGTTTACACTATGGCAAAACTCATGTATGAAAACGGCAAACCAGTATTAAGTGGTGTTAAAAATATCTTCTTTGATCTAGACGGAACTTTAATAGATAGTCTAGGTGTTTGGAGATATACAGATAGACTCTTCTTTGAACAACATGGAATGCAAATGCCAGAAGACTTCGTACAAAAGACTAATGCCATGAGATACGAGGAAACTGTTCGTTATGCAGCTAATATAGTTGGTATAGAAGATATCTCTGAATTGCTTGTAACCTGGCAAATAGAGGCTATAAAACAATATGAGACTACTATTCCTGTTAAAGAAGGAGTAATGGAATATCTAGAATATTGTGCCAGCAAGAACATTAATATGTATGTGGTTACTAGTGGCAGTAAAGAGATGTATGAACCATGTATTAAGAGACTAGGGCTAGACAAATATATAAAGAAAGTATTCTCTGCAAACGAGGTTGGCATAGGTAAACAAAGTGGCAAAATTTATGTTTATGCCTTAAAAGAAATAGGTGCAAATATAGAAAATACAGTGCTTTTTGAGGATGCAGAAGATGCCATTAAAAGTGCCAATGATTTAGGCATTTTAACCATAGGTGTACAGGATGATAATAACAATCCCTTAATAGACACGTTTTCACATAATCTTATACTTTATTCATTCAAAAACGCACCATTAATTACGGATTGTGTGAAATAAGCATATTTTTATACACCATTAAACCTATCTAAAAATATCCAGTTTTTGCTTATTCAGAAAATATTGTATTTTTGTGTATTTTTATGCTCATTTTTCAAACCTAAAGACTAAATGTTAGTCTTTAATTGCATATTTTTCCATAATATGTTATTATGTTATTTAAGGAGATTAGAAACTATGCTCACAATCTGTTTATATAGAGACATAAAGGAATCTGAAAAGTATAAAGCCTCTAAGTCTAGGCTTACTTTTCCTGTTGGTCTTGAAAACGATGTGAGATATGTTGTAGATACCTTAGACAATTCTGGCTCACTTCTCATTACAGGATGTTCTCAATGCGGAAAGACAATGTTCTTAAAGTCTGTCCTCCGTTCTTTAATAGATAGAAACACCCAAGAGACTGCTGACTTCTATATCTTCACTAGAAAAGCAGACGAACTAGATTCATTTAGACACTATCCTCAGGTAGCTGGATTCACTTCAGACTTCGGAGATATGAATGACACACTCAAGGCCATCTCTATGGCAAAGACAGAGCCAGCTAACAAAGATAAATACACATTCATTTTTATAGATGAGCTTGCAGACTATCTTGTCTCAGATTATGGCAATGATATTGCAACAAGAATATTCAATTTATCCAAGATGGAAAATGTCTATTTCATTGCTACAACGGAAGTTCCATCTATCTTCAATAGTTTAGACGAAAGTGAGTTTAGATCCTCAGACGAGGTACTAAGAGTTCGTAGAGTATTTAAGACTGTTGTTCTTGGTGTTTTACTTGACTCTAATGATGCATTTATTCTTACAAGACAACGTAGATATCCAAGAGAAACTGGCGAGTGGATGATATTCAAAGCAGGACAAGATGAATACACCACAGTTGTGGGTGCTCTTATCCTCAGCAATGACTACTCTATCATAGATGAAGTAAACCGTTGCAGACATCCTGAACAAAGGCCTAATACACCAGAAAACACACTTTATCTAGCGTGGGAGAAGTGTAGAAAGTACTTTCATGACAATAGAGAGCTTGCAAGACGTAGAACAAAAGAGGCTGAACAAGTACGTGAATTTATGGCATTACACCTCACTGCTTACCTAGCAAGTACAGGTATGTATAGGGCTTCTACATTCCTCGCAAGGTACTGTGATTTCACAAGACATAGCAAGGTTGTAGACATACTTTTAGATCCAGTATACGAACCATTATGGGACTTCAATCCATTGGACGGAAAACTAACAGACGAAATAGCAAGATTACTATTCATAGAGAAGTCTGCTGGAGAGCTTCCGGGAGCACATTGGAATGGTTTGGTAGGAAGACTTGAACTTGCATATAGCACACCTTCCTTCCCTCTTAAGGCAACCGACACACTCATTACAGATATTATCAATGGAACTATGGGCTGTATACCTTGTTATGACACTCTATTTAAGCGCTCTGTTGAAGCTTTGAATAATGTTGAAGTTGTACCTGTCCTTCATCCAATTCTTTCTGAGGAGTCTTTCAGAGCCTTATGTAACTTTATGAGATACAACTCTGCAGACTTTGGAGACTTACTTGCACACTCTGAATATGAGATTTACACGCCTATGCGTTTATTAGATATGTATATGTGGCAAGTTGGTATAGACAGTTACAAGCAAGACTACTCTAGAAAGAGACCAGAGGTCCTGAAAAAGCAGGAGGCGTTAATTGAGGCCATGGACGCATTCTCACCCGAGAACATGACACCTGCCGAGGAAGACGATTCTACGGGCTTTACAGAAGACTAATTTATATACAAGTATATAAAAAATCCACAGTGGCGAACCATTGTGGATTATTTTTATTAAGTGATTATTAGATTATGCGTCTAACTTCTTCCAAAGTGATTTGTATGCTTTCTCGTTGTATACGATTGTATCCATATAAGCTTCACCGAATGAGTTAACTTCTAATGAATACTTTTCATACTTCTTTCCATCTAATAACTTGTTGTAGATTACATCATAGATAGTCTTGCAATCTTCTAAATCTTTTGCGTATGTTACAACATAGTTCTTTGGTAAGTTCTTAGATGTTGTATCTGTAATTGCAACGATTTCATCTACTTCTGTTCCTGCTGGTGTTTCAAATGTGTAAGCACTTTCATCATATGCTACATAAGAAGTCATAATCATGAAGATACCTGCATAGCCGCCAGATGTTGAACCGCTTTCGATGAAGCTGTCTGCAAATACGTAAGATCCATCTAATCCACCGATTGTGTATGAACCTACTCCATTCTTAATTAATGCTCTTGCTTGGTTTGTAAAGTCTGTTAAGAAGGAAGATGCAACCGAAGAATTTTCTGCTGGAACAAGATATCCTAATCCTCCATTATTGCTATCTGAAGATGTACCACCTGAGTCATCACCGATTAAGTATAACCATGCTGTAGCCATTTCACGATACCAGTAAACTGCTTCAACCTTTGTTAATGTTCCTGCTGTTACTGCATCATCAATAGCTTTAAAGCTATTATAAACTTGTTCTACGATACCAACTTGTGTTCCATCTGTGAATGCTGGTAAATAAAGGATATTACCTTCGTCTGCACCGTCATGAATATATGGCATCTTTGGACATTCTTTGATGTTATAGATTACTGCCCAGTTTCCATCTTCATCTTTTCCAAATGTAGCGATTTGGTTATAATTGTTTCCTTCTGTGTAATCATGCTTGTGATCTGCATCTAAGCATGTACATTCATGGTTTGGATTTGTTTGTGGATCATATGCAACATAGTTATCTACATCTTCTGTGTAGTATTCACATTCTGCTGTAGAGCTATAGTCTGGGTTAGAAATAGCAACTTTTACTTCTCTTAAGAGTTCATTTCTTCTTGCGATGATTTGTTCTTTGCTATATGTGCCATCTGTAACCATTTGTGTTAATTCCTTAACTTCATCATCTCCAAGTTTTAAGAGAATATTGATTACAAATCCGTAACTATCTTGTGTGTCTGTTACTGTATCATGACCATAGTTTTGGTAAATAGCATCTGCAAGTGTTCCCTTAATTGCTGTTTCATAAGCAGAATCTGTTGAACCATATTTTTCAATGTTTCCTGCAACTATTCTGTTGTATTCTGCATCTACTTCTGCTTCAGTTATTGTTACATCATATCCTAATAATCTTTGATATTTGTTTAAAATCAAAGTCTTTAATTCGCTTGTAAGATAATAATCATAGCTTGTATATAATTTGCCAAGATTATCTTTTAATGTCTTCATTGCTTTATCAAAGTGAGCATTGATTTCTTCATCTGTTAATTCAAGATTTTCTTTTGCATCTGCTTTTGCTGTAGCTGCATATCCATCATCGAAGAATTTTAATGTTGCTGCAACGTCTGCATCTGTCTTTGCTGCTTTGATTTCTGCTTCTGTGTCGTATTTAGAATAATCGTAATTTGTTGTATCTTCTTCAGCCTTTGGTTTTTCTGTTCTAGCTGCCTTAGTTGGAACCCATTTTGCCTTGAGTTGTAAATTTGCATTTATAGTTGCATCGGCACCAAATGGATAAAGTGTATCGGAGACTACACCATCCGTTACCTTATACCAACCCATAAATGTGTAACCACTCTTTGTTGGATTTGTTGGACGATCTGCTGCTTCGCCTTTAAGGATTGTTTGCTTTTCAACAGCTGAGCCACCATCTGAATCAAATGTTACATAGATAGCATTTTGCTTGTTATCTTTTGTAATCTTTGCGTGTGTATATATACCAGAGTCTGTTGTGGTTTGTGCACCCTTGTTTGCTTCTTCTTCCTCGATTAAATCTTTAATTGCTGTTTCAAGTGAAGTTTGGAAGTCTTTATTAACTTTTTCAATTGCATCTATATATTCAAGATTAGATACGAATTGTTTAAATTCTAAGTTTTCTGGAGCACCAAGATTTTCAAGTTCAGCTATCTTTGCTTTTGCATAGAGAACTAATAATTCTCTTTGTGCAAGTGATTTAACAATATAATCTGCTGCTTGTTGATATGACATTCCATAGTATTGAACATAGGATGGTGCATATGAGTTAAAACTTGTTGTTAATTGTGCTTTTGTTATGTATGCAACTTGATTACCATATGTAATCTTTGCAACAGCTTGGTTTGCATCTCTTTCGTCATTCTTCTTGAATATCTCATCACATGCTACCAACATTGTTAGCATAAGGGATATTAAAAGAACTAATGCTAAGAGTGTTACGATTTTCTTTTTCATTACATTTTCTCCGATTATTCTAAATATCATACTAGATATTATTTACTTTTTTTGTATACGTATGTGCGTACATAAGTATAGGTATACAACATTATACATAGATTAGTAAATATTGACAACTTATTTTTACTTACTATAATTATTGGGATTTTAAAAAATATAAATAACCCAATTTTGTGGATAAATCCACAAAAAAGTACTATTTAAGAGTTTCTAACTTCCTCAAAGAAATCTATAATTGCATTAAATATTTCACGTACAGTCTTCTTTTTGGTGTCAAAAATAAGGGATGGAGGAATGGTATTTGTTAGTATTACATCCTTTGGATGATTTGCCACAGTTTTCATCATTGCTTCATTTCTAAAGACATCTGTATCTGAAAAAACAACACCTGCTGCGCCTGGGTTAATGACGAACTTTTTAACATTATATGGCTCTAACATATGCTTTACCAATGTAAGATCTATGAAATTTTTCATAGGTTCATCTAAATTGCCATATCCTTCTACTAAGTCTTTTACAAGTTCTTCTTTTTCTTTCTTTGTGTAAATGGATGAGATTTGTCTATATAGTCTTGTCTTTTCTCTACTTTCTACATAACCATCTCTAACAAATGCTGCCATATTTGCGTTAACCTCTATTGGTTTCTTTTCTTTCTTAACAACACCTGTCTTGAGTTCTTCTATTGCATCATTGAGCATTTCAAGATACATCTGATATCCAACAGTTCTAATATGTCCACTTTGCTCCGCACCAAGCAAGTTTCCTGCTCCTCTCAAGGAGAGATCTGACATAGCGACCTTATATCCAGAACCAATTTCTGTATTATCCATGAGGGTTTGCAATCTCTTACCAGCATCTGGTGTTAGCATATATCCCTTTGGGATAGTTAGATATGCGTATGCAAGTTTTCCTCTTCTGCCTACTCTACCTCTAATTTGGTATAACTGAGAAAGACCAAACTTATGACTATCTAATACTATCAAAGTATTAGCATCTGGAATATCTATGCCATTTTCTATGATTGTGGTACAAATTAAAACATCTGCTTTCTTTTCATAGAATGCTGCCATTCTAGCCTCAATCTCTTTACCAGTCATTTGGCCGTTTGCTGTGATAATCTTTATATTCTCTGGCAATTGGGCTCTTAGGTTATCTGCATATATGTCTAATTGGTCTATGTTATTCAATAGAATAAAGGTTTGTCCGTTTCTAGCCTTTTCTGAGATAATTGCATCTATAACTATCGAGTCTGTGTACTCAACAATATATGTTTGAATTGGCAACCTTCCTCTAGGAGCTGTTTCCAGCATAGAAATATCTCTCAAACCAGATAATGCCATATTGAGTGTTCTTGGAATAGGCGTTGCAGATAATGTTAAAACATTAACTATTGGATATTTGTTCTTAATTGTCTCTTTATGCTCTACACCGAATCTTTGTTCTTCATCTAGTACAAGCAAACCTAAATCCTTAAACTCTATCTTATTATTCAAGCCCTTATGGGTACATATAACCATATCTATATTGCCT
>JAEEGL011508410.1_pt1 | contig 15958 bp, 14 predicted proteins | sample 9134231 | NCBI WGS metagenome assembly JAEEGL01 (sample SAMN16246548, study PRJNA631951) | gut metagenome | biome: gut microbiome; feature: rumen; material: fiber-attached | host: Bos | place: Iran: Karaj | collected 2018-10 | reverse complement strand
CTTCAGACTCATAATGAGATCACAAAGGCCCAGGAGGAAATATTCAATGGAGAATGATATTCAACAGCTGGTCTTAGCCTACTTTAATATGCAGGGTATTAAATGTAAGGAAGCTGAAGAAAATGTCTGGGTCGCTCAAATACCTGAAAAAGACCAGAAATTCTATAATTGCGGTGAAACTCTACGCTTTACTTTTAACAGAGAAAAAGCAGAACTATATCGTGATATAGAAATGATAAGCGAAGGCTCTTTCTTATTCAGAAAGATTGTTGAAAAACTCGGTTCAACACCCAAAGTCAGCAGAGTTTTCTTCGGTCATCAGCCAACAGTTCCAGAAGATTCTGGTTTAAAGTCTCTTGCTGAAAAAATGCATTATAAGACAACTGTAGCTTTTAATTTCAAAGTCAGTATTGATTGCGATCAGAAGAATGATAAACTTTATTCTGTAGTAGAAGACGGTAAAGATGATTCTTTGAAAGTAGAAAATAAACTCTTTACTCTTGATTTAAATGATTTTTCTGAAGAACCAGATCCAAGAATCAAGCTTGATGAGCCTGGTCCTGAAGTATTGAAGAAATATCTGATTGCTTGTCAGGAATTGGAAAAATCAATACAGGAAGAAGTTGATAAATATCGTAAGATAGGAATAGAAAAATGTCGTGAAGACATGAAAGTGTTCGACGACTATCTGAATGAGCAGAAAGCTGAGCTTCTTCAGAAAAAAGAAAATGTCAGTTTTCATCTATACTTTTTCCAAAAAGAAGAAGAAATTGATAAACTCATAAATAATCTTGAAGAAGAACGAAAGAGAAAACTTAGTGAACTAGAAGACAAATACAAGGTAAAAGTTAACATCAGTTTGATTAACGCATTATTACTTTGTGTTCCTGAGTCAGGAACTAGTAAGACAAGTGGTTCTACAGCTAAAGTTGTTAAACTGAAATAAATATAGTCTGTTTTTCAATAATTAATTATAAAAAAATACGGCAAAAGCCGTATTTTTTTATTTTTTTATTTTTTTTATATGCTATAATCTAAAAAATAAGCTTTGTTTCGGAGGTATTATTATGTTTTTTAAACAGGTAGTAATTCTCTTTATTGTATTAGGAGTTCTAGGTTACGCGTTTGGCGATTATATTTTCTATGAACAGGGTCATTATATGATGAAGAATCAGTACCCTATTCCTGCATATGAAGCTTTTGAAAGGCTGGTAAAATATTATCCAAAAAGCAAATTTGCAAAAGAAGCAAGAGCCAATATGGAGAAATTGCGTAATGCAAATGGTGATCTTAATAAACTATTAGAAAAGAACGAAGCTGAATTTACTAAGACACAAAAGGAACGAGAAAAAATAGAATCATTTAGATAAGCAAAAGATGTTCTCTAATTTGCTACTTAAATGTGTCATTGAGAGAAAACTGATGAAGAAAAGATTATTTTGTTTGTTTATATTTATGTTTGCAGTGGCAGTAAACTGTTCTTTTGCAGACAAGATTTGTCCTACCTGTGAAACCATCTTTGAGGATAATATTAAATTCTGCCCTAATGATGGAACAAAGCTTAATGATATTTCCAAAAAAGATATTGTATCCTTCGAATTAAAATCATTGCCTGAAGGGGCTACAGTATCTATGAATGGAGAACGGGTTTATAAAAGTAGTATAGATTTTAGGGTAGGAAGAACTTATAAATTAGAAATAAATGCTGAAGGTTATAAGAAAACCATTATAATTATATCTCCGCAAGAATCTGGCAAAATTGTTCTGGAACCCTGTTTGTTACCTTTGAGTCCGGAAGAAATGCGTCATGCTAAGATAAATGCTATTGCTGATGTTCAATATGGAGACATGATTGAAGTAAAAGCAGGGGTTTATTCTGTAGGAAGCAACAGAGGTAATTTAGATGAAAAACCGGTTAGACGTTATAATACCGACGGTTTTTGGATAGATAGAACAGAAGTTACCTGTGCTCAGTATAAGAAATTCCTTGAAGATGTAGAAAAATACGGTCATAAATGGTGCCATCCTAATGAATCCAAAAATAAAGACCATACTCCTTACCATACCTATGCTTGGGCTTTAAAATATAGCTGGGTCAATGGTCAGCCTCCTCATGGTATGGATGATTACCCTGTAGTATTGGTTGACTGGTTTGATGCTTACGCTTATGCAAATTGGGCAGGAAAGCGTCTGCCTACAGAAAATGAATGGGAAATCTCAGCAAGAGGAGTAGATGCCGGTGAGTATCCTTGGGGAAATGCTTTCGGATTAGATAAATGCAACGTAGGAGAAGGTCCGATGCCAGTTGGCTCTTTCCCAAAAGGAGCAACACCTTCGGGTATTCTTGATCTAGCCGGCAATGTCAGTGAATGGACAGCAACTGCATATGATCCCAAACCAGGTAATGCCTATAATTTCGGTGGAAAATATGGCTTGCCGATTGTTAAAGGCGGTTCTTGGGATGATAATGCTAAAGGATGTCGTTCTTCTGCTCGTGATAGTAAAAGAAGTCCGTATCACAGAAGCACTACTGTAGGGTTTCGCTGTGTAAGCGATCATTCTCCCAATTTGTTAAAACCAGGAAAATAATCTTAACTAATTATGCTTATTTCTTTTGATACTAGTGATATTAATTTTTATTTCAGCTTTCAAGACCCATATTGCTATCTGGCTTGGGTTTTACTTCAGAACAGTCTTAAAGATTTTGACAGTATAAAGGTAAAACCCATCAATATAGGACTTAATCCTTCAAATAATAAGTTCAGCTATAGAGAATCCTGGGGTGGCATGCGTTGGCTTAGATTAGCTAAAGAAGCCCAATCACTTGGTATTACAATAAAGAAGCCTTTGGAAATAGTATCTGAGAATCTTACAGCAAGATGTATTCCCAATTATGGTGCTAGCGGTGCAGAATACTACATTTCTTCGATTTTTAAAGCAGAATTTACTAATAATATAGATATTTCTATAACTCATTCCCTGAGATACTTTTTACAAAGCGAAGGAAATGATTCAGAAATTTTAGTAAATGCTTCTAATGATTCCAAGACCTTAGAGGCTTTTGAAGCACAGACAGATTTTTGGGGTAAGAAACGTATCAGGGCAATTCCTACAATAGAAGTAGGAAATGAACGTATCGCTGGTTATATTACAAAAAAACACTTGGATGATATCTTGCGCTCGTTAACCGATAAAATATGAATACATTACATTTATTAAAACCATCGGTAAAGAAAATAGGGCGAATTTTTGCCACTAGAAATAAGCTTTTTTTAGTAACTATTTTTGTTTGTGCAGCTTTATTATATGCTGGTATTTACTTCGGAATGGCCAGATTTCTTAGTTATGTAAGCAAGGCTCCAATAATAGGAGATGCTTTTGGTGCTATAATCGGCGGTTTAATTATTTCAAAACTGTTAGAAATGCTGTTTATGACTTTGTTTTTTATGTTACTTTTTAGCGGAGTTATATCAGCTCTTTCCATCCTTTTTCTAGATACGGAACTGCAGCCACTAATGGTTTCTCCTCAGCCTGTATCAAGAATTTTTATGTCTAGATTATTGATGCTCACATTTGATTCTTCATGGATGGCTGTTATTTTCTTTTTCCCTGTATTCCTTGCTTTTGCTAAGACGTTAAATGCATTTAGCTTTGCTTATATCTGTTTCCCTATAGCCCTGCTTTGTTTTGTTCTTATTCCTAATATAATAGGGGCAGGGAGTTCTTTGTTAATTGCTGCATTTTTCCCGATTCGTCAGATGAAGAAAATCTTTCAGTTTCTAGCTATAATAATGCTTACTGGGTTAATATTCTTTATTCGCTCATTAGAAGCAGAAAAATTGCTTAATCCATCTCATTTTAAATCTGTAAGTGGCTATCTGATAAGTCTTGACCTTCCTTTGGTAAGATATTCTCCTGCTACTTGGATGCATCAGACTACATTGAATCTGTTCTATGGAAGATTCAATGAAGCTCTAAGCAATTTTTGGCCTATACTAATAACAGTTGTCATTGGGTTAGTAATTTTGTGGGTATTGGCAAAGTATTTTTATCATTATAGCTGGCAGAGGTCCTGCGAAGCTATGGATAATCAGATTATTGGCTTAGAATGGCTTAGAAAAATTATTATAAAGCCATTTAAGTTTTTTGCTCCAGATGTCAATGTTATTGCTTCCAAGGAAGTAACTATTTTTCTGAGAGATCCGGCAGTATTTTCGCAGATATTCATGATGATGGCTATCATCGTTATTTATGCTTATAATCTGGCTATTTTACCCATAAAAGATGTTCCAACTATGTTTACTCAAGGTTTGAACAATGCGTTGATATATTTGAACGGTCCTTTTATCGGATTTATCGTAGCTTCTATAGGAATGAGATTTGTTTATCCTTCTGTTAGTATGGAAGGAAGAGCTTTTTGGGCTGTTAAGTCTTCGCCTGTAAGTCCCAAAAGAGTTCTTTTGATTAAGGTTCTTTTTTATCTAGTGCCAATGATTATTCTAGGTTTGATTCTTTGTACTGTTACAAATGCTATTTTTACTGTTTCTACTCCAGTATTAAGATGGCTTAGTTATTTTAATGTGCTTTTGATTACGACCGTAATTACTTCATTAGCTATAGGAGTAGGCAGTGTTAATGCTGATTTTAATGCAGATTCTCCTCTTAAGATTGCTGGTTCTTACGGTGGTTTTATTTATATGATTTTGGCAGGGTTATATATAGCAAATTTGGTTTTTTTAGAAGCTTATCCTATTTATTGCTTTAATTACTCAAATCAATATTATGTTAGAGGGTTTGGGGCTAACATACTGTTCTTTTTAAGTATAATAGTGATTCTGCTAGCTTCAGCAGCATGGATATATTTGCCAATTCGAAAGGGGTTGGATGCAATAGAAGAATATGAGCCAGAATGAAAATGTTTTGATAAAATTTGATTCAATTCATAAGGAATACGGTGATTTCACGGCAGTAAAAGAGATCAACCTTGAAATATCAAAGGGTGAATTGTTTGGTTTCCTTGGTCCGAACGGGGCTGGTAAAACTACCATGATTCGTATGCTTACAGGTATTATCAGACCTACTTCTGGAAGCATTACAATTGGCGGTTATAACTTATATCAAGAACCTATTAAAGCAAAATCTCTAATTGGTTATGTTCCTGATAGACCATATCTGTATGAAAAACTTTCACCAGTTGAGTATTTCGATTTTATGGGTGGATTATATAATGTTCCTAAAGAAAGAGTGAAAGAAATATCAGAAAAAATGTTGAAGCTTTTCGATCTTTGGGATAAAAGAGATGAGCTGATAGAAAGTTTTTCTCATGGAATGAAGCAGAAAACAGCGATGATTGCAGCCATTCTTCATGACCCTGAAATACTGGTTGTTGACGAACCTACTGTAGGCTTGGATCCTAGAAGTATAAAGCTTGTTAAAGAGTATTTTAAACATTTGACAGATGAAGGAAAAACACTCTTTCTTACAACCCATACATTGTCTGTTGCTGAAGACCTTTGTCAGCGTATTGCAATTATAAGACATGGAGAAATAGTAGCTCTTGGAAGTCTCAGGGATTTGCAGGAACAGGCAAAGATGCCTGGTAATGATCTTGAATCAGTATTCTTAAAATTAACTGAAGAAGAACAGGAAGATAGTTCTAACAGTTCAACTTCAACTCCCTAACCCCTTCACCTTCCTCCCTCCTCCCTCCTCCCTTTTCCTTTTTCCCTTTTCCCTAACCCCTTACCCCTTACATCATGTATTGTTTTGAATCTAAGAACTGTAATAATTTAGATTGCCCAGTCAGAAGGCTTAAAGAGCCTCGCTGCTGGGAGTTTTTTAAAAAAAATGCATCTACTGATGGTGAATACGAAAAAAAAGCAGTTCAATGTGAAAAGTGTAATTATAAATTAGGTTGGGAAATAGGTTTAATTTCAGACGATAATTTTAAAGATTCAGAACGCATTTTTATTGATGAATTAATCCCTGAAGGCACAGAATCTTCTTCTTCTAAAGAGTTAATAAAAGCAACTAAAGATAAGCGCTTTTGTTATGAAATAATGGATTGTCATAATGCGCTTTGTCCTGTGCGTGAGCAGCAGATAATAAGATGTTTTAAATTCTTTCAGCCGCGCTCGGCAAAAGAAAAAGAAAAGATAACCTGTTGTAGCAGGACCTGTGATAAGTGCTTCTATAAAACAGGGTGGGATATAGGTACTATTAGTGAAAGCAATTTTACAGATATAATTGAAAAGAAGAAGAACAAATTACAAAGTTCAGTTAAGTATAAAAAAGATCTTATAGTTAGTATTTATATGGCTGAATTAGCTAAAAAGCCTCTCAGTCACGATGAAGAAATTGCATTGGCTAAGAAAATCGCAGGCGATAAAGAAGCTTCAGAAATCTTTTTAATGGCCAATCTGAAGTTGGTAACAAAAATAGCACAGAAATTTACTTCTAAAATGCCTTTTATGGATCTGATTCAAGAAGGCAATATCGGCCTGATAAAAGCAATTTCAAAATTTGATTACAGATTAGGTTACAAATTCTCTACTTATGCTTCTTATTGGATAAAATACTATATGCAGAAAGCAGTATCTGAGCAGGCTTCATCTATTTCGATTCCCTGCCATTTAATTGCTGTAGCAAACAAGATAAAGCGGCATATTCATAAATTTGAAGAAGAATTGTCCAGGCCTCCGACTCTTGCTGAATTGTCTGATATATTAGGCCTGGAAGAAGAGAAAATCGTTAATATTATTAATGTTACAAAGACTCCAGTTTCTATTTATTCCAAGGTGTCTAATGGTGAAGACGACGAAGAAACTATAGAATATTATTTAGAAGATAAGCAAAGCCTCACTCCAGAAGAAACCTATTTTGAAAAACAGAAAATATTGGCTGTAAAAGAGGCTCTTGACCAGCTTGAGGAGAGACAACGCTTTATTATAAAGAATTTTTACGGAATAGACTGCGAAGAAATATCCTTAGCAGAAATTGGACGCAGATTAAACATTTCAAGAGAGCGTGTCAGACAAATATTATTCGTTTCTTTAAAAAAACTTTCTCAGCAGTCCTCTATAATTTCTTTGAAATAGCTCTAATACTTATAACTAAAATCACAGGCGACATCAGTCGCCGACTCACAGATTGCAAAAGCAATCGTCCCACAACAAAGTATCCCACTTAATTCGGTTTTCAGATATCGGTTACCTGATAATTGGCAACCGGTTTAATCTTCTTCTAAAACGTCAAAGAATGGGAAAACTATTTCTTTATCAAGCTTGTTGCATATGCGTTCTATCAACTGAACCGGGCGACCGAAAAGCAGTTTTGTCGCTCCATTGAGTTTGACTTCAGAATAACGGCTGAAATCAACTGAAGTTCGCCTGAATTCATCATTTCCAACAATCATATTGCCCTTATGAATAACCATTGAATAATCTTCAGGCATTAAATTCATAAAGTTTTCAAATGGGTCGCCACCATTATCTTCAAATACGATAAAATCAGAACGTTTGCCGGGAACAAGAGAACCAACTTCTTTTTCTATTCCAAAAATCTGTGCTGCATCTATGGTCGCCATTTTTATCAGATCTTTCGCTGTAATGCTGTTATTTAGAAAATCAGCAGAATACTTTCTTGCAGCACTGAATGCAGTGTGCATGTTAGAAGAACCAGTATTTGAGCTGTCTGTACCTAAGCAGACTTTTATTCCTAATTCTAAGATTCTTTTTATATCAGGTTGAGCTCCAAATATCCTTTCACAGGATTCGGGAATCCAGACAATAGATGACTTCTTACTAGCAATAAGTTGTAAGTCGGAATCCTTAAGATAACAGCAATCAACAAGAACAGTGTTTTTTGAAAGTGCATCTATCTTGTTTAAATAGTCAATTTCTTCACTAATTTCTTTGCATTTTCCTTCCCCCGCATGAATAATAAATGGAAGTATACCCTGCGTGTTGCGATACTGTTCAACAATGTTTGAACACCAGTGCAGTCGCTTATCTGATACGGAATGAGCTTGATAGAAATACTTTAAAAGTGAGGCAAGTTCATGGTTTGTAAAAGTTCCTGAAACTTCTGAAGGGTAGTGGTCAACTATTGTGGTTGCGCCTGCAATAACATTTTTATACATTCCTACTATATACAAATCTGATGCAGAAAGCTTTTGCTGAAGTTTATAATCAGGCTCAGAATGTATGGAACTTTCCCATTCAAACCAGTTTTCTACAGGCATCTGACCAAAAGAACGCCAGGAAGTGTCTATTAAATGGTCGTGACCATTTATTAATCCTGGGAAAACAACCTGACCTTCAAGATTGATTTCTGTTTCAACAGGTTTTAGTGGAATCTGTTCTGGTTCTAATAAGTCATATATTATATCATCCTGAATCAGAATACTTTGCTTCTTAAAAGTGAAATCAGGTTGCAATACAAGACCATTTTTCAGAAGTTTAAACATTAACTATATCCTTAGAATTTTCCAAATTCTGGCGCTTTCTTTTTAATTTCTTTCAGAAGAACATTCCATGGTTTATCTGCTATCGCTATTTCTACAAAATGCCGAGCTATTTCTTCCAGATATGAAAGAAATTTAGGTCGCTGTTTATCGGAATCCAAAGTTTTTACTTTTTCAAAAGACTTGTTGAATTCTTCTGTTTCTTCTAATCCTAGTTCTTTCGCTTTTTGAATGAATCTTTCTTTAAAATCTGAAACAGTATTACCTTCTGAAACCGGCAGAATCTGAGAGCCGATTAATGTTCCAACCATTTCTCCCCTGAATTCCAAAGGAACGGCAAATATTAAAAAACCGCAATAACAAAGACATACGTATGGAACTTTTCTTTTTATAACCCTGTTTTCAATGTTTTTGTAAACTTTACGGCATCTGACGCAACCTGAATCTGTTCCTCTTATATAACTGCAAGGACCATAGAAATAGTCTGTTTTGCAAACTACTTCGCCAGATGTTGAACGAAGTGAAAGGGGAATGCCTATAAGTTTTTCCATCTTTCTGAGAAGCTCTGCAACACGGCCAATAGAAAACTTAACTTTTGAATTGACTGTGTTTTCAGGTAGTTCTTCCTGTGGAAGATTTTTGTCTTTTTTTTCGGCCATAATATAACTTCTCTCTGAAATATAATAGTTATTACAAATAATAAGCGGCAATGCCTAATACTAATGAATTATACTTAGTTTCTGCATTATCTGCTCGAGATGGATGAATAACAGGAACAGAGGCTCCATATAGGAGTCCTCCCATATCTGCGTGAATGTAATGCTGTAATGATTTGTATAAAGCGTTCGCTGTTTCTATTCTTGGTGCTATAAACAAATCTGCATTGCCGTTCATTTTGCCTTTATACTTCTTTATTTGCGCAGATTTTGAACTTACAGCCAAATCGAAAGCTACAGGGCCTTCTACGATTATATCTGTTCTTTCTGCAAATCTTTTTGAAACAGCTTCAGCTAATTTTGTAGACGGCATTTTGTCAGAAACTTTTTCGTTGGCTGCTAATAAGGCGGTCATAGGTGTTTTATCGCTTAATTTTTTAAATACTTTATAAGTATTTTCTATGATTTTGACCATAGTTTCTTCATCAGGAGCAATGTTTACTGCTGAATCTGTGAGTAACCCAAAGCTTTCTTTATCTGGAAGCTGGAAACAGGTTAAATGAGACATAAAACCATGTTCCAGACCATTCTGTTTATCTAAAACAGCTTTTATCAAGGAGGCTGATTGGCACATACCTTTCATGATAATATCAGCGTTTCCCTTTTTTACTTCTTCGACTGATTTTATCAGAGCTTCTTTTTCTGAGGCGGCTTCTACAAAAGAAATCTTATCTGATTCACAGAGAGAACCAAATTCAGATTTTATTGCATTAGAAGAGCCGACTAATATTGCTCCGTTGATTAGATTTTTGTCTAAGGCTTCTTTTAATGCTAATGCAACAGCTTTGTTAGCGGCTAAGGGTACAACAACTTTATGCTTAGTATTTCTAGGAAGCTTAGCTTCTAAATCCTGAAAAAATTTGCGTGCCATCCCTCGTCTCCTAATATTAGTGTACCATACTATCATTATAAATCGAATCCTGTCAAGAAGTCGGAGAAAACAATCTGACCCAGAATTATTGATTAGTGGTAAGTGGTAGGTGAAGATCTGGCCCCACGCAGGTGGGATGAGGCTAAAGCCTCTGTGGAACGATTGCTATAGCAATCTGTGAGACGGCAACTGAAGTTGCCCGTGATAGTTGTTGACTATTACCACAGGCTGTAAACAGCCGTCCCACAACGAAGTGTCTCACAGCGCAGCGTTCCACTTTTAACACTTCCAACTCTTCCAACCCTTCCAGCATTTATTAACAATTACCACAGTGAAACGTCCCACAACGCAGCGTTTCACTTACCCCAACGAGGCGTTGCCTCAAAACAGTTCCTCAGCAATTTTTTTTCAAATTCTGGGGGCGCATCTTTTTGAAAAAAGACTGCCATTGCCATTTAAAATAAGAAGTGATAAAATATTTGCCAACACAAGTGTAGGAGTAAATAAATGCGAATAGTCGTAGCAGGTGGGGCAGGGTTCATAGGTTCCCACTTAACAGAAGAACTTTTAAAGCAAGGGCACCACGTTGTTGTAATTGATAACTTCATTACCGGTTCCCCTAAAAACCTAGAACACTTAAAGTCAGATAACTTATTTGTAATTAAACACGATATTACTCAGCCGATTTATCTAGGTGAAAAAGTTGATAGAATCTATCACTTAGCTTCTCCGGCCAGTCCAATCGACTACCAGAAACATCCGATACAGACTCTTAAGGTCGGCGCTCTTGGCACTCATAATATGCTTGGAATGGCTATGGCTCACAATGCTAGAATTCTTTTGTCTTCAACATCAGAAGTCTACGGTGATCCTGAAGTTCACCCTCAGAGAGAAGATTATTGGGGTCATGTTAATCCCGTTGGTCCCAGAAGCTGCTATGACGAATCCAAACGCTTTGCAGAAGCTATAGTCGTTGCATACCGCGATTACCATAATGTTGATACTCGAATAATACGTATATTCAATACTTATGGTCCCCGAATGAGATTGAACGACGGTCGCGTTGTTCCTGAATTTATCTCTCAGGTTTTAAAGGGAAAAGACATCACTATTTATGGTGATGGAACTCAGACTAGAAGTTTCTGCTATGTTTCTGATTTGGTTAAAGGCATGATGGGTGTGATGGAAAGTTCTTATAAAGATCCGGTTAATCTTGGAAACCCATCTGAAATAACCATTAATGAATTTGCAGAAAAAATAATCAAGGTTTCTGGCATAAAAGTGAATAAAATAAATCTTCCTTTGCCTAAAGATGATCCGAAACGTAGGAAACCAGATATTACTAGAGCTAGAGAGTTGTTGAAATGGGAACCTGTTGTTCCTTTGGAAGAAGGACTTAAAAAGACTATAGAATGGGCAAAACAAAATGTCTAACATTGAATATTTAGATTACAGAATTGAAAAAGTATTAATTACAGAAGAACAGATTAAAGAACGTATAAAAGAACTTGGTAAGCAGATTACCAAAGATTTTAAAGGGAAAGAACTTACGGTAGTCTCTATTCTTAGAGGTTCTTTTCTTTTTACCGCTGATTTGTGCAGAAGCATAGATTTGGACCAGAAGCTTGATTTTATGGCTGTGTCGAGTTATGGCAATGCGACAAAGAGTTCTGGGGTTGTAAAGGTTGAAAAAGACTTAGCAGAAAGTATTACCGGCAAAAATGTCTTGATTATTGAAGATATCATAGATACTGGTCTTACTCTTTCTCATGTCTTGAAGCTCTTGAAGACCAGAGAACCCGCAAGCATAAAAATATGCGTTCTCTGCAATAAGCCGTCTAATCTTCAGCAACATGTTTCAGTCGATTATTGCGGCTTTACAATCGGCGATGAATTCGTTGTCGGCTATGGCCTTGACCACAAAGGCTATTTGCGCAATCTACCATACATTGGAATCGTCAAACCTGAATATCAGTAAAGCCAAGCTTCGCTTGACGTGATAGGTGGCAGGTGGTGAGTGATGGGTGGTCATACGTCATTGCGAGGCGTAGCCGTGGCAATCCAGATTTTTAGTGTAACAAAACGACAGGGGAGCAGAGAAATAGGAATTAGAAGTGAGATATTAAATGAAAACATACAAAGTTAACAATCTTGTTGCTGAACGCTATATCGTTGGTCCTATCGAAGAAAATACCTATCTGGTATATGAAGAAAATGCAAAAGAAGCTTTGCTTATTGATCCTGGCAGCAATTCAAAAGAAATCGCTGACCGCATAAAAGAGTTGAATTTTGAAAAACTGACTATATTTTTAACTCATGGTCACGGAGACCATATTGCAGGTGTAGAATTCTTTAGAAGCAATTTCCCTAATGCCAAATTAGCCATCAGTATTGAAGATGCCCCATTATTGCAAGACCCAGACGAAAACTTATCTTTTTATATTAATGAGTCTATTACTATAAAGCCAGCAGAACTCACTATAAAAGAAGGTGATACTTTTAAGACTGGTTCACATATGGGAATTGCCCGCCATGTTCCAGGTCACACGAGGGGCGGTATGGTTCTGATATTTGATGAAATGGTTTTCTCGGGTGATACTTTGTTCTGCGAATCAGTAGGGCGCTCAGACTTTCCTGGCGGTGATGGAAAAGCACTGGTAGAGTCAATTAAATCAAAGATTTTAACTTTGTCTGATCGTATTGTACTTCCAGGCCATGGCCCTGAAACCTCTATTGAAAGAGAAAAAACAAATAATCCCTTTTTAAACGAAGATGCTTTCTGGGGCTTTTAAATTCTCCGTTCTCCTATTCCCATTGCTCTGCTGCTCTCCATTATTCCTCAATTCTCACCACCCACCACTCATCACCTACCAACCACCCTAAAAAATATTTCTTTTCATACCTCAATTAGTATTTTATAATGTACTGATAACCAAAACGTAGAGGTTTGATGATGAAGATAACAGACGCTAAAGTGTTGGGTGCTGTCTTCTTTATTGTTGTAGCCATTTTTGTGACTACCGGTTGTTCTGAGCAAAAGGTTAAAAAGTCACAGGTAGACGACATAATCAAAGAAGCACAGGGTATGACGCTGGAACAACTGGCTAAAAAGGCTATTGAAGAGTCTAAAGGCAAGGCTTTCTTCGGTTTAGGAAATTCAAGCCGTGGTAAAGATGCTATCCCTAAGTTTATCAAGTATTTACAAACAATTGATCCTAGTTATAACTTAACCTTTGAATGGCAACAGCCTAAAAATAATAAGATATATGACCAGTTAATTGCAGATGCCGCCAAAGAAAAGGGTACATTTGCCATGACTCTTATTCAGGACGGTACCCAATTTAAGCCTAAAATGCTTGATACTGGTTTTCTAAAAAGATTTGTACCAAAAGAATGGGCCAAGGCAAACGGTTATGATTTAGATACTTACAAAGGTTATGTACCTCTTTTAATGCTTTCTAAGGTTTTTGAATATAACTGCCGCGGCGAAATGGCGTATAAAAACTGTTGGGATTTTGTTTACAAAGGTGTCAGACCTCTCTTCATGTATGCGGCAACAGAAACAGTAGGTATGAATTTCCTTTATATGCTTACTTCTCCTAAGTATGCGGCTGTTTTAAAGCAGGCTTATGATGCGCTTCCGCAGGAAAAGAAAGATTATTTCGACAAAACTATTGAAGAAGTTGCTAAAGACGCAGAATATTTCAAGCTTGACCAGAACGGTAAGTATGCTCTTGCCTGGATAAAACTTTGGATGAAGCAATATAATGGTCAGACTGATGACGGGCCAATTTGCAACATCCTTATTTCTTCTTCCGCAAAAGATAAATGTGGTCTTCTTGTTTATTCAAAGCTTCGTTCGGTTCAGGAATCAGCTAACGTTTCTCTGAATAACGTAAAAGTAGCTGCTTATGAAGATGATTATGTTGGAATAGGTGGTTTTGGTTACTGTCATTACCTTTTTGTTACTGACAATAGCCCGCTTCCATGGACAGCCTGTGCTCTGATTAACTACTTAACAACTCAGCAAAATGGTTTTGAAGCCTGGGGTAAAGATATGGGCTGTTACTCTTCTAATCCAATGATTGATGCTTTGAATGAAGAAATACATAATCATCAGAAGGGTGGTTATGTTGATGGACAAAACAAATACGAAGTAAAGAATGACAGAGGTAAGTATTGGTGGGAAAGCTCTCAAAAAGGCTGTGGCTGCCTTGTGCTTGAAGACCCTGAATATTGCACCAAAGTAGCCTTTACAATCGGTCGCTGGATAGACCTGATGGCTGATTAAGGAGTTTTTCTATGCAGAATACAAATAGTAATAAATTTATAAACAGCATCAAAACTTATTTTTCCAAGCCTCAGAATATTATCCTGTTTGTTTTTGGTATATTGCTTACCTTTACAACACTGGCACCAATTGTTGCTATCGTTGAAGATACCATAAAAATACATCCAGGCACATTAGATGCTTACTTAAGCGGTAAAGTCTCTGGCTATTCAATAGTAAACTATATAGATATTTTTACTAGTAAATACTCCTGGGTAAATCTTTGGCATCCTTTGTTGAATACTACAATTTTGGCTGTATTCTCATGTCTGGTTGCCATTATATACGGTGGTGGCTTTGCCTTTTTGGTTACAAGAACCAATATGAGGTTTAAGCAGTATTTGAGTTCAATCTTCATTTTCCCATACATAATGCCTCAATGGACCTTATCAGTTGTTTGGAAAAACCTTTTCGATAGTAGCGTAGTTTGCGGAACTTCTGATGGTCTATTAGCTTCTATATTTGGAATTACAATGCCGTTATGGTGGTGTAAGGGGCTTTTCCCTAGTATTATCGTTTTGGGTTTACATTATTCTGCTTTCGCTTACATCCTCATTGGTGGTATTTTCCAGAATATGGACCCGAACCTTGAAGAAGCCGCTAAGATTCTTGATACTCCCAAATGGAAAATAGCAACAAAGATAACTTTGCCTATGGTTAAACCTGCAATTTTATCAACTATTCTTCTTGTTTTTGGTAGTGCAGTTGGTAGTTACCCAGTACCTCACTATTTGGGTTTAACAACTCTTTCAACCAAATACATATCTATGAATGCTAAATACACTGGTGAAGCAAGTATTCTGGCAATAATAATGATGCTTTTCGGCGTTGCAATCATGATTTTGAACCAGATGAGTCTTACCGACAGACGAAATTACACAACTGTTACTGGTAAAGCTGGTCAGAAATCTCTTTTCGATTTGGGTAAGACGGCAAAATATGGCATCGCTTGGGTTTTCATTATAATTACCTTCTTTACTAGTATTTTCCCAATAGCATTATTTGCTTTGGAAACTTTCTTACCGAACCCAGGTGATTATAGTTTCTTGTACACTGGAGACTTCAGAAATCTTACAAGCAAATGGTGGCTAACTACTGACCCAGGTGCAGACAGCAGTATGTATGGGCAGAAAGGTATTATTTTCAATAAGACTATTTGGCAAGCATTCTTTGGAACTCTTTGGGTTTCTATCTGCTGTGCTTTGTTGGCAGGCACAATTGGTATGCTGGTTGGCTATGCTGTCGCAAAGAATCGCAGAAGCAAATGGGCTGGTTATGTTAATTCAATGGCGTTCTTGCCTTATCTAATGCCTTCAATAGCTGTAGGCGCAGCAATCTTCGTTTTATTCTCAAATGAAACAATGAACTTGTTTAACACCTACACAATATTGATTATTGCAGGTACAATAAAATATATCCCATTTGCCAGCAAAAGCGCTTTGAACTCAATGTTACAGCTTAGCAATGAAATTGAAGAATCTGCAATTATTCTTGATATTCCTTGGAAAAAGCGACTCTGGAATATAATTATTCCTATACAGAAATCAACAATAGTTAATGGCTATATGTTGCCCTTT
>JAEEGL011473479.1_pt1 | contig 15958 bp, 11 predicted proteins | sample 9134231 | NCBI WGS metagenome assembly JAEEGL01 (sample SAMN16246548, study PRJNA631951) | gut metagenome | biome: gut microbiome; feature: rumen; material: fiber-attached | host: Bos | place: Iran: Karaj | collected 2018-10 | reverse complement strand
TAGGTAACTCACTAGTCGTAAAATAGGGTTCCACAGTGTTTTGCGCATTCACCATCAAGCAACCGCAAAGGCTGATGATGGTCGCAAAAACAAAAAGATTTAGTTTCTTCATTTTTCGTTAGTGTTTGATTTTTTATAATTCTAAAGCAATTTCCCTTTCAGTGTAGCACTCGTGGCACTCTCGACTTGGCACATCACGCGGTCACCGACGTGGGTGTCGCCAGCGGGGAATACGATGACCTTATTCTGCTGGGTGCGGCCAAACATATCGTCTTTGGAGCGTTTGCTGTAACCCTCAACGAGCACCTCGAAAGTCTTGCCCACGTCGCGCTGGTTGCTGGCAAGCGAAAGCTCGTTCTGCAGGGCAATCATGCGGTTCAGTCGGTCAATTTTCACTTCCTCGGGCACGTTATCGGGCAAGTGCTTGCTAGCAAAGGTACCCGGCCGCTCGCTGTACTTGAACATAAACGCCGAGTCAAAGCCCACCTCGCGCATCAGGCTTAACGTTTCTTGGAAATCTTCCTCGGTCTCGTCGTGGAAGCCCGTGAACATGTCGGTCGAGACACCGCAGTCGGGCATGGCGGCACGGATGCGAGCGATGCGATCGAGGTACCACTCGCGGGTGTACTTGCGGTTCATCAACTTCAGAACCTTGTTGCTACCACTCTGCACGGGCAAGTGGATGTGGTTGCAAATGTTGTCGTGGCACGCCATCACGTTGATAATCTCGTCACTGAGGTCCTCGGGGTTGCTGGTCGTAAAGCGTACGCGCATCTCGGGTGCTGCCTCGGCAACCATCGTCAACAACGCCGCCAAATCGACGGGCTGGCTGCCGTCATTTGGTTTATAGAGGTAGGAGTTCACATTCTGTCCCAGCAGGGTGACCTCTTTGAAGCCACGTTGCTGCAAGTCGTGCAATTCGTTAAGGATGCTCTGGGGTTCCCGGCTGCGCTCCCGGCCACGGGTGTAAGGCACGATGCAGTAGGTGCAGAAGTTGTTACAGCCACGCATGATGGAGATGAATCCGCTGACTCGATTCGCGCCGATGCGCTGCGGGATGATGTTGCGGTAGGTCTCGGTGGTGGAAAGCTGCACATTGATGGCTTTCTCTCCCTGCTCGGCTGCGGTGATGAGTTCAGGCAGTTGCAAGTAGGTATCAGGACCGGCAACAAGGTCTACACCATGGTCATTGATGAGTGAGTCCTTCATACGTTCGGCCATGCAACCGATGACACCGATGATGAGTCGGCGTGAGCGGCGGCGACGCATGGCATTGAGCTGGCCCAAGCGGGCAAAGATGCGCTGCTCGGCATTGTCGCGAACACTGCAAGTGTTGATGAGGATGGCATCGGCACGATCCAGGTACTCGGTAGTGCCATAACCAGCCATCTGCATCACGCTGGCAACGACCTCGCTGTCGGCAACATTCATCTGACAGCCGTAAGTCTCCAGATAGAGAAGCTTATGGAATTCGCCCTTCGGGGCATCGTAAGTCAAATTCAGTTCTTCCATTGTAAATCTATAGTTTAACTACCATAGGGTCTTGCTGATAAGTTGTGCGACTTGCTCAAGGTAGTGGCGGTCGGTATCGTCAAACTGGTTTAATTCCTTGCTGTCGATATCGAGGACGGCCCGCACAATGCCGTTGCTGTCAATCATGGGCACCACAATCTCGCTGCGTGAGAGCGAACTGCAGGCGATGTGACCAGGGAACTGGTCGACATCGGGCACGACTTGACTGCGACACTGTTCCCAAGCGGTACCGCACACGCCCTTGCCGCGCTTGATGCGGTAACAGGCGATAGCGCCCTGGAACGGCCCCAACACCAGTTGGTCGCCTTCTACGAGGTAGAATCCAACCCAAAAGAAGCGCTCGCCCATGATGCTTCGCATCAGAGCCGAGGCATTGGCGAGGACACTGGTCACATTGGTCTCGCCAGCAATGAGACCCTGCAATTGCAGCAAGAGGTCTTCGTATTGTTTTGTTTTCATATTGACAAAAAAGACTTTAGGCCTTAGACTTTAGCATATAGCTTGTTCCCCCTTTAGGGGGTTAGGGGGACATGTATCACCACTGGATGGGGGTGAGACCCTGGCGTTGCAGGTAGGCATTGGCCTGCGAAAAGTGGTGGCATCCGAACCAACCGCCACGGTTTGCCGAGAGCGGGGAGGGATGCGCTGCGGTAAGGACCAAGTGCTCCATGCGGTTAATGAAGCGACCCTTTTGTTTGGCATAACTTCCCCACAACATGAATACCAGTCCACGGCGTTTTGTCGCAAGGGCGGCAATGGCAGCGTCGGTAAACTGCTCCCATCCCTTACCCTGATGAGACCCTGCCAAATGTGCCTGCACGGTAAGTGTGGCGTTGAGCATGAGCACACCCTGCTGCGCCCATCGCATGAGGTTGCCACTGGTAGGCATGGGTGCGCCAGTGTCATCGTGCACCTCCTTGAAGATATTGACCAGCGACGGCGGATAAGGTATGCCATCATTGACGCTGAAACACAAGCCATTGGCCTGGCCCGGGCCATGGTACGGGTCCTGCCCCAAAATGACGACCTTCACCTGATCGAAGGGTGTGGCATCAAAGGCTGCAAAAATCTGTCGGCCAGGCGGGAAGATTTGTTTGGTGGCATATTCCCGCCTCACGAACTGCGTGAGCAACTCGAAATAAGGCTGGTCCCACTCACTAGCCAATGCCTGCTTCCACGTAGGGTCTATTCTGATGTTCATTTCTTTAATATAAGAAGCCCCCCTCAATCCCCCTAAAGGGGGGTAGGCTTAATAATTCTGTAACTTAATAAGTCCCCCTCTTCAGGGGGGATTTAGGGGGGCTACGGCATTAATTTAGTTTGCGATAGCGGATTCGGGTAGGTTCTTCTTTGCCTAATCGCTTGAGCTTGTTCTCCTCGTACTCGGAATAAGAGCCCTCGAAGAAGAAGACATTGGAGTCGCCCTCAAAGGCGAGTATGTGGGTGCAGATGCGGTCCAAGAACCAACGGTCGTGACTGATGACCACAGCGCAGCCGGCAAAGTCCTCAAGACCTTCCTCCAATGCTCGCAAAGTGTTCACATCGATATCATTGGTCGGCTCATCGAGTAAGAGGACATTACCCTCTTCCTTGAGTGCCAAAGCCAGTTGCAGACGGTTGCGCTCGCCACCCGACAACACACCGCACAGCTTCTGCTGGTCAACACCCGAGAAGTTAAAGCGTGACAAGTAGGCACGTGCGTTGACATCGCGGCCACCCATGCGCAACAGTTCCACGCCGCCCGAGATGACCTCGTAGACGCTCTTGTTGGGGTCGATGCTGGTGTGTTGTTGGTCCACATAGACCGCCTTGACAGTCTCTCCCACCTCGAAGGTGCCACTATCGGGTTTCTCCATTCCCATAATGAGGCGGAACAGGGTTGTCTTACCAGCACCGTTGGGGCCAATGACACCCACAATGCCGTTGGGCGGGAGCATGAAATTGAGATCGTCAAACAAGAGTTTGTCGCCGAAGGCTTTCGCCACATGCTGTGCCTCGATGACCTTGTTGCCCAGACGTGGGCCATTGGGGATGAAGATTTCCAACTTTTCTTCCTTCTCCTTGACAGTCTCGTTGAGCAGTCGGTCGTAACTGTTGAGTCGAGCCTTTCCCTTGGCCTGTCGAGCCTTAGGTGCCATGCGCACCCACTCCAACTCGCGCTGGAGGGTCTTCTGCCGCTTGCTTTCGGTCTTCTCTTCCATGGCCAAGCGCTGGGTCTTCTGCTCAAGCCAACTGCTATAATTGCCCTTCCAGGGTATTCCTTCGCCACGATCCAATTCAAGAATCCATCCTGCCACATGATCGAGGAAGTATCGGTCGTGAGTCACGGCAATAACGGTACCCTCATATTGCTGCAAGTGCTGCTCGAGCCAGTCAATCGACTCGGCGTCGAGGTGGTTAGTAGGCTCGTCGAGCAAGAGCACGTCGGGTTTCTGGAGCAAGAGGCGACACAATGCCACACGGCGGCGCTCACCACCGCTTAAATGCTCGGTCGACTCGTCGGCGGGTGGACAACGCAAGGCATCCATAGCGCGTTCAAGGCGGCTGTCCAGATTCCATGCGTCGGTGGCGTCGATGATATCTTGCAACTCGGCCTGGCGCGCGAAAAGTTGGTTCATCTTGTCCTCGTCCTCGTAGTACTCGGGCAGGCCAAACTTCTGGTTGATAGCCTCATACTCATTGAGTGCATCCACAACGGGCTGCACACCCTCCATGACTACTTCCTTGACGGTCTTGGTGGGGTCGAGTTGCGGATCCTGAGGCAGGTAGCCTACCGAGTAGCCCGGTGCAAACACTACTTGTCCTTGGTACTTGGTCTCGATGCCGGCGATGATTTTCATCAGGGTAGACTTACCCGAACCATTGAGACCAATGATGCCAATCTTCGCCCCGTAGAAGAACGAGAGATAGATGTTTTTTAGAACCTGCTTTTGGTTCTGCTCGATGGTCTTGCTCACGCCCACCATCGAGAAAATGATTTTTTTGTCGTCTACTGTTGCCACTTTATTTCAATTGATAATTGAGAATTGAGAATGAAGAATTATTATCTGATAGAGAAACTTGCCTCCCCCTCTTTAGGGGGGACTGAGGGGGGCGAATCCTTACGGGACGATGCGGAAGACGCGGATGCCGAGACAGGTGCTCTTGCTGCCGCTGAGGTGATCGCGGAGGTTCTTTTGTTCAAGCATGACCTTGCCGCCACTCATTGAGGCATCGAGCAGGTAAATCTCGCCCTTGTCATCCTTGTAGATGATGCCCAGGTGCGAGATGTCCAGCCCCTCAATCTTGGTCACCAGTCCCACAAAGTCACCATTGCGCAGGGCTGCCTTAACTGCCTTGTCGCCCAGCCACGACTTCTTGAGGTAAGGCATGCGATGGTTGCGCAGCGCCATCTCGTAGCCCTTTATTTTATCGACCATGGCACTATCGTTCTTTAGGCTGCGGTAGCTGTCCTTGTGCTTAGTCATGAAATCGATGGTCTTAATCATATAATCGGCATGAGGCAAGTCGGCTGTGATTTCCTTGAGGTTTCCTCTGGCGGAATTGTTAAGAATCCACTCGCTGATGTAGTGCATGCGGGTGGAATAGTCGCCCATCTCGCCGTTGCGATACCGCAAGTTCTCAAGGTTTGCGGCATAGTCGCGCCAGGAATAACGACCGTTCATCGTTGTTCGCGCCAAGGCATAGAGCGTCTCAATGAACGTGGTGCAGTCCAGTTCGTCGATGTTGATTGTCAGCAACTCCTCATCTCCCTCAAGCGTATGCGCCACATAAGGTGTGCCCAGCAATTTGTCGGCATAGAATGCCACAAGTTCATTGGGCGTCTTGACGCCGCTGGCAATGCCGTCCTGCAGCAAGTGGTTAATGCGGACCGTGTCTTGGTCACAATGGAACCGCATGCGCTGCACACTGGCTGCCTGCGCCTCCTGCTGACTGTGTTGTGGCATCGTACATGCCGCCAGCACCACCAATAAGATCGTTAAAAACTTTTTCATGTTCTGTTACTTGTTCTTTAAATCTGCGGCATAGGTTCGCCAACGTTCAATGAGTGCGGTCATGTCTTCGGGCAGAGGACTGTCAAAGTCCATCTGCTGGTGTGTGACGGGATGGACAAAGCCCAATGTCTTAGCATGAAGTGCCTGGCGCCGGCAAAGTTTGAAGCAGTTATTGATGAATGCCGCATAGCTTGCTGTCCTGTAGCCTCTCAGCACTTGGTCGCCACCATAGCGTTCGTCATTGAACAGCGGATGCCCGATATGCTTCATGTGTACGCGAATCTGGTGGGTGCGGCCTGTCTCGAGCTGGCACTGCACCACTGCCACATGGGCCAGGTTCTCGAGCGTGGTGTAATGAGTCACAGCATGCTTTCCCTGGTCACCTTCGGGGAAGATACACATTTGCAAGCGGTCGCGAGGGTTACGTCCGATGTTGCCGATAATAGTGCCTGTCGGCTCCTTCATCTCGCCCCAAACGACAGCGATGTACTGGCGCTTGGTGGTCTTGTCGCGGAACTGGTTTCCCAACGAGGTCTTGGCAAGCGGCGTCTTGGCAACTACGAGCAGTCCGCTAGTGTCCTTGTCGATGCGGTGCACCAGTCCCATGCGCGGGTCGGTCACGTCGTAGTTGGGCATGTCCTTGAAATACCACGCCAACGCGTTTACGAGCGTGCCATCATAATTGCCGTGTCCAGGATGCACACACATGCCAGCGGGCTTGTTGACCACCAGCACCTGATCGTCCTCATAGACGATGTCAAGGGGAATGTCCTGCGCCACAATCTCATTCTCGTAGCGCGGGCGATCCATGACCACACTGATGATTTCGCCCGGATGGACACGGTAATTGCTCTTGACGGGTCGGCCGTTGACACGGATGCACTGCGCCTCGGCAGCATTTTGTATGCGGGTGCGTGAAGTGCCCTTGATGCGCTCGACCAGATATTTGTCAATGCGCAACAAATCTTGTCCGGGCTCCACCTCATAGCGGTAATGCTCCCAATAGTCACATCCGTTCTCGGTAAAGTCTGGGTCGCTGAAGTCGAGCAGAATGTCCTTGCGGTCACCATCCTCAACCTCAAACAGGCTCATGTCCAACTGGTTATCACTCATCCTTTCGAGCCTTGTAATTCTCGACCTCCTCCTCGTAGTTGTGTTGTTCAATAGAGTCGATGGTGTGCGAGTCAAGGATGGAGTCGGGGTTCAGGTTGTCTATCGAGCCGTCACCCACGGTGAGTCTGATGTGCGAGTTGATGCCCACATTGGTTCCTGGAGCGACATGATGTCCGTTAACCTGCACCTGCAGGATAAGTCCGCCATAGGGCGAGGCAATACTGTCAACCTCAATGCTCTTGAATCCCATCGATTGCAGGATGGCGAGTCCTTGACGGATTGACACCTCTTGCAGCCTAGGCAGTTGCACGCCACGCGGATGCAATGCGTTGACCTTGAGGTAGATGACACGTATTGCCTTGACCTTCGCCCCCGCCTTGGGGTCCTGGTCGATGACAACTCCGGGCGGGTACTGCTCGCTGAAGGTGGTGCTGTCGCTGATGTCCCACTTGAACCCTGCATCCTCCAGGGCATTGATGGCGTTTTCCAGGGTCATCGTGCGCACGTCGGGCACGCGCCGCTCTTGGCCGTGCGAGGTAAACACGTCGATGAACAACAGGGCGATGTAGAACAACGCGATAGCCGCCACTACCATCAGGATGGAGTTGAGAATAAACGGATGCTTCTCCTTGAAATCGTTATATGCGTTCTGACTCATTTCGGTGAGTATTTTGATAGTTTCTACCTTTAACCCGCAAAGATAGTTAAAAGTTTTCAGTTATTAGTTATCCGTGGTCAGTTTTTTGCTAAAAACGCCCCACTGAACACAAAAATGGCCGGCAAGCGGGGTTGCTAGCCAGCCATTTATGATGAGTTGAGACTGTGTCAACACTCGACAATCTCTCGCCCGAAGGGTGTGAGGGCGATGTGGGCCATCTTCATGTGCTGCTTGCCGAAAGGAATGCCGATGACGGTGATATAGAGCAACAGCCCGAACAACCAATGTGTCAAGGCAATCCAGACGCCTCCCACGAAGAACCAGATGATGTTCATCACAGTATTCAAGCAGCCACTGGTGGGTTTGCGCACCACCTTTGACCCGAAGGGCCACAGGCAAAGGATTCCCAGTTTGAGCGACTGGAGTCCAAAGGGGATGCCTATGATAGTGACCATCATGGCGAGGGATGCCATGATATACTCCACGGCGGTGAGAATTCCGCCAAAGATGAGCCAAATGATGTTACCCAAGAATTTCATTGCCTTCAAGTATTTGTCACGAATTTTCGAATGAACGAATTATCGAGTGAACGAATTATTTGCGGTTAAATAATGCAAAACCCATGCCAAATCGCTAGAAATCGTATCCGAGCGACAGGTAAAAATGCAGCTTTTTGGTGTGGCTGCTCCACCCCAAAGAGGCTCCCAAGGGGCCCAGGATGCGGCTGTTGTAGTAATAGGCAGCCTGCAAGCCCCAAATGGGTTTGCGATCAAACAGGTCAGACAGTTTTTCGTTGTGATTGGCGACACTGCCGTCGAGCAGCACATAATGCTGCCCCTTGACGCGCTGTTGCAGTCGCAACGAGGTGCTGACGAACTTGCTATCGAAGAACTCGACATGCCCAAAGCCGGCCAATGGCAACTGTTGAGGGAAATACTTGCCGCGACTCATGCCACCCACCGTATTGCATTTCAACTGCGGCAAGTCGTCGCCAAAGAGCAGACGAGTTTGCACACTGGGACGCAAGTGGGTGTTGCGTACAATGGGAATGGTCACCTGGCAAGCAGCCGTGATAGCGCTGAATCCGCCATGGCCCTTCCACTGGGCGAAGTTGTCGGTGAAGTATTCGTACTGTGCCTCGGCCCTTACGCCACGCCGTGCGAAATAACGATTGTCCTCGTTGTTGTAGCGCACTCGGGCATGATAGTTAAAATAATGTTCGTTGGGGTCAAATTCAATCGTGCTGATCTCGTTCCACAAGCCTTTGAACAGGTGGTAATACTCCCATCCCAGCCCCACTTCGCAGTCAAAGTTCATGGCATCGAACGAGAAGAGCTTGGCATTGGCATGCTGATAGACATAGGATAAGTTGTCGGTTCGCTCTCCCCTGCTGTAGATTCCTTGGTGAATGTTGTGCCATATCTCATAACTGAGTCCCATCCTTTTAAAAGGGGATGGCTCGATGTCAAATCCCAACCGTAACATCGATCGCAAACCCAGTCGCAAGGTCAGGGCCAGTTCGCGGTCGAGATTTCCACCCATGAAGTATCGGCCATTTACTTGCACCGCCATGATATCCTCCGTGTCGTAACGCAATCCGATGGATGCATTGAGGATGTCTTTTTGGCGCAAGTCAATCAGTCCCATTTGATCTTCTTCGAGAGGTTGCAGGTTGTTGATGTCGCGCAAGTGCATCGTGTAGTCAACATTGGCGAGGGCACCCGACTGCGATTTGAGCAGTAAGAGGGAGTCCAACTTCTCACGAGTAGCCTTTTCGCCACGCTCAATGAGCGCGTTGAGCGCTCCGCTCGTGAAACTGCCGCTACTATATCCTCGCACGGGTACAATGATGAGCAAGTCGCAATACTTCTCGTTTTCCTTTGTTCGGTGGTTGATGTCGCTACCCACCGAGCGCTCCAACACATCCATGAGGGTACGATAATGGATGTCGTTGCCCACCCCCAGGTCAAACATGATGCCAATGACGATGTCCGCGCCCAACTTGCGCGCCACATCGGTGGGGAAGTTGTTCTTCGTGCCACCATCCACGAGCACCTTGTCGCCCATACGTACCGGTGTGAACACTCCAGGAATCGACATACTTGAACGTATGCTCTTCACCAGTGAGCCACTGGTGAACACCACGGGTTCATCGGTAATCAGGTCGGTCGCCACGCACGCAAACTGCCTCGGCAGGTCGTGTAAAAAATTTATACTGTCGGTATAGCCCTGCAGATAATAGGAGAAAGTGCTCTCAACATTCGTGCCACGAATCACACCTCCCGGCTGTGGGTCGATGCCGCCTTTGACATAAAAGTCGCGCTCATAGAAGTAGGTGTTCTGTTCATCGCGCTCGCTAAGGGTGAGGTGCCGCTGGTTTTCCGTGTCCAGAAACAACTCGGCCCAGTCGGTAGTGCGGAACATCGTGGCAATATCCTCACCATTGTAACCCACGCTGTACATGGCTCCGACAATGCTGCCGATACTTGTACCCACCAGCATATCGACCGGGATGCCAGCCTCCTCAATCACCTTCAGGGCTCCTGCATGTGCGGCACCTAACGCTCCACCGCCACTGAGCACCAGAGCGACCTTCTTGCGTGCTGGCACGCTATCACTTACTGCAGTTTGCGCCTCCACCGGCAATGCCACCAGCAGGAGCGCCAACAAAGACAATATTACTTTTTTCATGCGATAATGCTACTATAATCAACATGGTATCTATTCAGCGATTCGGAAAATCTCCTCAACTTCCCCTCCCCTTCTCAAAGGGGAGGGGAAGTGTTGGTGAATCGCTGAATAGTTAATCAACAAGCAAAAGTACAAAAAAAACGTGAAGCAAGAAAAAACATCGTTTCTTAAGGCTGGGATAGGAACTTTTCGAGCATCTCGTGCCACGCGAGGCAGTCCTGGGGCTGCAGGGTGTGGATTCCCAGTGCAGCTGCGGCTGCGACATTGTGTGCGCTGTCGTCGATGAAGACCGTCTCGTCGGGCACAGCATGCTCGCCCTCGAGCATCATCTCGAAGATGCGACGGTCGGGCTTCATCACACGCATCTCGTAACTGAGGTAGAGCGCGTCGAAGTAGTGCTCAATGCCGTGACCATGGCCGTCGAAAGCGTCGCTTCGCACCCACTGCATCATGAACGGGTTGGTGTTGCTCAGCAGACTCACCCGATATCCACGTCGACGCAACTCGAGCAGTTTGTCCAGGTTGCGTTGCGGCAGTTCGACAAAGTAGCCCTGCCAGCCGCGTGCACAGTCTTCCATCGTCATTTCCTTGCCAGCCAACAGGCTCAGTTCATGCCTGAACTGCTCGGCAGTGATGACGCCACCCTCCAGTTGGCCGAAGATGCCCACTTGTGCGAAAGCGTCGAGATACTGTGCGGCTTCGGCAAAGCCCGCTTCGTTGAATCGACGGATGGCTTGGTTTTTGTCAATCCTGAAGACCACCCCACCCAGGTCAAACACGATGTTTCGAATCATTCTTTTCAGCAAAAATTGATATGGATTTGCAAAGTTACAAATATTTTTCATACCTTTGCCCGATTTTTCACGCCAAATGGACCCGTAGTTCAATGGATAGAATAAAGGATTCCGGTTCCTTCGATTGGGGTTCGACTCCCCACGGGTTCACAAAAGAGAATGCCAATGATTTGACAATCAAATCGTTGGCATTTTTAGAAAACGATATACATAACATGAACGAGATTGACAAGTTGCCGAACGGTAACAATGACGAGGGGCTGACCATTAACTGGGTGCAGCTGTTTATAGGTGCCGCCATTTGCTATTTTTGGTTTTACGAGAGTTGGACCTCCATGCTGGCCCTTGCCATTGTGGTCATCATCCATGAGTTAGGCCATGTGATTGCCGGCAAGTCGTTTGGCTGCAAGATTAAAGAGATGCAAGTCTTCTTGCTCTGCTTTGTGAGTTATAAACCCAAGCAGTCAGCCGGTGGCGGTTGGTGGCGCGACATCACCTGGAGCCTGGGTTCGCTGCCCCTGGGCGGCTTCACCGTGTTTGACGCCCGTCTCTATTACAAGCCAGCGTGGCAACGATTGCTCATCTCGGCCGGTGGCGTGCTGCTGAATTTCGCCACCTTCCTTATTTTGTATCTCGCACAACCCTACCTGCCAACAGGCTGGGAAGAAGCCTATTGGCCCGTCATGTCGCTATCGCTGATCCTTGCCTTGCTGAACATCTTGCCGGTCTATCCGCTGGACGGCGGTTCCATCATCTTTGCCTGTTACGAGATGGCAACGGGCAAGAAGCCATCGCCGCAGTTTGTCAACATCTGCGGCTCAATTGGCTTCATCCTTATCATTCTGTTCTTCTGGATCTTCCCCGAGTGGATTCACGGCCTGCTCGGCCGCGTGTTTGGAGCGCTGTTCTAGAGATCAAAGAATCCGAAGCCGTTAATGGCAATCAGGAAGCGCTGAATATAATCCCACGAAGTGGCCGACCACTTGAAGCCCAATCGGTAAAGCACCTGAGAGGTGTACTGATTATCGGGTTCGATGGTTCTGGTCTGCTGACCATGTGCCATATCCTGATAAGCCACTAAACTCTGCAACATCTTTGCGCGCTCAGGATCAGCCTTCGCCTCGTCCATCTGACGTACAAACTCTTCAGCCTCGACCTGAACAGGAGCGCCACCAACCTTCGACAATCCCTCCAACACATCGCCAAAGAGTATAGGATGATTGTTGTAAGGATGGAAGACGCAACAGCTGTCGGGTGTTAGCGAGAGCAGTACGATGGCTTGTGCCACCTCGTTGATGGGCGAGAATTCCATCGTGTCGTCACTAATATCATAGGGATAGCAACCAAGCATCTTAAACACACGAAGACGACCCATTGAACTGTTGGTCTGGAAATTGATTTGGAATTCGCCATCAGTACTACGAGGCGCCAGATTACCCAGTCGCATGATTTTCGCTTTAAGTCCATCGTGTACAATGCTGTCGAGCACCTTACGCTCGGCCACAAACTTAGAATGGATGTACTGGTTGTCGAGGAACTGCCCGAAGTAGAGGTCGCGCTCCGTGAGTACGGTATCATCAGGCAGATTTCCGGCTACTGACATACCTCCGATGCTGTAAGTAGAGGTATGAATGAGTCGTGCACCCGTCGCCAGACAGAATTTGATACAGTTCTCGGCACCACCAATGTTCACGTCTTCAATATCCGTACCGCTTGAGAAATGCTTAACCACAGCAGCACAATTGAACACTGTGTCGATGGGGGCGTCTAGCTGGATTTCCTTGGTAACATCTCCTAATACGATACGGATGCGGGAGCCAAACAACTCTTTGTAGTTCGTAGAGAAATAATAGTACAACAGGCTCTTCAGACGGCTTTGCGCCTTTTCTTCCGACTCGGCACGTACCATACACCAGATGACAGGCACGTCATCACGATCAATCAGCTCCTTGAGGATGTGAATGCCCAGATAGCCTGTGGGACCTGTCAGCAGCACGTTGCCAATATGGTTGAGGCTGCCCTGACGGAAAGCATCAAGCGTGTTCTCCTTCAACAAACCATCAATGGGTGTGTAGTCGTAGTCGCGGTCAGCCGAGGCCTCATTATTATTAGAAGACGCATCGGTGCCTGAGAGCAAAGCTGCCAGTTTTCTGGGTGTCGGGTTGGTGAATACATCGCCATAGGCAACATGTACATTCCGCTTGTCGGCCTCGATAATGACACGCGTTACATTCAGCGACGTACCTCCAAGGTCGAAGAAACTGTCAGTAGCCCCTACTCGCTCAACCTGAAGCACCTCAGCGAAGATGTCGCAGAATGTCTGTTCCAACTCATTCTGAGGAGCCACATACTCCCCGACAGCAACCATCTGTGGTTCGGGCAACACCTTCGTGTTGATTTTGCCGTTAGGTGTAACAGGCATTTCCGGCAGTTGCAGATAGGCCGTCGGTACCATATAGGTCGTCAGGCTCTTACTGATTTCAGCCTTCATTTGGTCGATAGGAACCTCACGGTCAGCCACGAAGTAGGCACAGAGGTGATCTTTGCCCTTCAGCTTCCTGATCAGCACGACGACGTTATTAACGCCCTCAACCTTCATCATCACACTTTCAATCTCGCCCAGTTCGATACGCTGACCACGCAGTTTCACCTGGTTGTCAGTACGTCCGAGGATATGTACCCGACCCTTCTCGTCCCAACGAGCAAAGTCACCTGAACGATAGAAGCGTTGTCCGTGCCAATTGATAAAGGCTGCATCGGTCTTGTCAGGCAGGTTGTTGTAACCATGAGCCACTTGCACACCACCAATCAGCAGTTCGCCAACCACGCCGACGGGCAGTTCGTTGAGATCCTGATCGACAATGCACTCGCGCATGTTCAGAAGTGGACGGCCCACAGTGACACGCTCCTCATGGGTCAGTTCGTGGCAGTTACTCTCAACGGTTGTCTCGGTAGGTCCGTAGCAATTGAATATGTGGGCTTGAGGCGTTTGTTCCTGCAGGCGGTGCATCAAGCCATCAGGGAATTTCTCACCACCACACATCACAATCACACAACGACGCAGAGCATCGAGGAAACCGGTGCTGGCCATGAACGACACTAAGCGCGACTGTGCTGAACAGATGACGTCAACATGATTATCGTTCATCAGACGGGTCACTTCGATGGGATCGTTCACATAGTCGTCATGCACCAGGACAAAGGTCAAACCATTAAAGAGCGACAAACCATGCTCCACGAACGAACCGTCAAACGATAATGATGTCAGTCCGAGCACAGCGTGCCCCTCGTTCTTGGCAATATAGTTGCGCTTGTTCACGGGGTGTGCGGTCAACTCATTACAGATGCCACGATGGTGCAGCATCACGCCCTTAGGACGGCCTGTGGAGCCGCTGGTATAAATCAGGTAGGCCAAGTCATCGGGCGTTATGCTGGCAGCAACAGGATCGCAGCAAGCATGACGTAGCAATTCCTCCACATCCAGCACTTTGTCGGCTGGAGCCAGACAAGCGTGCTCTGTATCGGTGATGATATAGCGGGCATCCGAGTCATCGAGTATCAACTGGATGCGATCGGCAGGATAGTGAGGATCGCAGGGGATGAAGGCGGCTCCTGTCTTCAGAATACCATACATCGCGAGCATGACCCTACTGGTTCGAGGCAACAACATCGCAACCCTGTCACGGGGCTTTACTCCCCGCTGTACCAGGGCATTGGCAATGCGGTTGGCGGCTGCGTTGAACTCAGCGTAGGTGAAGGTTGCGTCGCTGGCTACCAATGCCAGATGGTCGGGATGCTGAGTAGCATGTTGTTCCATACCTTGATGCAGGAAGAGAACGGGAATCTCGCCACAGCCTTCCTCATGCATAGGAGTCACCATCTGATGCTGGCGTTCGCTCATGATCGAGATGCTGCGCAACGATGCATCGGGCGCGGCGATGAAGTGAGAGGCCACTGCGGCAATACTCTCTGCCAGATTGTCCATCATCTGCTGACTGTAGAAACCGTCATCATACTGTACGACCACTGAAGGTTGTCCCTGATGAGGACTAATCAACACACAAGTCTTGAACTTCGGAATGTCGAGTTCCAGCGTCTCTATGCCCAGTGGTGTTCCGCCAATCTTATATTCGTCAATCACACCCATCTGATAGACGAAATTAATCTTGGAATAGAAGCCATAATCGGCAGCAATACGGGCGTATGGGTACTGCTCATGGCGCAAGGTCTCGTCGAAGTCGGCGCTGACGGTTTTCAGGAAATCACTCACGGTACCCTCGCCGATATGACCATGTAGGGCCAAGGTGTTCACAAACATGCCGACGGTATCGGACAAACGGACATCTGAGCGGCCATTGCTGATGGTTGACATATAGACATCGCGTGTTGCAGCATAGCGAGAGATGGTGTAATATACGGCACCCAATAACAGATGGGCGGGAGTGATGCCCTGGACGTGACAGAAACGTTCGATTCGCTCCATGTCAATGGGGAAGACAGCCTCACCGGTATGGCTCTGGACCTCGGTGCCCTGCAAGTCGGCAGGTATCTCTGTCGCGTCTTCGCAATCGGCCAGCACATGACTGAAGAAGTCTCGCGACGAAGGACTCTCTTCGGTATTTTCCACATAGTCAGCATAGGTATATCGCTCGGCTTCAATGGGCTCCCCGTTGAGACGAGCTGCCACCTGCGAGAAGAACACATCGAACGAGGCGCCGTCGAAGATGAGATGATGGAAATCGGCCAACAGATGTAGAGCGGTATCCGTTTCAACGACTTCCAATCGATAGAGCGGTCCTTCGTTCAAATGGAAGGGCATGACAAAGCCCCGCTTGTGCTGCTCATATTCGGCATCGCTCATTTTTTGCCGTCCCACGAGGGCTTCATGCTCTTGATTCCTGACTTGCACTGTCTTGTCGTTCTGCAGTTCAAAATGGCAAGCGAGCAAGGGATGCAGACGGGCTACGTCGGCCACAGCATTTGCCAGTTCATCAGCAGTGACTCCCGCAGGGAAGGTCAGTGAGAAAGGTACGTTATAGACGATGGCCGTCGGATTCTTCATGCATTCCACATAGATTCCCTGTTGTGGGTAGGAAAGAGGTATGTACTTTGGCTCAGCTTTCTGGGGCAATGGTTCATGGCTTGCTTGTGAGTCGGGAACCGTAGACTCTTGC
>JAEEGL010865337.1_pt1 | contig 15958 bp, 7 predicted proteins | sample 9134231 | NCBI WGS metagenome assembly JAEEGL01 (sample SAMN16246548, study PRJNA631951) | gut metagenome | biome: gut microbiome; feature: rumen; material: fiber-attached | host: Bos | place: Iran: Karaj | collected 2018-10 | reverse complement strand
GGGGGAGGGGGAAGGCATGGTCAATGCAGAATGCAGAATGCAGAATGCAGAATGAGCAATGCACAATGCACAATGCACAATGAAGAATGAAGGATTGGGGATGCGGAATGCACAGTGGGGAATGCGGGATGGTTAATGGTTGGCAGCGGTGAAGAGGCGGTAGACGGCGGCTTCGCCATTGAGTTGCCCGGCGGTGACGCCCTTGGGGTCGCTATCGGGTGGCAGGACAAGATTGCCGTCGAGGGCGTCGGCGAAGCGCTCAAACGAATGCCAGGTCGTGAGGAGCAGCCCCTCGATGTGGCCGCGGTCGTGCGCGATGGCGTAGGTGGCGAAGCGCTTGGCGGCCTCGGTGTTGCACCATGGACAGATCCATGTGCGAAGGCCGAAGTCGGCGAAGCGGTCGACGGAGGGGTAGGCCTCCTGCCCCCAGTAGTGCCAGTCTCCAATCTGGATATCCTTGTCGATGAGGCTGATGGCGTCGGCGGTGCCGTTGTCGGAGACGTCCCAGAACTCCTCGCCGGGCTTGTCGCTGGGGATGAGGCGGTCGCCCCAGATCATGGTGCCGAATCCGCGGGCCGCGAGGCCGCGCGACAGGCCGTTGACCCACTCCGCGAAGAGGACGGAGGTCGGCGTGTCGCGGCAGCGTTCGCAGATGCCGATCTCGAAGACCTCGTCGCAGCCGACGTGGACAACGCGGGCGCCGAAGGCCTCGCCGAGTTCGGCGGCGATGTCCGTCGCGTATTCGAGGGAATGCGGATGGCGCGGGCAGAGGGAGCGGCAGTAGTCGGCCCGGACCTTGTCGCGTCCGAGCGACTCGTCCATGTCGGGGTAGGCGGCGAGGAGTCCGGCCTCGATGACGCCGTTGCGGCCGCTCTGGTGGCCGAAGAGGTTGCAGGCGGGGACAAGTTCGATGTCGGCGCGGCGGCAAACGGCGGCGAGGACGGCGGCGTCCTCGCGCGTGAGCGGATCCTTTCCCCGGCAGGCGGGGTGCGACTCGTAGGCGTAGCGGTAGCCGACGCGCAGCACGAGGTGCGTGAAGCCGTCTTTGGCGAGGCGGTTTTCGATGAATTCGCAAAAGCGGCCAAGCGACGCGCGCTCCGGCGCGGCGAGAAGGATGGCCTTGTGTTTCCAGGGAGTACGCATGGCTAGTTGGCTAGTTGGCTAGTTGGCTAGTTGGTTAGTTGGCTAGTTGGTTAGTTGGCTAGTGGTTAGCGGAACTACAGGACGACTTCGCGTCCGGTCCGGGCGGACTCGTAGAGACCGGCCAGTATTTTGATCATGTCGACGCCCTGCTGGGGCTTGAAACAGGGTTCGGCCTTTCCATCGAGCACGTCGAGGAAATGGCTGATGTTGAGCTGGTGGCCGTTGCCGCCGAAGGGGCCGGCGAAGGAGGTGTTCAGGAGACGCCCGTTGTCCTCGCCGTAGATTTCGAGCGATCCGCCGTCAAGCCAGGTGAGGCCGGCCTTGGTGCCGCGGAGCTCCACGAAGCGGTGCTCCTCCTTGATGTTGGAGGCCCAGCTGAACTCAATCTGGAGGACGGCGCCGTTCTCAAAGCGGATAAAGCCCATGGCGAAATCCTCGACGTCGAAGGTGCCGCCGCTCTTCGCGTCGCCGAACTGCGCGTTCACGGAGTCCGCAGGCCCCTCGTTCCCGGCGAACTTGTTGAAGGTCGCGCCGCTGACGGCGACCGGGCGCGGGTTGCCCATCAGCCAGATGGCGAGGTCGATCATGTGGACGCCGAGGTCAATCAGCGGCCCGCCGCCGGACTGCGCCTTCGTCGTGAACCAGCCGCCCTTGCCAGGGATGCCGCGGCGCCGCTGCCAGGCGCAGCGGCCCGCGTAGATCTCGCCCATCCGGCCCTGCTCGATGAAGGACTTGGCGTATGAGGAGATTTCCGCGAAACGGTTGTTCCGCATGACCATCAGGACCTTCCCGGCCTTCTCTGCCGCCGCCTTCATCGCGAGGGCGAGCTCGGGGCTGACGGCGTCCGGCTTCTCGCAGAAGACGTTGAGTCCGCGTTCGAGAGCCGCGATGGCGATTTCCGCGTGGAGGTAGTTCGGCGTGCAGATGTCGACGAAGTCGAGGTCGTCGCGCTTCAGCATCTCGCGGTAGTCCGTGTAGGCCTCGGCCTTCGGGAAGACCTCCCTGGCTTTGGCGGCGCGTTCGGGGAGGATGTCGCAGACGGCGACAATCTCGACGCGGTCGGCAAGCGCGGGGTAGGCGATGGAGCGGCACCAGCGGAAAATGCCGCCGCAGCCGATGAGGGCGGCCTTGTATTTTTTGGGCTTGGAAATCATCATGGTGATCACCGTGTGTCTGGTTCAACGAAGGAGGATGACGGTCGCGTCGGGGACATAGGGCGCCTCGTAGCAGCCGATGTCGACAAGGCCGCGCGCGCCTTTGTAGTGGTCCACGCGCGGGTTGCCGGCGAGGTCCGTGGCATCGTCCATCCACGAGGCGTCGTAGAGGCCTTTGTTGTGGAGGGGGGAGTTGCGCCGGGGCGTGAAATCGCCGCCATTGAAGTCGGTGAAGGCGGAGGCGTCGCCGGAGACATTGCCGTCGCCGCTCGGGAGGGCGCCTTCCGGCGCAAAGCAGTGCGAGAAGGTTAAGGCAGCGTCGGCCTCGAAGACGGACTCCCCTGACACATTTCCGAGAAACGCCGAGTTGACGGCGTTTCCGGTTGCGAAGTAGGGGTGGCTTGCTCTTGCGTGGATGCCGCAGGGCAGCGATGCCGTGACGGACGAATTGGCGACACTCGTGCAGTTGGTGATAAAGGCCTTGCCCACTAGCTCAACACCGCCGACCGCGCCTTCTGAAACATTTTCGCGGACCAGGCAGTTTATCATAACCCCGTTTCCAACGGCGACGCCGGCGCCGCCGCCGATGGCCGTCGTCGGCTTGTTGTTGCCGACATTGTAGAAAAGGCTGTTTCTCATGATCGTGCTATCGCGGAGGACGCCGCCCGCCACAACGACGCCACCGCCAAAGACCGAGTCTTGTGACTGCGTGGCGTTGGTGTTGCAGCAGATGACGCAGCGCTCCACTAAGCCGCCGCTCATGTGGATGCCGGCGCCGTAGGTGGCCATGTTCATGTACATGTAGTTGTTTGAGACGATGCAGTCGCGCAGCGTGCCGCCCAGGGCGCCGATGAGAACGCCCGCGCCCTTTGCCTGCTGGTCTCCAAGGAATCCGTTGACGATGGCGACGCCCTCGACGCAGGCGCCGGGATGGTTGATGGAGAGGACGCGGTGTCTCAGTTCCTGCGCCGCATAGTACAGTCTTGTGACGGCGGAGCGCCTGATGACCGTCGCGGCCGCTCCGCAGTCGCCGACGATGCGGATCGCCTTTTCAAGCGCGATTTCGCCAGTGACCATGTGGACGCCGTTGGAGAGATGGACGGTCGAGCCGCTTTCCGCCGCCGCGACGGCGTCGGCAAGGTTCGTCGCCGCCCCGGCCCATGTGTTGTACGGGAAGACCGGCATCTGGCCGGGGACTTCGTCCAGGGAGACGACGAAGAGGTCTGTCGGCGCGACGTAGAAAACGATTTCCGCGGTGTCCGTCTCGTTCCCGTCGGTAGCCGAAAGGGCCACAGCATGGTTTCCAGGCGCGGCGAAGGACGTTTCCAGCGTCGCCCCGTTGCCGGCCGGCTCACCATCAATTGTCCAGGAGAAGGTCAGAGATAGCCCAAGCGGGTTGACGGCGGAGGCCGAGAAGGTCGCGTCATTCCCGCAGAGCGGCACATTCACGGGCGGGGTGATGGACACTTCAAAGCTCTTGTCGGATGCGTACTCGAAGCAGCCGATGTCGGCCGAACCGCCCCAGACTCGCGTTCCACCGTCGAAGTCCGTTCCCGCCGCGATGGCGGGGTAGGCGGAAAGGTCGCCTTGGTCGAAGCCGTTTGAACCGGCGGCGAGGCGGTAGATGCTGCCGGTTTCAAAGGTGGCCGATGAAGTTTGGTTTCCGCTGCCCGTTTCGGGAAGGGCGACCGGCGACAGGCAGTGGTCGAAGCATGTTTTCGCGCCGTTCCATTCGGGGGCGCCGGCAGTGGAGTCGGCTGTGGCCGTGTTTCCCTGGACGAGGCAGTTGAAGAACTTCAGGTTCGCGGAGGTGCCGTAGATGCCACCGCCCTGCATGGCGGAGTTGCCGACGATTGTGCAGTTGACGAAAGTCCCGGCCGTTCCGTAGACGCCGCCACCTGAGACTGTGGAGTTTTGGGAAGATCCAATGTTGCCATCGATAAGGCAGTTGTCGGCAAAGGTGTCGGCGCTTGCGGTGTAGATGCCAGCACCGCCTGGGTCGCGGTTGATGGTGTTGCCGGTGATACGGCAGTGGCTGATGTAGCCGCCCCAGGAGCAGACGCCGGCGCCGTAGCCCTGGTTGTTTGCAGCGATGTCGTTATCGCGGATCGTCGAGTGGGTGATGCGTCCGCCTCCGGCAAGAAGGACGCCTCCGGCCCAGACATTCCAGGTCTTCATCGTGTTCTTCGCGATAACGCAGTTGGTGACGAGCGCGGCGCGGCAGAGCAACGCCACGGCTCCGCACTTGATGCTGGACGCGCAGCCGCAGTTCGTCACAATTGAGCCGGAGAGAGTTCCACCGCGGGGGCCGATGAGAACGCCCGACCCGGCGTTCATGTGGTCGTAGGTCGTCCGGTCTTCGTAGTTCCAGCCGCCGGAGACCGCGAAGCCTCGCAGTTCGGCGCGGGGATGGTCGATGAAGACGGCGCGCTGGAGGAACGGGCGTGGAATCGAGGCGTTGAGGCTTGTCGGCTTTGACGTGGTGACGCGGCGTATTTCCGTGACTTCGGGGCCTTCGTCCGCGACGACGAGGACGGCGTTGGTGATGTTGATTTGTCCCGAAACCGAATAGACGCCCCGACCGACATGGACGACGGTGCCGTCGCCTGCCGGGACGAGGGCCGCCGCGAGGTCACCGCCGTTGACAGTGATTGTGGCGGGGGCCACGTAAAGCGTCATTTCAATGGCGGCGAGTTCGGCGCCGTTGACCTTCGCCTGCATCGCGACGGCGTGGTTTCCGGAGGAGGCGAAGGTGGTGGAGAAACTGGCGTCGGCGGAGTACGCGCCCCATTCGCCGCCGTCAACGCGCCAGCGGAAGAGACGTGTGGCCGCAGCGGGGAGCGCGGCTGCGGAAAAGGCGGTCGGAAGACCGGCGACGCAGGTGTCGCCCGTCCGCGCGAAATCGGCGGCGGGCGTTTCGGCGTCGAGGGGTTTCCAGCCGCAGTCAAGGCGGTCGGAGAGCGGCGAGAGACCGTAGTCGCCGTCCGAGAAGACGGCTCGCCCCGTCGTGCATTCAAGCGATGACGCCGTGAAGGCGACCGTCGAGAGGCAGTTTGAGAATACGGTCGAGGCATTGCCCCCCCATTCGGGGGCGGTTGCGGAGGCGTCGCATGTTGTGAGATTGTCCTGGAACAGGCAGTAGAGGAAACGGGCGCGGTTGTTGTTGGAGAAGATGCCGCCGGCAGCATATGACAGGTTCGCGACGAATGTGCAGTTCGAGAAGATGGCGGCGGCGTTAACATAGGCGGCGCCGCCTTGCCCGCGGTTGTTGCGGTTGCGGGCGAAGAGGCAAGACTCGATTCTGGCCGCCCCAGCGCAAAAAATCCCGGCACCGGCGCAACCAGTCCCACCGCTTTCCGCACGGTAGATTGTGTTGTCTGTCACAGCCGTGCGGCGGACTACGGCGTTGCCCTTGACATAGAGGCCGCAACCGGAGTGCGCGTTTTGCGACATGTCGTCGTTGCGGGCGACGACACAGTCCTCAAGCAGCCCGCCGGCCATGAAAACGCCGGCCCCGTAGGTCGTCCAGCCGTCAATGGAGCCGGGGGCGTTGAGGCCGCAGTGGTTGTCGGTGATGGCTGTGCGGCGGACAATGCCGCTGGCGCTTCGTATCGCCAGCCCGCCACCGAACACTCCGCTGCGTCCGATGACGCAGTTTGTGATGGCGCAGTCGGCGAGCGTGCCGCCGGCCGTTCCGATGAGGACGCCTGCCCCCATGCAGTCATCCGTCTCGGAACCGTTCGAGTTGTAGATGCGGCCGCCTGAGAAGGTGATCCCCGAAACTGAGGCGGAAGCGTGGTTCATGTAGAGGCAGCGCTCGATGTCGTTCACCTTGGTCGTGAGGACGCCCACACGCCGCACCTCCGTCGCGTCGCGACCGTTGGTGCCGATTATTGTGACGGGCTTCGTCACCTCCAGCTGCGCCGTGATCTCGTAGAGGCCGGGGCCGACGTGGATGGTGTCGCCGCCCTGCGCCGACGCGGTTTCCAACGCCTTGGAGAATGTCGCGAAAGGCGCGGCGGCGGAGCCGTCGCCCGTCGTGTCGTTGCCCGTCGTGGCGACGTAGATGTCCGCCGCGTGCGCGGCCAGCGCCGCGAGCGCGAATGCCGAGACCTTCAGGATGGATTCTGACTTCATAGTTGCTCCTTTTGCAAAAGGTTCGAGGTCTACTTCGTGTCGCCCTCGTCGGGCCGGCGGCCGCCGAAGTCGTCGACGACGAGCGCGGCGCCGACGCCAATGTCGTGGGCGGCGGGGAAGGGGAGTCCGATTTCGCAGTTGACCACATCGCCGGATTTGGCGTCGCGGCGGTGCGCGGTGTCGATCACCACGGCGTGGAAGGCTTCGCCGGCCTTTGGAGGCTCCTCCATCCTGAGGACGCGCCAGGGGATTGTCAGCGTCAGCTGCCAGAGGCCGTCGCGCTGGACGGAGTCGATCTTCCAGTCGGCCGAGTCGATGGCGCGGGCGTCCATCGCGATGGCGTCGTAGGCCGCGCCGTCGGCGGCGACGGCGAAGTGGCGGTAGCCGCTTTGGCCTGGCGCCTGGAGGAAGAGCTCCATCGATCCAGGCTTAAAGCCCCAGGGAAACCGCCCCTCGTCCCCGCGCCGCTCCTTCCATTCCTGCGGCTTGAAGAAGGGGTCGTTGGAAGTGACGCGGACGCGAAGGGCGTCGGCGGTGCGGTAGAACTGCACGGTGCCGCTGGTGAGCTCGCCGTCGGGACTCGCCTTGCGCCTTGTCGCGAGCGGAAGCCTTTCCGCGCGGTCGAAGCCCTTGTCGTCGGGCTCCCCGAGTTCCAGCGCGACTTCCATCGCGGCCTCGAGGGCCTTGGCGCGGAGGGACGTCCACTCCTCGAAGACCTTGCGCTCGAAGGCGAGCGCGGCGCGCTGCTTGCGGATGCGGTTCGCATCGCGCGGGGCGGCGCCCTTCGCGGCGGCGGCGAGGAGCGCCTCCGCCCTGTCGAAGGCGTTGGAGCCCTTCGCGGCGAGTTCCGCCGTCATGAAGGTCTTGGCGGTGCCGAGCGGGTTGTTGAAGCAGGCGGTTATGTGGACGGGCTGGTTCGTCCACGCGGCGGCCTCGGCGCGGAGGAACTCGAGCATTGGTTCGGCGCCCTCGCCGAAGCCGACGCGGCACCAGTCGCGCAGATGGTCGTCGGCGGACTGGGAGGCGTCCCACAGCTTGCGGGCGAAGACGTAGGCGGCGATTCGGCTGCGCGAGCCGCAGCCGCCCTGGACGGCGGCCTCGATGAACATCTGCGGCATGCGGTGAGGCCTGTTGTAGTCCATCCAGTAGTCGACGACGTCGGCCGCCAGCTCCCACACGGGAAGGCCCATCGGCGGCTGGAAGACGTCGAACATGTAGTCGAAGTCGCCAATCGGGAGATCCGCCTTCTTCCATTCCGCCATGCGGTCGAGGTCGGCCTTGTTCGTGGGGCACTTGCGGTCGGAGTACGGGTGGATGAAGCAGCGGCTGTAGGGGCAGTACTCGACGGCCTCGATGCCGCGCAGGACCTTGTTGCCGGCCTTGGGGTAGGGGCGGCTCATGATGTAGGCGCTCGCCTCGACGCGCATCTCGGGGTGGCGCGCCTTGATGCGGTTGGCGATCTTCGTCTGGTAGTCGAAGTAGCAGCTCGACTCGTCGGGGTAGGAGGCGCGCAGTCTGACGCAGTCGGGGCATTCGCAGCGGCGCCCGCCGTCGGAGTTGGTGATGTCGAGGACGGCGACGATGTTGCTGCCGCCGCGCTGCTGGTAGCGCCGCTCGTTGTTCTCGACGACCCAGTCGGCGAACTCGTCGTTGGACCAGCAACCCTCGACGACCCACTCCCATCCCGAGCCGGGGGCGGGGCGCCAGCGCTTGCCGTCGATGAGCGGGAACCAGTCGGGGTGCTTCTTGAACTCGTTGACGGGCGGCTGGATCGACTCGACGCCAAGCCATTCGCGCGCGCGCCCGCCGTTCAACGGGCCGGTCGCGTCGGCGCCGTTGCGCGCCGCGAACTGGTTCCGGGCGACGAGCTCGGCGTCCCTCTCCGCGCCCTTCAGCTTGCTTGCGCCGCATCGGCAATTGAAGCCCATGCGGATGAGGGCCTCGGGCTGGTGGCGCCAGTCGCGCGGCGCCATGAGCCCCGTCATGTACTCGAGGAAGGTGCCGTCCTCGCCGTCGGCGCCGCCGCCGTGGAGGAAGCGCGCGCCGTTGCGGTAGAGGAGGTCGCCGGCGCTCCAGTACGCGCCCTGCGGCGAGTTGCCGGCGACGACGAGCGTGTTGCCGACGACCTTCTGCACTACGGTGTCCTGAAGCTTCGGCTTCGCCTCGTACCAGTCGACGAGGCCGAGATCCTTTGCGAGCGGGGCGACAAGGGCGCTGCCCTGCCAGCCGACGACGATGCCGGCAGAGGGGAAGTTCGTGGCGACAGCGGGGACGGCGTTGGTGAGCGGGTCCTCGCCGCCGGCGACCATCGCCTGGGCGCGCAGGATGAGGCGCGCCGCCTCGACTTCGGGCACGGTGGCGTTGGTGGCGACGTAGACGGGAGCCTTGGAGAAGTCGGCTTCGGGGCGCCACGGGGCGGCGCTGGCCGTAGTGGCGACTGTGGCGGCCAGCGCCGCCGCGAAGGCGAGAGGTGAGAGGCGAGAGGTGGGAAGTGGCATGGCGAAGAAAAAAGGGGCAGAAGTCGTAGGAGAACGAAGGGTGGTGCGGGTTGCTCTGTGGTCTTTAGCGCACCATCAGGCGCGTCGCGGGTGAACGGTAAGGCGTCTCGATCGCGCCGATGTCGACGAGGCCGGAGCCATGGAAGTAGCGGTCGACGCGCGGGTTGCCGAAGAGGTCGGCCGCGCCGTCCATCCGGACCGCGTTGTAGAGGCCGACGTTGTGGAGGACGCCGCCCTTGGCCGGCGAGAAGTTATTGGAGTCGAAGCCCGCGAAGGCCGCATCCGACGCCGTAAAGGTGAACGATCCGGCGCCGGTGGCGGCGGCGGAGCCGGTCGAGGCGTCGCTGAGAAAGGCGCAGTTTTTCACCGCGGCGGCGAGGATCGTCGGATTGGCTGCGTACCACTCGGCGCCGCCGCTGCCGGAAATCGTGCCGGAGGTCTTGGCGTTGTGGGCGAAGACGCAGTTCGCGATTTCGGCGAGGCCCTTCGAGGTCGGGTCGAAGTAGAGACCGGCCCCCTGGTACTTGTCGTCCTTCCCGTTGCAGGTGTTGCCGACGACGGTGCAGTCGAGGAGCTTCCCGCCCTCGGTGCCGATGTACACGCCTGCACCGTATCCGCCGGTGTTCCCGTAGACGAGGCAGCTGTCGGCCGTGCCGCCGTCGAGGCGGAGTCCGCCGCCCTTGGCCGTGTTGTTGGAGTTTCTCTTGTTGTCGCAGATAATCGTGCGCGCCGCGCGCGCGTTCGAGGTCACGACCTCTACGGCGGCGCCGTTTTGCTTGTTCGCGTTGCCATAGCTGGTCGTGCAGTTCGTCACGCAGGCGTCGGCGAGTGTTCCCGCCAGGATGTAGGCGCCGAAGCCGCCGGAGGAGGCATAGCCGTTGAAGGTCCCGGAGGCGGTCTTTCCATCGGCGAGCGTCACCCCGCCGACGAATGCGCCGCGGTGGTTGAGGAAGAGGACGCGGTTGCCGTCCGACGTGTTCTTGATCAAGGTGGCGTCGCGGCCCCTGCCAAGCAGGGTAACCGCCTTTTCAACGAAGATTTCCGAGCTGATGGCGAACGTGCCTTCGGAAAGGATGATGGTGCCGCCGTCGATCGCCGCGTCGACGACCTCCTGGATGCTGTTGGCCGCGGTGGCGGGGGTGTCCCACGGGAAGGCGGCGTCGGGATTGGCAACGGCGGAGACGTAGTTGGTGCGGGCGTTGACGTAGAGCGACGCCGTTTCGGCGGCCACCCATTCGCCGCCGGCGGTGGCGTTGCGGACCGACAGGGTGAGCGTGTAGCGCCCCGCCGGCGGCGCGGCGGCGGCAAGCGCCTCGGCGGAGGCGGACGTGCCGAGGTCGACGCCCACGCCGGTCGCGGCGTTTTCGAGGGACCAGGCGAAGGCGATCTCGTCGGTGCCGTTCGTGCCGCGCACGACGGGCGCGAAGGCAACGGGCGCGCCCGCGAAGGCGGGGGCGTACCCCGGCGTGATTCCAGCGCGAAGCCCAGTCGCCTGCGATTCGTGGCAGCCGATATCGGGCGCGCCGTTTGCGCGCGGATTGCCGTCGAGGTCTGCGGCTTCGGCCACGGCGGCCCCGGCATCGATGAGCGGGGAGGCGACGCGTAGCCTGAAGTCCTCGCCGCCGGCATCGACGAAGGGCGATTCCGAAAGCTGGACGGCGTCCGCGCCGAGGGCGCCGGAGACGCCGTCGTTCAGCACGGCGCAGTGCGACATGGCGGCGGCGAGCTTGGATTTGTTCTCCGCGTACCATTCCGCCCCGCCGTCGCCCTTGGCCGCATTCACGCTCGTGTTGCCGGCGAAGACGCAGTTGACGATTGTCGAGCCGGAGGAGATTTCGGAGTAGAGCCCCGCCCCTTGGCAGCGGGCGGCGTTGTCGGTCGTCACATTGGTGTTCCTGTTGCCGGCGACCGTGCAGTTCCTGAGGTGCGAGTCGTCGCCGGCCATGTAGACGCCGATGCCGCTGCCGCCGTTGTTGGCGTAAACCAGGCAGTTCTCGGCGAGGCCGCGGTCGATGCGAAGGCCGCACCCGCCGCCGGTGCCGTAGGAGCGGGTGTTGTGGTCGATGATGCAGCGCGAGACGACGGCGTTCGCGCCCCGGACGTTGACGGCGGCGCCGTTGAAGCCGTTCTTGTTGCCGTAGCTGATGCTGTTGCCGGTTATGCGGCAGTCGGCGAGCGTGCCGCTGGCGACGAAGGCCGCCGAACCGCCTCCGCCCGTAAAGCTGGCCGGATAGCCGTAGCGCCCATAGGAGGAGCCGGTGAGGGTGAAGCCGCTGACCCGGGCCAGGTCGTTCGACACGTAGAGGATGCGCTGGGTCGTGTCCGAGCCGGTCATTCTGATCGTCGTCGTCTGCCAGCCGTCCCCGACGATGGCGACGGGCTTCTCGATATTTATCTGGGCGGCGATGGGGTAGGTGCCGGGGCCGACGTGGATGGTGTCGCCGCCGGCCGCCGACGCGGTTGCGAGGGCCGCGGCGATTGTCTCAAAGGGCGCGGCGGCGGAGCCGTCGCCCGTCGTGTCGTTGCCCGTGGTGGCGACGTAGATGTCTGCACCCTGAGTTGCAAATGCTATCAGGGAATATGCCATCATCATTTTGAAGCAAGTGGTTTTCATCGGCGTCCTTTCGTTGAGATTCGAATTGTAACCATTATAGTATTCAACAGGGTGCTGTGAAAGAAAAATACGGCAAGAAATTCTATCCGAACGTAAAAAACGGCAAAAACCTAGCCTCTGTCGCTTACCCTGAACGTGACGGGGCTTTTTCCAAACGCGGCGGAGAAGGCCTTGTTCATGTGGCTGGCGTCGGCGAAGCCGCACTCCAAGGCGATTTCCGCCAATGGGGCCTTTGTTTTCGTGATCATCCGCATGGCGCGGTCAAGGCGGGCCTGGACGATGGCTTCGTGCGGGGATTTCCCGGTTGCCTGCCTGAAGCGAAGTCGTAGCAGCCGTTCCGAAACCCTCAGCCGCCGTGCGAGTTCCCCGACGGATGTAGGGGGATTGTCAGTGTCCGCTATGAGCGCACGGGCTCGGTCGACAAGGACCGAGACGGGATTCAGGTGAATGTCCGAAGAGGCCCGCGTGACAATGCCCGACACCCTGGTGCGCATTGTCAGCGCTCCTCCGGGAGGACGCCATCCGCGCATGAGGCGGTCGAGGTTGCGCGCGGTGAGCTGGCCGGTTTCAGCCAGGTTTTGCTCTACGCTCGAAAGGGGCGGCGCGCAACTCCAGCAGATGGTCTCGTCATTGTCCATTCCGACGACGGCAACGGTCTTGGGAACGGCCAGTCCGAGGTTCCGGCAGCATCGCAGAATCTGTTCTCCGCGCCGGTCGTAGGCGGCAAAGATGGCGACTGGCTTCGGAAGCGACTTCAGCCACTTGGCGGTGCGGGCGTCCTCACGTTTGGCATGGCTGAAGACGCGCGGGGCGTTGCGCCCGCCGTAGGGGTAGACTTCGCAGCCGTAGCCGCACTTGCGGAGCGCCTCGACGAAAGACGCCTCGCGGGCGTCGGACCAGGGACCGAACTGGAGGCCGCCGGCGAAGGCGAAGTTTCGGAAGCCCCGTTCAATGAAGTAGGCCGCGACAATCTCGCCGGTGCGGATTTCGTCCGGGACTATGCAATGAGGCTTGTTCTCATCGGGAGGCAAGGAGTTGGTGGGCCACAAGTGTATGACCGGCGCGCCGGGAGCGACGAGATTCTCAACGGGGTCGTGGAAGGCCACGATTGCCCCGTCGAAGTGTTCCCGTGCCAATTCCCTTTCCGGCGGGTCGTCTTCGCGACCCATGATGAAGCGCGTGTCCCAGTCGTCGCGCGAGCAGGCGTACTTGGCCACCCCGCCTGCGAAAAGGCGGGCCAAATGCGAGCCGGACGAAGCGGCGACAAGTACCTTGAATCGTTTCATAGTTGCCAGTACCTACAAATTATACTATACTTTTAAGACTTTGATTCAATAGACAGGGAGAAAACTATGGACAGAATGACGCAAGGACTTGCCCCTTTTTTCGCCTTGGCACTTGGCTTTGCCGCGAACGTGGTCTTGGCGACTGACATCTACGTGGACGCGCTCGGCGACGCGGCGACGCCGGACGGGTCGGCAGCGGCGCCATATACAACGCTGAAGGATGCCGTGACCGCGGCGAATGCCCTCGCGGGCAATTCCACGATCCTTGTCCGCGGCGGTGGGGGGCGCGTCTACGAGATCGACGACGGAGGAGACCTGATGACGGTCTCCGTCTCCGGCCTCACAATCACCTCGTGGGGCGGTGACAAGCCCGTCTTCCATCTTTCGCGCACCCTTTGCGTGGCCACGAACAGCCCGTCCATCATAGCCTTCGTGGCCGGGGCGGACTACGGGGCCGTCAGCAACCTGGTCTTCAACTTCCATTGCGAGACCTCTGGCAACAAGTCGGGCAATTCCCTCGGTCAGAGCGGGAGAATTCTTTCCTTCACCGCCAACCACTGCACCGTCGACGCCTGCGAGTTCCACCAGACTGGCGTAGGTCAGGGCAACGGCTCGCCAAATGTCATCGCAAGCGATGCAGAGGAGAAAACGGTGAATTCGAGGGGAACTCATCTAACTGTTAAAAACTGCTTTTTCGATAGTCTCGGATGGGGGGACAAACGCATGGTCCAAATCGCGGGCAATGCGCGGGTATTCTGCAACGTCTACACCAACTGCACGGGATATTTCTATCCAATAAAAGGAGGCTCAGGGGGCTATTTCGTCTCCAACCGAGTCGTCAACTGCTCTCAACCGATATACGGGAGCGGCGGCAACTACAACGAGTTCACCAACGGGGAAATCGCATACAACATCTTCGTCAACAGCGGCGTCGACTTCTTCTATAAGACAACAGCATACGGAACATCCGGTTCCCCGCGCTTCCACCACAACACCGTGATTGGATGTGAAAACTTCATACACATAAAAGATGTGGACAAAATGACATGGAAACCATGGATTTTCGACAACCTGGTTTTGACCACCGACAGCGGAAGCGTCATCCGCGAGGACGCCACGTCGCTCGCAACCCGTCTCAGCTCCTTCAAGAGCGGTTCGTTCTTCAGCGGAAACGCCTACTGGTCGCACAACTTCAATGCGGGAACGGCTCTTTCCAACTTCGACCAGTACGAGCTCGGCCTTACCGTGACGTCCGACAACCACGTTCTTGCCGCGCAGCCGCAGTTCATCGAGACCAATGACTACACGAGCGCCGACTTCTACCGGTTGAATTCGGCGCGGTATCCGTGGGTGACGCAGGCGGTAGGCGCCAGCGGCAGGATCGGCAATGAGACGGTGACGTACGCGGCGACATACATCGGCGCGGTGGAACCGTCGAACGAGGCCGGCACTCCCGGGGAGTTCTTCCGCGTCGACGGCGTGGCGCTCAATCTCTCCACATCCGTTCCGCCCGCGACAGCCATCTTTGAAGTCGCCTTCTCGCTCAACGCCGGCGAGGTGACGTTCGAGTGGGACTTCGACGGCGACGGCGTCTTCGAGTTCGCTTCCGGAACCGCCAATGTCGCCACCAACACATACACCGTCCACGGGGACTACACCGCGAGCGTCAGGCTGACGGACGCCGGAACCGGCAGGTCCATCATGGCCGCCCTGTCCGCTTCGCCCATAAGGCTCCGCTACAACGAGGCGTATGTCGACGCCAACGCCCTTGCGGGAGGCGACGGCTCTGCCGCGAATCCCTTCAGGACGATTGCCGAAGGTGTCTCGGCCTGCGGTGTGCACGCCCCGATCCACGTCCGCGGCGGGCCAAGCCGGACATACGTGATTTCAACCTCGGACGACCTCGTCGTCATTCCCGAACGGTACATGTCGATAGACGTGTACGGCGGCGAGGGCAACGCCAGGGTCGTTGTCGACCCCGACCTTGGCACCGCCGTGCCGAATGCCTCCGTCATCACCATAACTAGTGACGCGGTTTACGCCACCGTCTCCGGTTTGGATTTCGTCTGGTACGGATCCGACGGCGGGGCCAACTCCGGAGACTCGCTGGGACGGACGGGACGTGCAATAGACATCTACGGCGGCCATGCGATGGTCTCGAACTGCACATTCCGGCAGATCGGGCGCGTGTCAAATCCGAGCTCGGGCGAGGGAGGATATGCGGCCATCGCCACCCGCAGCATACAGAACGACACTTCGCACGGTGACTATTTGGAAGTCAGAGACTGCCGCTTTGAAAACGCGGCCTCCGCGCGGCAGCTCACCGCCGTGCGGCAGGGACTGAACGCGATTGTCTCCGACTGCATGTTCTCAAACTGCTATCAGGTGGTCTACCCGGTCAAGGGCGCCTTCGGGAGCTTCTCGTTCGTCACCAACGTCATGGTTGACTGCCGCGCGATAGACACCAAATACGGCGCGTACAACGAGTGGCCCACGCCCGAAATCGCGCACAACATCTTCGTGACAAGCGACGGCCAGCCCTTCATCCGCAAGAACGGCAAATACGGCCTTACAGGCGACGGATGCCGCATCCACCACAACACCATTGTCGGCTCGACCAACTTCTTCGAGGTGGCGAACACGGCGGACACGCCATGGCAGCCGCAGATATTCGACAACCTCATTGTTTTGAAAGGCGCGGTCTTCAAGGAAAACGGAACGGGATTCGACGGGGACAACACGTCCTCGTTCAAGACCGGTGGCTCTGGCATCTTCCGGAACAACGCCTGGTTGGCGACCGGCTTATCGGAAGGCACTGCGACAACCCTGGCGAACTACGACATTTCAAACGGCCTTGCCATTTCCGGCGACTACGTGTTGACCACGGCTCCGAAATTCAACTCGACGGACCTGTCCTCGCCCGACTTCTACTGTCCGGTCAAATTCTCCGGCGCAGCCTGGACATTGCCGGGCGCCGCCTGGACCGACGGCGGCCTCTACGCCGACTTCATCGGGGCGAAGAAGCCCAATGCCGGGCGCGCCGCGACCATCGTCATCATGCGGTAGAAGGACGCCATGCGGCAAGCGGCGCAGGAGTCCTGTACTACATCTCATCTTGCAACTTTG
>JAEEGL010601366.1_pt1 | contig 15958 bp, 9 predicted proteins | sample 9134231 | NCBI WGS metagenome assembly JAEEGL01 (sample SAMN16246548, study PRJNA631951) | gut metagenome | biome: gut microbiome; feature: rumen; material: fiber-attached | host: Bos | place: Iran: Karaj | collected 2018-10 | reverse complement strand
TCAACATTCAGATTGTAGAGCTGTTTGATCGGTGCATTACATGCAAGGAAGTTCTGAGGTCTCGGTCCGAATGATATGATCTTTAAGTTGTTAAGACCTACAACAGTTCTTGCTATGGGCAGGAACTCGTTGATCATGTCAGCGCAGTCCTCAGCATCGCCTACCGGATACTCCGGAATATAAGCGTGTACATTGCGAAGTGCGAGGTTGTAGCTTGCGTTCAGAACGCCGCAGTATGCATCGCCTCTGCCGTCCATAAGGTCAGCCTGTGACTCCTCTGCTGCTGCACAAACCATCTTCGGTCCGTCAAAATGTTTTGCAAGCAATGTCTCTGAGATCTCGGGTCCGAAGTTACCTAAGAATACGCAGAGTGCATTACATCCGTTTGCCTTGATGTCTGCAAGAGCCTCTACCATCTGTGTCTCGCTCTCAACGATACAAACCGGGCACTCATAAATGTCAGCGGCATCATATTTCTTGTTGTATGCCTCAACGAGTGCTTTTCTTCTGTTTACCGCAAGTGACTCCGGGAAACAGTCGCGGCTCACTGCCACGATACCCACCTTTACCTTTGGAACATTCTTCATCTTGTTTTTCCTCCCATTAATTGTTTATGATAACTGAAAATCCAAATCAATTTCATATACGCTACGAATAGTACTATATCCCATAACACCCATTCAGTAAATGGCAAAATTATTGTGTTATACCGGAAAAATTATTAACTTTTAAAACTTTCCCTTCAATGCCGGATATAGTGCCTTGAATTTCTGATATTTCTCTTCATATTTTGCAGTCAGCTCCGGATCCGGCTCAACCGAATCAACAACCTTTACAATGGCGTCTGCTGCTTCTTTTACGCTGCCGTACTCTCCGCATGCAACTGCAGCCAGCATTGCGCCGCCCATTGACGGTCCTTCCTCAACTGCCAGCACGTCTACGGTGATGCCTAAGATATTGGCTAACATCTTCTTCCAAAGTGCACTCTTTGCTCCACCGCCGCATATCTTTGTGCGCTTGATGTCGATGCCTAAAGACTTCGCTACCTCAAGCGAATCTCTGAGTGCAAATACAACGCCCTCGAGAACTGCCTGTGTCATGTCGGCGCGTGTGTTGTCCATTGTAAGACCGATAAAGCATCCTCTTGCGCTCGGGTCATTGTGTGGTGAACGCTCACCCATCAGATACGGCAGGAAGAATACGTGGTTCTCGCCAAGCTTGTCATCGGTGATAGGAGCCTGCTCAGCTGCATAGTCCTTGGTGCCGATGATCTCGTCCATCCACCACTTATTGCAGCTTGCAGCCGACAACATACATCCCATAAGATGGAAAGAGCCGTCCGCATGGCAGAAGCTGTGAAGCGCATTGAACTTATCAACACCGAACTCTTTTGAAGAGATAAATACGGTTCCACTGGTTCCGAGAGAAATATTGCAGGCTCCGTCACCAACTGTTCCGGTACCCACAGCAGCGGCTGCGTTATCACCCGCTCCTGCTGCAACCTTAACGTTATCCGAGAATCCAAGGTCAGCAGCTATCTCTGGCTTAACAGTGCCTACGCACTCATATGACTCATAGAGTTTCGGAAGCATATCCTTTGTGATGCCGCATATATCGCACATCTCGTCGGACCACTTACGATTCTTAACATCCAGAAGCAGCATTCCGCTGGCATCGGAAAGATCCGTGCAAAATGAGCCTGTCAGTTTATATGCAATGTAATCTTTGGGAAGCATGATCTTTTTGATCTTTGCGAAGTTTTCGGGCTCTTTGTTTTTAACCCAAAGGATCTTGGGAGCCGTGAATCCTGTGAATGATATATTGGCAGTGAGTTCCGAAAGCTTTTCTTTTCCGATCTCGTTGTTAAGATAGTCGCATTCCTCAAAGGTTCTGCCGTCGTTCCACAGAAGTGCCGGACGGATAACGTTGTCATCCTCATCTAAGATAACGAGTCCGTGCATCTGACCGCCGAATGAAATTCCTGCGATCTCAGCCTTGTCAGAGCCTTCAGTGAGTTCCTTTAAGCCTGCGTATGTCTCGGTCCACCAGTCCTCCGGTTTCTGCTCAGACCAGCCCGGCTGCGGAAAATAAATAGGATATTCCCTTGTAACTGTCTTTACAACACTGCCATCTTTTTCCATCAGTAAAAGCTTTACCGATGAAGTACCCAGATCAATACCTATATAACGCATATTACCCTCCCTTATATTTAATGAATTGGCACGATTCGTAAACGAATCCTGCCCTTTCGGTCGGTACGATTACAAATTATGACTACGTCATAATCGTCCCTCCCTTGCATTAATGTTTGTCAAAAAAACACCATAATCAATATAGCACATTTGGCCATATACGCACTTGTCGAAAATTGCTTTATTGTTTTCATAACTTGCGATTTGTCACTTGTAATCCGCTATCTTTAACTGCACCGAAACATTCCCGTTCCAGCTGTTGATATCAGGGGAAAACGTGACGTTTAAGCGGATGCCGTTATCCCTTCCCCGGAAGGCTTTTTCGACTTCGTTCTCCCCAAACTTATCGCCCAGATATTGCGTAAATTCATCCGCAAGGTTCCATATGACTCCTGTCATTTCTTTTGTTCCGTCATGAAGCGTCATACGGACATGCTGTTTTTCCTTACCCATGACAAAAAGCTTTTTCACCAGGCAGTTTTTTGCTGCAAAAAGCGGCTTTGTATTGCCGTTTCCCACAGGTTCCAGCATATCGAGATCATCCACTGTCTTCGGAGTAAAATATGAAAACGGAACTACGGAATCTATTGCAATTTTCTCCGTCAGTGTCTCCTCGTCAAGCCCGTCGTGCTCATTCAGGAAGATCCGCAGTCTGTCAATGTTTTCGGGCACGAGGGACATTCCTGCCGCCATTGGATGACCGCCGTATTTCAGGAAAAGATCACCGCACTCATTGAGCTTGTCGTACAAAGGATATCCCTCCACGGATCTTGCGGAGCCCTTCACACATCCCTCTCCGTCAGTCAGCACTATGACGGGCTTGTAAAAACGCTCTCTGATCCTGCCTGCGATAATACCCGCAATGCTCTCATGGATCCCCGGAACATACACGACCAGGACATTGTCTTCCGTTAAGTTCTGCCGCTCAATGACTGCTACGGCTTCCTCAACGCCCTTATCCGTCAGATCCTGCCTCTTACTGTTGTATTCGTACAATTCTGAAGCGTACTCGCGTGCCTTTGTCTCATCTTTTTCCAGCAGAAGTTTTACTGCCCTGTCAGCCGAATCCAGTCGTCCGGTGGCATTGATACAGGGTCCCATGCGAAAACCTATGTGATAACATTTCAGTTCATCAGGCTTTATATCGCATACCTCCATTAATGCTGTTAAGCCCGCAAAACGGGATTCTTTCATGGCTTCAAGTCCAAGTGCCGTGATGGTGCGGTTTTCTCCCTGAAGCTTCATCACATCGCCTATTGTCGCAAATCCCACAAGTTCCACATATCCGTATGCACCAATATCCTTTTTAAGTTCACGCTCCAGCAATGTTATTATCTTCCATGCCACAGCCGCCCCGCACAGATCTTTGAAAGGATAGGTCTCATCCTCTCTTTTTATGTCCACAACCGCATCCGCCGGCGGCAGTCTGTATTTTTTCCTGCCACTGTCCGGATCCGTTTCATAAGGAATTTCATGATGGTCAGTCACAATGACTGTAATGCCGCTTTCCGCCGCATATTTTATCTCGTTGTACGCCGCTATCCCGTTGTCACAGGTTATGATGGTATCCACCCCGTTTTCTATGGCCGCATCAACAAGATTCATATTGAGACCATAGCCGTCATTCACACGGTGAGGTACCGAAAAATCGACATCCGCACCAAGCTTTTGCAAAGCATCCGTAAGTATCACCGTGGCGCATACACCGTCGATATCGTAGTCCCCGATCACTCTTATTTTCTTTCCACCGCTTATCTTGCGGGCTAAGATCTCAACCGCTTTCTGCGCATCCTTTATCCGGACTGGATCAAACAAAGCCTCTTTGGAAGGATGAAAAAAGACCGGAAAATCCTCCTCCTCAACGCCCCTGTTTCGTGCTATCAAAAGAAGCAGCGGCTCTATACCGTATTTTTTTCCAAGCGAACCATAGTCTCCCGGTATCTGCTTTAATACCCATTTTTTATTTCTGGTCATGACCTTTCCTCTACATAGTAAAACGACAAAAGCATAGACTTTTGCCGTTTCACAAAAATTTAATGATGAAAATCTTTGAGTTCCACTTCAAGGCTTGATATAACTGCCCTATAGTACTCTTTTTGCCTGTCGTTAAGCTTGTCTGCCACGACGAGTTCCTCATATTTTGCCCTGAACTCCTTGAAAGCTTTCTGCGCCGCATCTTTGTAGTTATTGGATGCATTGCCGGTCACTTCGGTCAGCAGCTCCTCCAGCTCTCCTTTGCGTTTTGGCTGTAAAAACTTTAACATTTGATCACCCTCACTCGTATAATATGTATCGGCACGATTGATTTGCAATCGTGCCATATCGGTCGGAACGATTACAAATCATGACTTTGTCATGATCGTTCCTCCCTATTTTGCACGTTTCAACAGAATATACATCAGAAGATCCCTGTCGGGTTCCATGATCTCGCAGCCGTAAAGAGTATTTCCTTCCAATTCTTTTGTACGGCTGACAGAACCGTGAACCCTGATATGAAACTCCTTGCCCTGTATCTTGTCATCCCAGGTCATTACCACCTTTTTCTGATCGATCTTATAATCCGAAGATATCACAAATGATATACCGCCGTCGCTTATATCTTTGATGGTGATCTCCTTTAAGGTGCTGCCGCTTTCGGTTATAAGTTTGCCGGGATAATTGATCTCTGTCCTCTTGTAGCTGCGCCTCTCACTGCTTAATGCAATGTTGTTGATAGAATCCGCAGAAACCTCGTACAGCGTCTCGCCCTTGTATGTCTGCGAAGATATGCTGACCTCGTTGAAAACCTTGCGGCTTCCCTCCTCGTCAAAGCAGTGCAGGTTTATCACCATGTCCTCATTGTCTTCCGAGAACATCCTGACCGGAAGTCCGTTGTGGATATACGGTTTCAGAAGAAGCCTTCCTCCGAAGTTACCCAGAACTTCGGACGGGATCTCGTAATCTCCCTCGCCCCAGATGATCTCCAATGTAACTTCCTGTCCGGATTTAACATCATCTATTTTTTTCATATCTTTTTCCTCCCCTAAACACAATAACATCATCAGATTGTATGCCTGCCGGCTTATTTTAACGCAGTTTTGACTGTTTCATTATTGACTGCTTTTTTATCTGCTTTAACCTCTTTTTTCCTGTTTTTGGTGTTTTGGATCTGCTTATTGAATTCCGCAGCAAGGGCGTCACCCTTCTGTCCCAGCAGGAATGCCTTGATCTTCGCCGGATCCGGTTTGTCTAACTTCATGGTCTTAAGAGCCTCTTTAAACTCTTCCGATTCCATGATCTGTCTTACGGACGGTTCGATCAGCTCCTTACGGCCTGTGAGTTTGTTGGTCATAGGTCTTTTTGCCTCTTCGGGTTCATCTGCCTCTGTTTCCATGATAGACTGCAAAACATGCTGCGCCAAATATTTGTGTATGGTCTCGTAATCACTTTCCCTGATCTCATCAGCGTTAGAGTATTCCCATAAAGCCCTGATAGCTGCGCCTGTTTTTACCATAACATGATCCATTATAAATTGTGTGCTCAGGGGATGCGCGTTTTCATAGACGTTTAACACCTTTTCCAGTTCCGTCTGTTTTCCCTTAAGATATGTTTTATAATCTGCAAGTCGAGCTCCGTACAGGCTTTCTTTCATCATGTTCTTAAGAGTATCTTCATCCACCAGTTCCATAAATGCAGCGAAATCCGTATCCTTAAGGATCTTATCGGTATCTTTGCGAATGGATGTCCTGGTGACATCTCTACGGTCGTATCCGAATTTCTCCTGACCGTTATCTGTATAAATGCCCTTGCTCCTCAAAGCCAAAAGTCTTGCATAATCTCTCTTTGTCGCCTTTCCGCTTAATATACGGTTTGTGGTATCAACCAGGACAGTGCCGAGCTTAACATTCTTTTTGTAGAAAAGCTCCGGTCCCACATAATCTTTGCTGTCCGGCTTGTTCTCCACACCGCGGACACGGTTGACATGGTCGCAGTACTCCTCGAATTCTTTACGCGGCATGATCTCGGAAAGCGCTGTCATGAAAAGTCTCCATCTCTTCTTTCCCATGGCGCTGCCGCGTACTTCTTCCTTGCCCTCGAGGTAGTTCTTTATCTCTTCAACTGCCATGTAAATATAGGCGCCATCAGTCTGTTTTTCGTTACGGCTGTCGTCTTTTATATCCTCCAGTACCTTAAGAGCCCTTCCATATTCGATACTGTTTTCTCTTCTCTTAAATATTCCAAGACTGTCATAGGATCCTGTGCCCATCCGGCTCAACTCGGTCCAGATATATTCGATACGGGCACGTTTGTTTTTGTATTCTTCATCCTTAAACGTATATTCATCAAGATTATCCTGAGCCATAACGCCCAGCTTTCGCTTTACGTCCATGTACTCATTGACAAGCCTTACCGTATCTCCGCTTTTTGCAAGTGTTTTGTAATGTCCCTTTGACATCAGCACCTGGAAAGCTTTGCTCTGAATGATCTTTTTAGCCTCCGCCTCTACTGCATCATGTTCGATAAGCGGTTCCGGATAAATCTCAACTTCAACCGGTTGCATATTTTCTTCAGGTTTGGATTTTTCAGTTTTATCTTTGTCAGTATTATCTCCCGGCTGGGATTTTTCTGCTTTATCTTTGTCTTTAGCAGCTTGCAACTGCATTTTTTCAACTTCTTCTTCGTACAGTAATTCTCTTGCCAGTATCTCCGCCAGATCATTCTGATAAACTTCCTTTGAATGACCGTCCGTATATTTTCCAAGGTCTTCCCAGAGCGAATATATTCTCATGGCATTGTATTTTGTCGGCATGGAATCCAGAGCTTCCAAACCGTTATTGAAACGCCACATAGCTTCCGTCTCACTCTGCAGCTCTTTCACATTAATGTTCAGATTTAACATCCGGTCAAGATTAAGCCACAGTGTTCTGAAATGCTCTCTTTTTTCTGTACTGTCTAATCCACCCTCAAGAAGCTGATAGTATGTTCTGCCGTCCGGTGCTTTCTTCCTGAAATAATCACCAATCTTCTCCAGGATTTCCGCACCTTGCTTGAATACCTGCGCCTTTTCGGCTTCATTACTCGATGCTACACCTTCCAATGCCAGTTTTTTCACTGCATCGATGTATTTTTCAAATCCCCCATCATCCGGTGCCAGCCCCGCACGTTGCAGATTATCCAGAGATGCCTGCATCAACCTATGCAGGGAAACAGTATTATCCTCCAATTGATAGAATGCATACCGGTTCAATGACGGATCCGACAGATATCTGAATTTCTTCGGAAAATAAGTATCGAGCTGACCTGTGAAGAACTGACCCGGTCCGAAGTTTTCAACTTTTCCACCCAGAAGCTTTTCCAATTCCGTCTGATCAAGCTGCAGACTCTCACTAATACCGGTACCGTTTACCTGTCCGTCTTGGGATTTTCCGATACAGCTGAATTTTGTAACAGCAGTGGGAACATCAACCTTTATATTGCCCTCTGCGTCTACCTTGACATATTCTTTTCCCGCCGGGTAAAGATCCGGTGCTTTCTCTGTTCTCTTTGAGTACTCAACCGGTTTAATGTCCTTAATCCATACCAGGCTGAGTCCGGTTGCTTTGACATATCCGTCCTTTGTATCCCTGCCGTAAATACTCTCCTCCACAACTTCTTTTAAGCTTAAGGTACGGGTTGTTTGCCCTTTTCTGCTCCTTGCCGAATCCTCAACCCTGATAGTACCGTCTTCTTTGATGCCGGTTATGGTAACATAATGATTGTTCCAGTTTATGGCAACAGGCGAATTATCTTTTGTAAGGGCATCTAATATCGCCTTCTGAAGCTGTTCCGTCGTATGTTTAATATAATAATCCTTAAAAACACGGTTCTGTTCATCGTTCAACTGAACCGAGCCTTTATCTGTTTTCAGGGTTATGGGAACATCCTCCATAGAGTTGATGGTCAGCTGATTCATCGAAGTATTCGGTAAAACCTTATGTAAAAGATCACCGTTTTCAAAGATGTTATTTACAACATCCGAATTCATGCGTATGCCGACTTCTTTGGACGCTTTTTCATCCTGTGGGGTATTCTTATTATAATCAGGTCTGAAGCCTCTGATCATCTCCTGTGAAAGGTCGATACCTCTGCTCTTAAACAAAAGTGAATACGCACATGACCAGCAGCCGTGGTTACTGGTCTGCGTCTCATAAAGCTTCAAATGTGAGAAACCGGTAAACCCGTTTTTTTCGTCCAATTTCGGAGTATGTCTCTCCCTATATTCGTCTTTTTCATTCCATGCCATATCATGCAGAGCTTTTCTTTCGATTACATTTAATTCCTCTGCAGTATGGATCTTATAGTCAAGGTATTCTTTTTCACGTTTGTTAAGCTTGACTTTTTCTTTTCCGCGTGGGTAGCGGAAATCTTTAAGCATCTTGAGATTTCCTGTATTTATGATATCCTCCGTAAGAGCTGTTCCTATGGGCTGCGGGACTCCTCCGAATTTTACCAGTCCGGTCTTTGGGTCCGTGACAACCTCATATGCAAAAGTCTGGGTGAAAAGCTCGTCCTCTTCTTCCTCCCAGTCATCTTCGAAGTCATCATCATCGTTCTTTGCCGGCTTGTTTTTTTTCTTATCTTTTTTCTTATCCTTTTTCTTATCGTCTTTCTGCTTTGACTTATCAGCGTTTTTACCTGCCTTTGAGTTTACCGGTTCTGCAGGTCCCATATTAAGATCAGCGTCGGAGGCCGAGATCTGAACAGCGTTTATGTACTCCTTTCTCATAGCCTTATTAAGCAGATCAGTCACGATAATAGAAGAATCATCTACTTCCTCTTCCTCTATCAGACCGAGATCCACTTCCTTACCCAGCTTTGCCTGTTCGTCCAGAATGTAATCACCGAACAATGCCAATGCAAGCTGCATCGAATATTTGCGGATTTCGTTGGCATTCAGATAATATCTGACTTGATCCCACAAGTCCTTCACTCCGTAGATGTCATCATTTAACATCTTTTTCATGTCATCAAGGGAAAGATCCTTTAATCCGACATATTTAATCTTCATGGAATATAAAATATAATCCATCTGATCGTCCGCATCTCTCTCGGCGTAATCAGCGATAAGCTTCTGCTCCAACGGATCATTTTCGAGCAAAGCTTTTTTATCCGCCACGTAAACGCGAAATTCCTTCTCTGTCATCTCTCTGATCTTCTTTGGCATGGGTAATAACCTCCTTTGCTGTTACAGCAACTGATATATTTACATAAGTATCTGTAATGAATACTCTTAAAAAGTCATCGTGGTTTCAAAATAATGATAATTATTCAAATTATACTATATTTCCTTTTCCATGTCACTCAATACCGCCATAGTTTTTAAAAATATTTATTGACATGATCAAAAAAAAATAGTATTATGGCATTCGTGTCAAGCAGAAGTGGCGGAATGGCAGACGCGCTAGCTTCAGGTGCTAGTGGCAGCAATGTCGTGTGGGTTCAAGTCCCATCTTCTGCAGTAAAAAATAAAAAGGTCAGACCATAAAGGTCTGGCCTTTTTATTATGCCGAAGGGAACTTGGACCCAGGGTCCAAGTTCTCCTCGGCATAAATGCCTCGTCGGTCGGTTCGCCGGGAAAAAGGTCCACCGGACCTTTTTCTTGATCCGGCTCACCCCATCTTCTGCCTGAGTGATTAAAATGGCTTCCTGCAGAAGATAGTAATAAAAATCATTTCAGAGTCGGTCCCATAGTCTTTTTGTTTTCATTCGTCTTGTTCAGAGTGTTGTTTGCCTTGTTCTTCATCTCCTGATAAACATGGTTTTTAGCGTCGGCTCCCGTCAGATTCTTTGGCATATCCTTTATTATCTTCTTGAAATCATTATTACCCATAATGGCGAGTACATTTTCTTTCATTTTACTGTATTTCAACATTTTTTCAGCTGAAAAATCATCCGGTTTTTTCTCAAACTCATCGCGCATCGCCTGAATATAAACCATTGATGCAAGATCCTCTGTGGTGGGATCCGCTTTTGCAAAAAACTGTTTTTCAACTGCATCCAGAGCCGCTTTCGGTCCATCCGGCAAAGTTTTTTTCAGAGTGTATTCACGAACATATCTTTTAATATTGTCCGCAGTCGCCGATACAGTAACTGCTGCATTCAATCGTCTCATTTCTCTCTTGTTCGGTGCCTTTTTTCCAAGATCGCCAAACTTATACGTTGTATATTCATCCGCGCATTTTTGCGCATTATCAGCCATGGACAGCAATTCCATAATCTGCTCGTCACTGAGTTTGCCTTTTGTATTGCGCGCTTTCAGGAAATCAGCCGTTTTCTTCTGAAACTTTTCGGTTGCTTCGCGCAAGGCTTTATATTCCGGAGAGCTTTTCATAAGCGCCGGATCAGCATCAAGGACTTCCTTCTCGGTCTTCTTCATTTCTGAAGCCGATTTTGTGACCAAAGGTATATCCCCGCCTATAGAATATTCTCCCTTTTTGTTAACATCCAGATTCATTCTGAGACAAAGCTTTGTTTTGTCTGCGGGCTTAATTGCACAGACCACATCGATGACCGCACCTATGGATTGGATCTCATCATCGCTCCAGGTCATTAGCGAATTCCCCATCTCCATTGTCTTAAAATATGTTTCCGTGGCTTCATCCAATTTCTCAAGAAGACGTCTTGGGTTTGAGCGTTCAACACCCGGGACGAGTTTTATATCCTTAACGTTGTGCAATTGCTCAAGCATGTCACGCATATAAGCCATCTTCATACTTACCACGACTTCAGTGTTTAATATCTTTTTTCCCGCCTCCAAAACTCCTATAATCTGCGGAAGGGTCTCCAGATTATCTTTACCGGTCGCATACATGGCATGTGTCATTACTATGGCGTTTTCTCTTTTACTGTCATACTTATTTTCACGCGCTATGTGTTTACCTACTTCACTCAGCCATCTTCTTGCGGATTTCTTTTTCTCCACATCTGTTTTTAATTGATTGCTGAACGACTTGCGATCATCCAGAAAGGTTTCAACGTTGTACCTCTCGGGAAGCCCATTCTTGAAACCTGCGTTGCACACATTGCGCAGATACATCTTTCTGACATCCCACGCCATATTATCATTGTTTATAACATTCAGGATCTCTTTCAGGTACTCTTCCTGCATATTGATGTTACGGAAATACTTCTCATCGTCTTTTACATAACCGGTCATATTTCCCAGCTTGTCAGCATCAATGCTTTCATGGTTTTGAATCAAAAATTCGTCAACCTTTTTAAGGAAGCTGCCCAATCCTTCTTCTGTACTCAGACTATTAAAATCTTCCTCACTCTGCGGTCTCGGAAAATCTTTAAAATCGATGTAAAATATGGAATCCGGGTTTTTACCCGCATTACAGTTTTTAATACGATCCATATATTTATTCAGTTTCTGCTCGGGAGTTGATCTGTCATCATCATCAACCACGATCTTATTTTTGCTGACTTTCACCATAGTACGCAGATAGTCGGTATATACCTCAAAAAAAGCTTGTCGCTCCTTTCGATTCGGACCGGTACTGGCTGAAAAAGCAGCGTTTTCTCCGTGTCTTGTAGCACTGCGGCCTGCTGCCGGCTCTCCGTCGCCTATGATCTTGCCTGTACGCTTAATGACATTGGCCACAGCCGGATTTGCGGGTTTGCTTCGCATGAAAGTCTCAAGACGGTTTGAAAGCTTATTAAACTCCGTACGGATGGCATTAAACTCTTCGTTGTTTGCATTTACGCCTGCGCCGGTAGCTGCGTTTCTGTCTCCGGTTTCGTTTACGGCAGTAGTGACAGCTTTTGAGACATCCATTGACAGTTTTTTTACACGGCGCGAAAAAACGTCAAAATCCTCTTTCAAGTTGACAGCATCCGGGTCATTTCCGTTGTTGTTTAATGAGCGCCCTACCAGAAACACATAATTCATAATGGTGTCATAATTGGCAATATTTTTCTCAAAATACCTGAATTTTTCAAAATAAGAATTTAACGCTTTTGTTCCCGGAACCGCGTTTTCCTCCTGTATCCCGTCATTTGCTTCAGGATTTGAATCGGCAGCTTCCTTTTCCTTCTCTGCTCCAAACACCACCAGCTGCTGTTCCTGTTCGTTTATCTGATTGTTTTCAGTTTTTTTTCGCGGCATGATCATTCCACCCATAAAGCACCATTACCGTTTTTTGTCTTCACTGTTAATACATCAACAACATATACACGGTTGCACACAAATGTGCCCGATTTTACGGGCACTTTTTTCTATGAAATATTCTTCACTTTCCCGATAGAAACGTAGTTGTCGTAGAGTGCGCGAAGGTCTGTGTCCGGCTCGGCCTCATGGGTTCTCTGGCCATCGACCATATAAGCAGTCTTTTCCGGATTCTGACCGACGATCCTGTATCTGTCGGTATAGAATGCACAACCCGAAACCTTCCTGTCTTTCAGCACTCCCCTGCATTCGGTAATCCTGCACCCGGGAAAGTTCACGTTTGTCATCACCAGCTTGTCAACCGGCTTATCTTTTAGTTCTGTCAAAAGATCCGCGATGATCTCACCCAAATACCTGTCAGTCACCTCATGGCATTCATCCATGGCCTCCGAAAAAGCTATGGAGTGTATACCCTGAAAAGCTCCTTCAAAAGCAGCTCCCGCAGTGGCGGAATACTGTATATCCGTCGCTGCATTATAACCGTAATTGATGCCGGAAAACACAAAGTCCGTCTCACCTTCCACCAGATTCAGTCTTCCTATCCTGACGCAGTCAGCAGGAGTTCCGTCCACGGCATAAGCCACTACTCCGTCAACCGGAAACGGATGTCTCCACACATCAACGCTGTGACGCAAAGTAAGACTGTGTGACGCCGCACTTTTCTGCTCATGCGGCGCCACAACCCATACATTACCGTATTTCACGGCCTCTCTTGCCAGGCGTATGATACCGTTGGCATTGATTCCGTCATCATTTGTGATCAAAATATTCATATTTAAGATTTCTCTCTTACAATCTTTTTTCTATTTCCTCGATGACGATCTTAAGCGCTTTGATACGGGCATATTTTTTGTCTACCGATTCCAGCACATACCACGGCGCATTGACGGTGTTTGTCTTCTTTAACATCTCGTCGACAGCCACCTCGTAATCATCCCATTTTTCACGGTTTCTCCAGTCTTCATCCGTGATCTTCCACTGTTTTTCCGGAGTGTTCTGCCTGTCGGTAAAGCGCTCCAGCTGGGTATCCTTGTCGATCTGTACCCAGAATTTGATAACAATGGCACCCCAGTCCGTAAGTTCTTTCTCGAATTCGTTTATCTCGTTATATGCTCTCTGCCAGTCGTTTTCGCTGCAGAAGCCTTCAAGACGCTCCACCATAACACGACCGTACCAGGTTCTGTCAAATATGGTGAAATGACCAGTTCTTGGAAGTCTCGTCCAAAATCTCCAAAGGTAATGTCTTGCTTTCTCATGTGGTTCTGGGCTTGCTATGGGCATAACCTCGTAACCTCTCGGATCCAGTGCTCCGGTAATACGTTTGATATTTCCGCCCTTTCCTGCCGCATCCCAACCCTCATATGCGATGATGACAGGAATCCGTTTTCTGTAAACTTCGTTATGAAGCTTGGAAAGTTTCTTTTGAAGCTTATCCAGCTCAGTTTTGTATTCTTCGTCTGTGAGTGTCTTATTCTTAAGCGATATGGTTGACAGTTTCTTTGTCTTTTTAAGCGGGAAAACATTCTGAAGTACGGGAACAGCCTGATTACCTCGTGAGAGAGCCATATCGATACCGTTTACCAGCGTCTCCATAACCTCAAGTTCGGCCCACTTTTTATTTTTTGCATCTATGATATACCACGGTGCCTGTGACTGATTGGTTTCCCTTAAATATTCATCGAAAACGTCCAGACACTTGTCGTAGTTTTTGTTCTGCCACTTATCCCAGTCGCTGACTCTCCACTTGGTGTTTTTATCATCCAGCAGCTCGTCGATCCGTTTTTTCTGCTCTTTCTGATCGATATGGAAAAAGAACTTCATCACAAGATAACCGTTGTCTGTGAGCTGACGCTCGTAGTTTTTAACGCTTATCAGGCGGTTCTTGTATTCTTTTTCTGAAAGCTTGCCTGTCAGATACTCGCTCGTAAGTTCTTCCAAAAGACTTCCGTCAAGGAATTCGTATTTTCCAGCTTCGGGGATCTTCACAAAATGGCGGTAAAGAAAAGGTTTTCTCTTGTCGTCCTCACTCTTTTCGCTCATGGTGGCGACCTTGAAAAACCTGGGGTCTATGTTCTTGATGACCTTACCCAGAACACTGCCTTTTCCCGCAGCACCCCAGCCTTCCATCACAACCAGCACCGGAAGCTTTTGCTCCTTGATCTTTGTCTGCTTGGTGGCAAGTTCAGCCCTCAGTTCCTCAAGCCGCATCTTTATCTTTTCATCCGACTCTCTCTCGGATCTCTTGTAATCTTTCAGCATACAAAAACCCCCTCTCCTTTTTTATCCCCAAAACGTTACATTCTATCCGCTGCGTCTCGGCCCCTGCCATACAGGCACCGGTCCGTCGTCATAGCCAAAATAACTCTTTATCAGCTGATACAGATATTCTGTGGTAGAGTCATAATAATGAACTCCGTCCTGTGTTGAATATCCGTGCTCCACAAGCCTGTCGTAGGTGTCTATCAGAGTATAAACACCCTGCCCCTGAGCCATCTGTTCATTGAATCTCCTGATGGCATCATCAGAAACATTATATTCTTTTCCGGGCTCTGTGGGATTTACGGTGAGAAAATACACATCCGACTCAAATCCGTGTGTATTAAGAAAATCGATATAGTCCGGTGCCTGTGTAAGGTTGTTGACGCCTAACCCTATGATAATGGCACAGTTACCGGATTCATAGCTCCTGAGGGCATTATAATGCGAACTCAGGAATGAGTAGCTTACGCCGGTCTCGCAGACAAAGGTGTCCTCTTCTTCAGCAAATGCGCTCATGGCAACAAATCTCGAGTCACCGACAAACATAAACGTGTCGTAAAACGGGATCTCATCTTCTTCTGCGATGGCGTTTGAAGAGAGATATGAACCTGTAGCATCTGCAGATTCACTCTCCTGCGCGGTCTCCACCGTCTCTGTCACCTCTGTCTCTGTCGGTTGCAGGGCTTCCTCCTGCAGTTCCTCTATCGGGGTAAAAGATACCTTGTTCGCTGTGATGACCTTAACGGCGCAAACGCCTATAACGATCAGCACCAGCGCTCCCACTATAGCGACCAGACGGATGAGAAATTCTTTATTCTGTTCATTTAATGATCTGAAATTCCTGGACATGATCTCCTAACCGGATCTGTTTCCGGCTATCGACAAGTGACCGTCGGAAATCCGGCGGTCACCGTCATAATTGAACTTTTTATTTTTCGTTATACAAGTCAGCGTAACCGGTCGGATTCATGGTAAGATGTCTCGGAAGTCCTCCAACCATCATGGGCTGGTAATCACCCTGAATGAGCGGTCTCACGTAATTGATAAATTCCTCTGTCACATAAGCGCCGTCTTTGGTGATCCATTTCTTCGGAACCAGTTTCTCGTCATTGGCGATCCTGTGAACATCATAAACACCGGTGGTACTCTGATACGGATCATCCGAAAGACGGTCGATAACAACCATCACGCCGCTGCTGCCTTCATCCGCTGCCTTTATAGCGGCACCGCCTACCATGAATGCCTCATTGATATCGATACGGCTGGCAAGATGAGATGCAGACCTCTGAAGTGTAGAAAACTCTACGCTTCTGCTCTTGAT
>JAEEGL015454810.1_pt1 | contig 15959 bp, 7 predicted proteins | sample 9134231 | NCBI WGS metagenome assembly JAEEGL01 (sample SAMN16246548, study PRJNA631951) | gut metagenome | biome: gut microbiome; feature: rumen; material: fiber-attached | host: Bos | place: Iran: Karaj | collected 2018-10 | reverse complement strand
GAATGGATCCGGGTAGGGGTAAACATTGCACAGATAGGTGTTTTTCCACAAGCTGGGCTTCTGATTTTTGATGTCGAAATACATCATGCTGTAATAGGTCATGTCGTAGGTGCTGAGGGCTGCGGCACCACGATTGTCCCGCCAATCTGCTGGGACCGACGTAGACCCCGGAATTGACGGGAGGTCACTCATCTGCCAGTCGAAGTAGCAGGTGTCGACACGGATGCTGTCGACATCCGGATCATAGCTGTTGCCGCCGGAAGGATTGAGTGTGTAGCCATAGATGCCGCCCACATGGTGGCTGGCAATATATTCGTCCGTGCCGATGCCGCCGTTGGTGGGGTTCGCACCCGAGAGGGCAACGCCGACCACATCGGTGGTGCGGACTGCCATGGCGGAGTAGCAGTGGCGCACGGTGCCCTTCTCTACCTTGCCGACTAGACCGGCAACATAGTCACCGGAGCAGTTGAGATGTCCGGCAGCGGAGCAAACACTGACTTGGGGCAGCAACCCCGCGTGGGAGGTCATCAGTCCGACTAAGCCGCCAACGTGGTTGCCGCTTGTGCGGATGTTGCCCTCGAAGAAACAGTCGTTTATACGGCCTCCGGAAAGTTCGCCCACTAAACCGCCGATGTTGCTGGACGGCTCTGACGAGCTACTGGCTACGCGGACATAGGAATTGATTATGCCGAGTTTTTCGACGTGTGCATCCCCCTCCACTTTCGAGAAAAAGCCCACACCCTCACTGCCTGCCGGACGGTCGATATACATACCGCTGATAGTATGCATATTGCCGAGGAAATGGCCTTTGAAGACGCCCGTCTCGGGCCAGGGTGTCCATGCTGGGTCAATATCGCCGTCGCAGGCGGCCAGATTCCCGCTGTTGAGGACGATGTCATTCGGTATCAAGAAATACTTGCCTTCGCCATGGGCGGGAATGGTGTCGTAGTCACCGCTGGTGGGAGGCGTTGTACTACAGATCCACTGTTTATTACTGTAGCCATATTTATAAAAGTAAAATTGATTGCCAGTACTGAGGCAGTTGGCAAAGGCCACTAACTCATTCGCCGTACGGATACGGTACGGATTATTGGGCGTGCCATGACCACCCTGGGCCATTGCCGAGTTGAAAGGTGATAGGTGAAAGGCGAAAAGGATGATGGCACAGAGTAAAAGGTGCAGGCCCGTCCCAAGGGGCTCATTGGGATGATTGCGCCGATAGCGTATGGCGCGTACAATCATCCACACCAGAAGTCCCAGAACAATCAGTCCGATGGTCAAAAGAATAATAAGCTTCGTTGTCATATTGTTACGTGTTTTTTGCTTTCAATTACTATGCTGCAAAAGTAGAAAAAAACATAAAAAACACTTTTTCTCTGCCGGAATTTTCCGGCAGAGGAAAAATTTTTTCCGCTAAAAACAAAAGAATTCGGGTAGAGAAAAAAGGTCAATCCCTGTAGCTGGAGGGGGTACCTTTGCCCTGAGCCTTGAAGGCCTTGGTCATAGATGCCTGGGACGAGAAGCCGCATTGCTCGGCAATATCGGCCAGCAGGGCGTCGGGGTGCTGATGGATGAGGCTAATAGCATGGCGCACACGATGTTGGGATATCATGTCGTAGAACGACTGGTATCCGCTGCGACGTATCGCCTCGACCAAATACTTGCTGTTGGTGCCCAACCGCGAGATAAGCAAGTCGCTGGTAATGTGGGTTTCGGTGAAGATATGCTCCTCGCTGAGGAGTGCCTGGAGGCGTGTTGCGAGGTCATCGAAGCGGCCTCCCTTATCAGGGGTCTCCATAGATTCTTGTTTCTCAAAGGATTCATGTTTTTCTGGAGGCACCTTGCGCCAGGGATTCAACGTCAGGATACAGAACCACACATTGGCAAAGATGAAGAGAATGTCGCGGCCGAACTTAACCCATACATTGTCGGCGTAGAAGTTGATAGCCAGCAGAATAAGAGTCAGCGTAGGCACCCAGCGAATAATATTGGCGAAGCGCACAGGGAAGTCGTCGCTGTCGGCGTAGTGCTCCTCGTTTGCGCGTTGTACGGCACTTCTGATTCTCAGTGCCATACGGACGGAATGAGCGAAGAAAGCCACAAACAGGAGGCTCACAGCGCCCACCATCCACATGCGCCATCCGTCGGACAAGGCAACTAATCCTACTGCTTGAAGGAACATAGGCAGCAACACTAAAGCGGCGGGAAGGAAGAGCCATAGGTTGCGGCGGGGATGCTTGTCATCGGGGAAGAAATAGCCTTCACACATGATGAGCATCTGTATTGAGAAGAAGAGCAGCGAAAAGGCGTTGACATAAAGCAGTGCGTCGCGGTCGCCAATCTGCAGCAGATAAGGCAGTTCGAAAAGCTGCAGCAGATATATGACCCCCACGGAGCGCTGTGCGGGGAACAGCTCGTGGAAATGCTCCCTGTAAGCGGCTGGACAGTAAAACCACTTGAGCAGCCACCCGTAAAGGTGGGTGACTATAAACGCCAGGTTGGCGGAGTATAATAAGGCGTATGCCGTATGAGTCATATAAACGACTGAAAAAGTCTGCCATCTGGTTGATGACAGACTTTTAGACAATAACAAATAGGGCTAATTATTTCTTTTTACCTTTCTTTCCGTTGTCGGCTTTGTTGTCCTGGATGCCGAGTTTAGCCTTGATGGCAGGGGGTATGGCGTCCTTGTGGACCACGATGTTGATGGTTTTGTAGCGGACAAAAGCCTTGCTGCAGAAGAAGTTGCCACCAAATTCTCCGTTGTATTTGCCCCAGCTGTTCTTGACCATGTAGTACTCGTTGCCCATTTGGTCTTTGGCGGTGCCGTAAATAAGCATGCCGTGGTCGTCGGTGGTCTCCCAGTTGTCGTAGGCTTCCTGACGCTCTTCCTGAGTCACCCAGCGTTGCGGTGTGGGATGCTTGGCGGCTTCGTCGGCAATCTCGCCGGCCTTCATGCCGCTCCATTTGGCCTGGTCGCTACCCACGCCGGCTTTGGGAGCCTCGGTGGCGGGAAGTACAGCGAAGCCTTTGCGGCTGTAACGGAAGCCGGTCTCGCTAACGTCGCTGCCCCATGCCACGGTGTAGCCGTTGTCGATGGCATAGTCAAAGACCTGCATGAACTCGTCGATGGGGAGGTTCCAGCTCTGACCCCAGCGCCAGTTGTCCTGAATCTCGATGACAAACTGCTCGTAGAAGGGGTGATGGTTGAATGAGGTGAGGCTCACGTAGTCGTCAGGGTTCAGACCCAGGCTCTCGGCGAAACTCTTCGGGGTGTATTTCACGCCTTTATAGGTGAAGTTCTCGGGAATCTTGCCAAGATATATTTCGTGGACAGCGGCGATGGCTTTCAGCCACAGGGGCTGACCGTCGGGGCTTTTCTGGAGTTTTTTCAGTTTGCCTTTGGCAACAGCCTCGACCATAACGTCGGTAAGTGCGCTGAGTTCGGTATGGTTGGAGAGGGTGTCGCCGTACATGGCGCCGGCGGGCATCACCTCGTCAGGTACCATTCCGTAGTTGCGGAGGCAGTACATAACGTCGTTGAATGCGCCGCCCTGGCTGAAGCTGACGTCACCGTGTGTGCGCACGGCGGCCATGGCGCGGTCGTTATAAGTTTTCTCGACAACATACATCTCGCTCAGGTCGTATTCGCCTTTGCCCATGCGGAGCAATTCGCTCTCGAGGAAGGCGATACCACTGTAGCTCCAGCAGGTGCCGGCGTTGTTTTGGTTCTTGACAGAGGTGATGGGGAGCATTTTGACGGTGTCGAATTTGTAGCCCTCGTCATCTTTGTTCTCGTCCGCCTTTTGGGCGAAAACGGTGGCGCTGATAGCTATAGCGCCGAGAATTGCAAAAAGTTTCTTCATTGATTTATAAATATTTAATTAGTTTTTGATTACGAAATTGCTTTGCAAAGATACTAATTAAATTTGATATAATTTATAAAAAATACTATTCGATATTATATCATTGAGGCTGTGCGCTTAAGAAAGTCGCTTAGGGCTTCGCCTTTGAGGAGGCCGGCTTCGAGTAGCGCAAGGTCCGTAACTTGGCGGGAGAGTTGTTTCTGCTTTTCGTTGTCGCTCTCGTTGAGAATGCGGCTGACGAGGGGGTGGTTGATGTTGACAACCAGGTTGTAGCTTTCCGGCATCTCGCCATAGAATCCCATTCCACCGCCCGAGGTCTGCGCCATCTCGCGGTAGCGGCGCATGAACTCGCTCTGTGTTACCTGCATAGGTGCGTCGTCGCTCTCGAGGCTCTCGAGCTGAACGGTGAAACGCTGCTTGTCCACTTCGGCCTCGATGATGGGTTTCAGCTTTTCCTGTTCCTCTTTGGAGAGTTTCTCCGGGATGGCGTCGTCGTGGGGTATGAGTTTCTCCACGGTGTCGCTGTCGACACGCACAAAGCGGCTTTTCTCAATTTTCTGCTCGAGCAGATTGATGAAGTGGCTCTCGAGCGGGCTGTCCATAAGCAGCACGTCGTAGCCTTTGGCCTTGGCTTTCTCGATATAGGCGTGCTCCAACTCGGCATCGCTGGCATAGAGATAGCAAACTGTCTTGTCTTTGTCGGTCTGGAGAGCCTTGATTTTGTCGCGGTAGCTGTCGAGGGAGTAGTAGGTGCCGTCGGTGCCTTTCAGAAGGTAGAACTTCATGGCCCGTTCGCAGAACTTCTCGTCGGTGAGCATGCCGTACTGGACAAAAATCTTGATGTCGTCCCACTTATCTTCCAACGCGCTCTTTTCCTCGCCCTCTTTCTTTTTTGACATCTCCTCGAGCTTGTCGGCCACTTTCTTGCTGATATGGGTAGATATCTTCTTGACGTTGCTGTCGCTCTGCAGATAGCTGCGGCTCACGTTGAGCGGGATGTCGGGGCTGTCGAGCACGCCGTGGAGCAGCATCAGATAGTCGGGAACCACGCCCTCGACCTGGTCGGTGACGAAAACCTGGTTGCAGTAGAGCTGTATTTTGTTGCGGGTGGGGTCGATGGTTTTGCGTACCTTGGGGAAGTAGAGTATACCTGTGAGGTTGAACGGGTAGTCGACGTTGAGATGTATTTGGAAGAGCGGGTCTTCGAAATTCATGGGATAGAGTTCGTGGTAGAACTTTTTGTAGTCGTCATCTGTCAAATCGGCAGGTTTCTTGCGCCATGCGGGCTCGGTGTCGTTGATGATGCGGGGCTGTTTTTTCTCGACGCGTTTGGGGCGCTTGGTCTTTCCACCCTTGCCGTCGTCAACTTCGTCGAACTCGGTGTCGCTGTCCACCCAGGTGCTCTCCTCTCCGAAGCGGATTGCCACAGGCATGAAGCGGCAGTATTTCTTAAGGAGTTCAAGGATGCGGTGTTCCTCGAGGAACTCTTTGCAGTCGTCGGCTATGTGGAGTATGATGTCGGTGCCGCGCTCTTTGCGCTTGCTCTCTTTCATCTCGAACTGTGGACTGCCGTCGCAGCTCCAGTGCATTGCGGGCGCGTCGGTATACGACTTAGTGTCGATCTCCACTTTGTCGGCCACCATGAAGGCGGAGTAGAAGCCAAGTCCGAAATGGCCAATGAGGTTCTCTTGCACGTCCTTGTACTTGTCGAGGAAATCGTTTGCACCGCTGAAGGCTATCTGATTGATGTACTTGTCAATTTCGTCGGCTGTCATGCCGATGCCACGGTCAGAGATGACGAGTTTCTTTTTGTCGATGCTGACCTGGATGGTAAGGTCGCCCATGTCGCCCTTGAAATCGCCACGCGAGGCTAGGGCCTTAAGTTTCTGGGTGGCGTCGACGGCGTTGGAAATCAATTCGCGAAGGAATATCTCGTGATCCGAATAGAGGAATTTTTTGATGACCGGGAATATGTTCTCGGTCTGCACATTTAAATTGCCTTGCATGGATATAAAGGTTAAAGATTAAAGGTTAAGGGTTAAAGATTAAAAGGTTAAAGAGATCTGTTGATAGGTTGATATGTTGATACGTTTAAGGGTTTTAGTTGTCGTTAACGTTAAAGTGAAAAATCCGTAATCCACTAAATGTGACAATGGTTTGATATGCAATTATAGTACCAAAACGAGGGCAGGATGACAAAATGTCACCCCGCCCCCTCATATAATAAATAACCAAACTATTCTGTTTATATACTCATAGGTTTACTCCTCTTGGTTGACTTGTTTTTTCTTGTTTTTTATTTTATTATCAGTTTTCGCACGGTCGTGTAGTCGGATGTGCGGAGGGAGAGGAAGTAGGCTCCTGGTGTTAGACCTTTCAGATCGAGTGTATGCGCGGAATTGACGGAGGAGTAGTTGAAGCGCTCTGTTGTTATCTGTCGTCCGCTTACATCGGTGAGAGTCAGTATGGCAGTGCCGTTGACGCCTTGTATTTGGACTGTTGTTTTGCTGTGCGCCGGGTTGGGGGAGATGGATACCTTGACCTGTGAGTCGGGCGACGTGGCCTTCAGTGATGCTGTGGTGAAGCGCAGGCAGTTGGACCAGTTGCTGTGAACTGACGGACTGCAGTGGCTGCGAACATAGAAGTCGTATTCGGTCTCGGGTTCGAGTCCGGTTATTGTCGTTGTTGTTTCGGTGATGTTCTGCAGGAGGGTTCCCGTTCCCTGGTCGAAGTAGCTATTGCCGTATTCGGCTGAATAGAGTCCGGTGGTGGAATTCCACGCGATGGTGGCCGATGTGGGTGTGAGTTCCACGATATGCACGCCTGTCACAACGGGGCATGGAATGGTGCCAAAGCTGACTGTGTCGCTATAGGACGATACGTTGTCGTAGTTCTGGCAGTAGGCGGCGACGGCTGCGAAGAAGGAGACAGATTGTCCCAAGTTGTTGATGGTTACGGGGTGTGACGTGACGGTGTAGACGGTGTCGACTCCGGTGTTCCAGATATGGAGGAACCACTGTGTCTCGCCGGCGTTGGGAATCCAGTCGAAGGTGGCGTTGTCCCACGAGGTGTCAAGGACGGTGAGATCTGTGGGTCGTTCGCATGGCGGCACAGGGGTGGAGAAGGGCGCCGAAAGCCATTCCGATAGGCTTGTTCCACCGCAGACGCCGCGAACGCTGTACTGGTAGTCGGTGCCGAGGGTGAGTCCTGTGATATGAAGGTGGAATGAAGAGTTGGCAGAATCGACAATTATCGTGTCGAGTATTACGGCGTTGGTGTTTATTTCGTTGATAATGACTTGGTGGGCTGTCGCATTGCCGTTCCAATACAGGTCGGCGTAGTTGGCGTGGATGTTGCTGATATAGGCGTTGGTAGGCTCCGGACAGGGCAGTCCGCAGCTTATGAGACGCAGCATGACACGGCTGTTGGAACGTTTGGAAGTTGCGCTGCGGTCGGGGTTGAAGGGGTCGAAAGGTGCGTCGTTGGCGTATTTTCCAAGGGAGAGGTTGCCGGTGCATGGGGCGGAACGGAAACTGCTGACGCTGTATGTGGCGCTGTTGGCTCTGTTGTTGACGATCAGCATCAAGTTGCCTGTGCCGCTGTAGGTGTACGGTTGGTCGAAATGGAGGTACATCCATCCCGCGTTAGACATGTCGAGCTGACCTGAGTAGACCATCACGGCGCTGTTGGTGTCTACAGCTTGCAGAATGAGTCCAAAGGCATTCGCAGTGGTGGGCTGCAGCCAGATGTCGACGCTGTCCCACGAGGAGGGTGCTACCAAGTTGTTGTTGTTGAAGAAGAATGCCATGTCGGTTATCGTGCCTATGCCGTTGAGCTCCGTTTCGGTGATGATGGTCTCGGTAAAGGAGTAGTTGTATGACATTGACAAAGGATAGTCGTAGGTGTTGCCGTTGCCCGTCCCCGTAGTGGCTTCGGTGGCGTTGTCGCAGAAAGGTGCGGCGATGGGTACAGGACCTGTCCATCCGGCCACTTCGTCAATGTCGCATATAGGATGAACGTAAAGGTCGAACACGCTCAGTCCAGCCGGGAAGGGCATAGTATAGGGATGTGAGAACACCGTGTCAGTGCTGCCGAAACCGACGGAGTAGCCTACAGGACCATATTCCACCACCCATGCCATCGCACTGTCGCCATCCCAGTCAATGGTGGCGTAGTTGTCAGTGGCGTTGACGATATGCAGGTTTGTGACGGGATTGCAGGGATGCAGGTAAGAGACTGCGATGTCGTCGAGGTAGTTTTCGGAGGATTGGTAACCTCCATTCTGGTTACGGAAGCAAATGCGACCATGTTGTATGGCTTGGATTGGGAGGCTGGAGTTTACACTAGGGAAGGTGACAACTTCCTTGGTCCACTGGTTCCAGCTGGCGTTGACTGTCTGTCTTGTGTAGAAGTAGGTTTCATACATTATTCCCACGGTTATGCTGTTGCCTTTATGCCAGAAGGAGAGTTTGACGCTGTCGAGAGTCGGGACGATGTCGGGGAGGATTACATAACTGTTGTGGTATAGATGCATCGAATAGTCGCCCGAGTGCGCCGTGGCGGGGTCGTAATAGAGTTGAGGGGCTACAGGATTGGACTGGGTTGAGATAATGTTGTATTGCCAACAAGGGGGGAATACGCCAGTTTGCGCGGTGGTGCTGGTGGTGATATTCTCGAAATCGAAAGTGACAGGTATTGTCATTGGCGCGCAGATAGTTGATTGGTGCGCTATGAAAGGCAGACCGGTGTCGCCGTCGGAGCATATCGGGCTGACGGTGATGGTGTATTCCGTTTGGGGCTGCAGTCCACCGAAAGCGGCCACATAAGGAGGTCCGGTGACGGTTTGCGTCTGGTTGCCGAGGGTCACGTACCAATCGGAGATTGTACCCAGCATCGAATTGTGGGGAGTCCAGGAGACGCGCATCGTGTCGGCGCCCACATGGAGAATGTTAATGGCGGTTGCCGCAGGGCAGGTCTCCTTGATGAAGTGGATGTTGTCGATAGCCGCCGGCTGGCCACCGTAGGATGAAGAGCCGTTGTATTTGGCGCCGTCGTTGCGCCAGTAGAAGACTAGATGGTAAACGCCGGGCTTAAAGTATGTGTTTGTCGGGCTGCAGAGGATGCTGCCGCTATGGGTGGTCCAGTCGGGGGATGATGGGGTGGAATAGTTGGATCCTCCGTCTATCAAGGTGTTTTGCATGGAGGTGACGTTGGTGTTCCATACAATGTCGGTGGAAGCGGGGATGAGTACCGCGCGGAAGTAGTCAGCCACGTCGCCGTCGTCGCAGCGATAGTCAAAAGAGTAGGCATAGTTGCCGCTGTCGGGCAGCATGATGTCGGTCCAGGCGAAGCAAATGGCGTCGCGGTCGTAGTAATAGTCGTATGTGGCTCCGCTGTCGGGTGTGATGTAGAGGCTGCTGCTGTCACCGTTGCCTATGGCGTTACCGACGGCCCAGCTGTTGATGACAGGGTCGGTGAATCCGATGCCGGAGCCGGAGCGATGGCTGATGAAGTTCCAGTTAGCGAGGATGGCATTGTCGACAAAGTTTTCGTGGTAGGGAAGTGAGTAGTAGAACTGCGATGTGCGTTGCGATATGCGTATGCCTTCACTTGCGGCGGAGCATATGGGATGCACAACGAAGTCGTAGTCAGTATTCGCTGTCAGTCCCGTGACAGTGAATGTGGTAGAGTAGGATGTGTCGACAATGCCCGTTCCTTCGCTGAATCCAAGAGGGCCATGCTCGACAGTCCAGCTGGTGGCGTCTCCAACCTCATGCCAGTTGAAAGTCACGGAGGCATTGTCGACAAAAGTCGCTGTAAGGTTGGTGATGTGCGGACAGGCGGGCATATAATTGAGTTCGAGGTCGTCGATAAGGATGGAATAGGTCCATAATGTCTGGTCGGCTTTGAGAGCCAGATAGCTGCCGTTGCCGTTGTAGCGGTTGAAAGGTACCTCATATAGATGGTACTCGTTGTCGTTGTTTGATGAGCGCCGTATCTCCACAGTGTCAACAGGCGAAAATGTCTGTATACTGTCGGGATGGGTTAAGAAACCTATCTGGAGATTGCGTATGGCTGTGCTTTGTTGCCCCACACGCGCATAGAAGCGTAACATTAGAGTGTCGGTTGCTATGGCGGAGGTGTCTATCTCGGGAAGAACAGTCCATGCGCTTAGGCCATTTTGGTCGAGGTCGGATACAATGTGGAGTCGAAGATACTGGTTTCCGCTGAATGCAGTGGTGTTGTTGTTGAAAAGGATGGCAGATGTGTCCTCGACAAAGATGCCATATCCGTCATAACTGTTGGTGTAGTTGCGGTAGCGTTGCCAGCATTTTTCATATTCTTCGCTATTATAGCCTGGATTGGACACGCTGTCGAAGTCGGTGAAATAGGGCAGAGAGCTTATTTTGTCGCAGAGGGTGCTATAGACGGCCGAAATAGCGGTGCTGGTGTCGTTAATGCCGCAGAAGGAGCGCACGGATATGGTGTAGTCGGTCTGAATGTCGAGCCAGTCGAAAGCGAAGGCGTTGGTGTCGATTATCTCGGTGGTTATTCCGTTGCTTACGACCCACCATCCTATGTTGGTGTCGTTGTCCCAATGCACGACTATGCTGTCGGGGGTGGCGTAGTCGAGAGTCAGTCCGGTCGGGTGGGGGCATGAAGGAATGAGGTCTACAAGTATGTCGTCGATTAATGAACCGGCCGAGGCGTTGACTGGCGATAGGAACGCGATACGCGCGGGGCCTCCGGAATAGGCGGAGAGTGGACGCTCGTACAAGGTCCATTCGTCGTTGCTGTCCAACACAGTGTCTATAGGGGTAAATAGTGGAAGTAGTTGGTTGATGGTAGGCGATGTGCCAGCGAACAGTGAGTCTGGAACCGCTCCGATGATGACGGTAGGGGTGTAGGTGCTATTTCTGCGTCGCATCATGAAGTTGACTTGCAACGAGTCGACACTGACTTCCAGTTTTGGCAGAACAATCATGGTGGAGGTGGCAGAGCTGCCGTCGAACGAGAGGCATTTCGTGCCGGAGTAGGAGTCCCAATCCGTTACAGGTGGATGGACAAAAGCTGTTTGATATGTGCTGCCCCTCCACCAGCAGGGCCGTGTGGCTCCGCTACTGCCAATCTCCCAGTTCTCAAACCCCTCGAAGAATGGTATTTCCAAAGGTTGGCAAAGGGTGGCGGCGTTTATTTCGGCATATAGACTGTCGTCGCACTGCGCCATTATACGTATGCTGTACGGTGTGCCGCTCTGAAGCCATTCGAAATAATAGTTGTTGTCGGCGGTGGAGGTTATGTATTCCCATTCGGAGGAGTCCTCCTTAAGGTAGAGGTCCCACATCATCTCGTCGGCGCCGCTGCACCACGCCACACCAATGCTGTCGGTGGTGTTGAGAGTAACATAGGCCTGGGGAGCGTAGCATGGCGAATAGGAGTCGCACTCGCCGAAGTGGAGACGTATGTTGTTGCGGGAGGTGGGATAGGTGCGGCTCATTTCCGCCAAATTCCACGAGCCTATGGTATAGCTGCAGAACGCCACAGCCATGTTAGGCTTGAAATGGCTCATGAAAGAGAATGCTGTCAGGAAAGAGGTGTCCGAATCGTCGGCAACGGCCACAATCAGGTTGCTGTCGCCATTGTAGACGAAGTTGCTTATGTTGAACTCGATGGTGTTCCATCCCGGGTCGAAATCGAGAGGACCTTCGTAGACCTTGGTCAGTGACGACAGCGGTATGTAAAGCGAGTCGTTTATTGAGTCGAGCGAGGTATGCGCCAGAAATATGGCACAGTGGTTGAGGTTGCGTATGGACGAGCTGCTCGCATACTGGAAACCGACTGCGTGAATTGTGCCGGGATGTCCTATCTCGTCGGCTGTTATCAGTTGCTCTGAAAACGAAAATGGATAGCTGGTCTTGATGGGCATAGAAGAGACCGTTCCCGAGATATTTCCGGGAATTGTGGCGGCGGTGTCGACTGTGGTGCTGTCGTAATAGGCGCACGTATACATTCGTGTATAAAAAAAGGAATATATATAATCCGACAGGGTGCTGTTGTCGCAGAGCGCTGCCACACGCAAATCGTAGGGAGTACCCGCCTCAAGGGCTGATAGTGCGGCGATGGTGTCGGAAGTCTCGATATACTGCCATATGGTCTCCGACTGTTTTTTCCACTCCAGACGAGCACCGCTGTAGTTGCCTGACGCGGGTCTGTGCCATGATACTATTGCACCTGTGAGTGTGATGTTTTTGGGCGTTAGGGTTGAAACGCTGTCGCAGAGTTGTTGCGCACTAGCGGGAAGGGCTATTAAGCATATCAGTGTTGCGACAAGTAGTTCTCTGGTTTTCATAATATAGTTTTTTTAGATGCAACGAGGTGTTAAACTATTCTTCTTAAAGCTTTTTTTATTCAACCTATATAACGCACAACAGGATGAAATGCCACACTGAAATAACATTTCTCTTTTTGTTGCGACATATAAGTAGAGCGAAAAGATAAAAAAGTTGATTTTTTAACTTTTTTCTTGTCTTTTCGATCCTATAGACAGAAGAAATACGAAAATTGCTGCGTCGAAATGAAAAAAAACTATTCGGCTTTGCCGGCGAGGATGACAACTATCTCACCTTTAACATCCTTGGCGGAAAAATGAGTATGAACCTCCCGCAATGTGCCGCGGACAGTCTCGGCGTGGAGTTTGCTGATTTCGCGGCTTACGCTGACTTGGCGTTCTTCGCCGACGACCTCCATCAGTTGCTCGAGGAGTTTGACGAGACGGAAGGGCGACTCATAGATTATCATGGTGCGTCTCTCGCCGGCCAGACGCTGTATTGCGGTTTGTCGTCCTTTCTTGTGTGGCAGGAAGCCTTCGAAAACAAAGCGGTCGCAAGGCAGTCCGCTATCAATTAGCGCGGGTACAAATGCTGTTGCTCCAGGCAGGCATTCCACGTCGATGTCGTGTTTGACAGCCTCGCGCACTATCAGGAAGCCAGGGTCGCTAATGCCAGGGGTTCCGGCGTCGGTGACAATGGCCAGGGTACGTCCCGCCTGCAGTTCGTTGATTAGGCGGTCGACCACTTGGTGCTCGTTGAAGATATGGTAGGACTGCATAGGAGTGTCGATGCCATAGTGCTGCATCAACACACGGCTAGTGCGTGTGTCCTCGGCCAAAATGAGGTCGACAGACTTTAAAACCTCGACGGCACGAAAGGTCATGTCGCCGAGGTTTCCTACCGGTGTCGGTACCAGATATAATTTCATGAAATGTAAAGGTTATAGTTTAAAGGTTAAAGAGGTTGACGCGTCAAACGGTACCACTCTTTCTAACCTTTAACCATTAAACTTTATTATTCCTCTTCGAAATCATCGGGAATCTCCATATCGTGGAAGACATTGGTGACATCGTCGTCCTCTTCGAGGATGTTGATGACCTTCATGACTTTGCGGATTGATTCCTCATCGATTTCACGAGTGGTGTTGGGGATGCGCTGTAGTTCGGCGCTCTCGCACTCGATGCCCATGTTCTCAAGCATCTTGACCATGTTGCCAAAATCCTCGTAGGCGGTGTAGAGAGTCAAATACTCGTCGTCGACCTCCATTTCCTCAAGACCACCGTCGATGAGTTCCATCTCAAGTTCCTCGACATTCATGTCGGGTTTGCGGGGGATTACGAAGACGCCCTTGCGGGTGAAAAGGAAGCTGAGGCTGCCGTTGGTTTCGAGGGTGCCGCCGAATTTGTTCATGATAGATTTGATGTTGGCGACAGTGCGGTTGTTGTTGTCCGAGAGGGCCTCGATGAAGAGGGCGATACCGTGGTTGACGTGGCACTCGAAGGTGAGCTCCTGCATAGCGGCGGCATCCTTGTCGTTGGCTTTGTTGATGGCACGTTGAAGAGTGTCCTTAGGCATGTTGCATCCACGGGCATTCTGGACGAGCAAGCGCAGACGGGGGTTGCTGTCGGGGTCAGGGCCGCCTTCGCGAACGGCGATAGATACTTGTTTCAAGATGTTGGAATACTGTTTGGAGCGCTTGGCATCAGCTGCGCCTTTGGCTCTCTTAATCTTTGACCATTTGTTATGTCCTGACATAATGTGTGAATATTTAGTTAGTATATTGTTATCGTAATTTGTTGAATAGTAATTATTTTTTGTTGTTTAGTCGGAAGCGTATGTAGGTTATTGGTTTGCCTTCTTTGAGGAACATGCTTTCGTAGAAAGTCTGAACTTCGGTAGCCATGCCGCTATAGCCTGATGTGTAGAGGTCGGATGTGCTGAACTCGACTTCGTGTCCAGCGTCGGCAATTACCTCGTCGAGAGTATAGTCGTACAGTTCGCGCGAGTCGGTTTTGAGGTTTATAGGACTGCCAGATTTTAGGAATTGGCTGTAGTAGCTCAGAAAACGTGGACTTGTGAGTCGTTTCATGGGTTTCTTTGGTTGCGGGTCGGGAAATGTTATCCATATTTCCGATATCTCGTCGCTGGCGAAGAACTGGTTGATCATTTCTATGCGAGTGCGCAGGAAGGCGACATTTTTCATCTGTTCCTCGTTACTTGTTTTGGCTCCGCGCCACAGACGGGCACCTTTGATGTCGACGCCAATGTGGTTTGAGCCTGGATTCTGACGAGCCAAAGCGATTGTGTATTCGCCTTTGCCGCATCCCAGCTCGAGCACTATAGGTCCGTTGTTGCCAAAGAACTCGTTCCATCGGCCACGCCATTCGAATCCGTTTTCGCGCAACTGTTCGAACGTGACTTGGAAGAGGTTTGGGAACGTCAGATTTTCAGCAAATCGAGCTAATTTATGCTTCGCCATATCACCATTTCTTAATAGTCACGTCTCCTTTATACCACTCTTTGACATGGTCGTATTTAGCCTCGATTTCGGTGCGGCTGGCGCCACTGCCCATACTGACGTAATACAGTCCGTTGCGGTTGATTATGTATGCGTCGCAGCCTTTGCGCTTCAGTTGGGAGCAAAGCTGGTCGGCCGAGCTCTTGTTCACGTAGAATCCGGCAATGAGGTCGAAACCTTGTTTGGACGAAGTTGCCACATGCGAGGTTATGACGGCTGGTTTGTCAGCTTTTTTCTTGTCGGTGTCGGCCTTGGTCTGCTTCTGAGGTACGGGCTCAGGCAAAACCTCGTCGGCGGGAAGGATTCCGCTGAGAATACTGTTGAGTGTGGCGTTTTGCATAAGCTCAGCCCTTACGGCGCTGGCTTTTAATCTTAACACATGGTTCTTGATTGCCGGCATTATGGACTCGCGAACGTAGTCATCGTAGTTGAACAACGCTTCGGGGCGGAACTCGTTGTCGGTGAGATAACCTTTGAGTTTGTCGTTGGCAAGTCGTTGCGCTGCGTCGATGAAGGCCTCCTCGTTTTTGGATTGTTTCATCGATTTAAGATAAGAGGAGATGTAGGGAGTCAGCTCCTCGACTATGGTGGCGCTTTGTTTGCTGATTTCCTCGTCGCTGAACTGCAAACCCTTGGTGCTGAAGGTGAATTCGGTCACATTGTCGCGGGCGGCCTGCTTGTCGTAGTCGGCGGGAGCGTCGGGAATGACACATTCCTCTTGGCTGTTGCCAGATTTCAGCGATTCGACGGGAATCTGTTTCATGACCCAGTCTCGTCCTTGGCTGTTGAATAGATAGTGGTCGATGACAAAGGCGCACGCTAAAAGTACAATAAGGATCACAAGAATCCACAGCAAGGCTTTCCAGAATCCGCATCTACGTTTTCTTGGTTTTTCAGGTTCGGATTCCTCTCCGTTCGACTCGTCAATGGCGTCGAGTTGGTGAAGAGTGTTTATTGTTTCGTCGTCAAAAACTTTTGCTGGCTCCGGTTCAGGTTCGGGCTCAGGTTCGGGCTCAGGTTCCGGTTCGGGCTCCGGTTCTGGTTCCGGTTCCGGTTCTGGTTCGGGCTCTGGTTCCGGTTCTGGTTCGGGCTCTGGTTCCGGTTCCGGTTCGGGTTCCGGCTCGGGTTCGGGCTCGGGCTCGGGCTCAGGTTTAGGCTCGGGTTCAGGTTCCGGTTCTGGTTCAGGTTCCGGCTCTGGATCCGGCTCAATCTCTTTCAGCGGTTGTTCGAAGGCAAGGAATGGGT
>JAEEGL013609664.1_pt1 | contig 15959 bp, 11 predicted proteins | sample 9134231 | NCBI WGS metagenome assembly JAEEGL01 (sample SAMN16246548, study PRJNA631951) | gut metagenome | biome: gut microbiome; feature: rumen; material: fiber-attached | host: Bos | place: Iran: Karaj | collected 2018-10 | reverse complement strand
TGTGCATTGGTGACTATATATTCAAAAATCACTTTTCTAATTTCACTTAGCAAGTGTATTTGCGAAGCAATTAACCTAAGTAAGATTCGAGAAGCCTTTATAAATCTATGAATGTGTCCGTCAGAGTAACTACATTCTCTTCGAATTGTAATAAGGAGACCTGCCCATTGAAAATCAGCTCCGCTGATGGGCAGGTCGAGTTCCCGATTTACTGCGACAAGCTTGCAAATCGGGAAATTTATCGATGAACGTACACTCGATAGAAGCTCCCTTTTGGCATTAAGAAAATCTATAATCTTAGCTAAATTGTAAGCGAGCTAGCCATGGAGGGCTGGGGCGGAGGTGGCGGGGGTAATAAAACTTCAAGAGGTGTGAATAGTGATTAAAAATGGATAGTAAAAAGACACGCCTGCGGTGACGTGTCTTTCAAAGGGAGAATAATGTTATGAAAAATGTATCTCTTTTTGAGATACTCATATAATACTAGGAAATTCACCCGAAATCAATAGAAAAAAGTGAATTATGTGTGAAATTAATAAAATTTTTAGATTTACTGATGATAATCAAATTCTCCACGGTAAATCGGGCTCACATTTCCTTTTGAGTCAATGATTACGACAGAAAGAATACTTGATCCTGGTATAACCGGAAAAGGCTCCGTATACTGTGTGCCATTTTCGGTAGGGTCGGTTCCATCCCATGTATAGTAGGCTTTGGCGCCACTAGGAACCTGAATAGAAATCATCGTTTTGTCGGTAAATGTTCCACCGTCCGGTGACACGACAGGCTTTCCTGGTTTCCCATACTGAATTGTGTATTTTTCAGATGCAATTTCAGAATAGTCTCCTTCCGGACCACGAACAACTGCTTTTACCTCTGTTGTTCCCTCGGAAATTTTAATAGACTTCTTGTAAAGCTTTCCTGCGGAAGTAGGATTCTTGCCATTGAGAGTATAGAATACCTGATTGTTATCGTTAGTTGTAAAATCAAGGTATATATCCTCGTCGTAAGTACCACCTGTATGACTAAATGTAGGCGGAAGCACTATATATCCACTTATTAAATCGTATATAGCATCGTTAGGCGCAGAATCTGCAAGCTTATAGATACTATTATCGTCGTTGATAGCATCGTAGGATTCTAACAAATAAGAGTATAGCTTTTGATTGTCCGGATCAATTTTAAGTGCCTTTTTAAATAGCTCTATAGCGTCCTTGTATTCCTTAATATGGTAATACATCCGTCCAAGACCGTACATAGCCTCAAAGGAGGTTTCGTCCATCTCGTAGGCTTCCTGATAGAGACTAAGCGCTTTGGCGTATTTCTTGTCAGTTTCGGCAGCTATAGCCCTGTTCATGACTCTATCATAGGTATGAGAACCTAATAGTGGAAGGATAATGCAAGCACCGATTACAACTATTCCAACAAAAACAGCAATCTTCAAAGCAAATTTATCTTCGATAGATAATATTTTGTCTTTGAGAGTAGATTTCTTTTTGGTTGAAATGGAAACAGGTACTGGTTGCTCTTCTTTTTCTTTTACCTTGTAAACTCCACTGGCAAATTTATCTTCCTTGGCTTTTCTCTTATCTTCAACAACCTTAGAAAGCAATTCTTCCTCTAGGACGTCATAATCAGGCACAAGTTGAACCGCCTCCCCGCAACTTGGGCAGTACAAAAGCTTTGATTCAATTTCCGCACCACATTTTTTGCATTTCATAATAATCTATTCTAGAAAAGTCCTGTAATTATTCCATCATCAGTTACATCAATATTGTTTGCTGCAGGAACCTTTGGAAGTCCTGGCATAGTCATGATGCTTCCGGTAACCGCAACAACAAAGCCTGCACCTGCCGAAGCGTAAACTTCACGCACGTTGATTGAGAAGTTTTCTGGTCGACCGAGCTTAGAAGCATCGTCTGAAAGGGAGTACTGAGTCTTAGCCATACAAACAGGGAAATCTCCCATGCCAAGCTCCTCAATACGCTTAAGTTCCTTAAGGGCTGCAGCTGAATAAGTAACATCATCCGCGCCATAAATTTCAGTAGCAACTGTTTTAATCTTATCCTGAAGAGAAAGCTTATCTTCGTATAAAGGCTTGAAGTTGCTCTCCTTGTTTTCGAGAACATAGAGAACCTTCTTCGCAAGCTCAACACCGCCTTCTCCGCCTTTTTCCCAAACCTCGGAAAGAGCAAACTCGCAGCCTCTCTCCTGACAGAAATCTCTGACAAAGTTTGTCTCAGCCTCAGTATCAGTAACAAAAGAATTGAGTGTCACAACAACTGGCACTCCATACTTTTGTAAGTTTTCGATGTGCTTTTCAAGGTTTACAATACCCTTCTTTAAAGCATGGAGATTTTCGTTTGTAAGATCAGCCTTTGGCACACCGCCATTGTATTTAAGGGCGCGAACTGTAGCCACCAAAACAACAGCATCAGGCTTAAGACCAGCCATACGGCACTTGATATCAAAGAACTTTTCAGCTCCGAGATCAGCACCAAATCCAGCCTCTGTAATAGTAATATCAGCAAGCTTCATTGAAGCCTTTGTTGCTCTAACTGAGTTACAACCATGAGCGATATTTGCAAATGGTCCACCATGAACAATTGCAGGTGTATGCTCAAGTGTCTGTATAAGGTTAGGCTTGAGAGCATCCTTTAAAAGGGCTGCCATCGCACCTGTAGCCTGCAAATCATCTGCTGTAACCGGCTTGTTGTCGAAGGTGTAGCCAACAATAATTCTGCCAAGTCTAGCCTTTAAATCAGCCATATTATCTGCAAGGCATAAGATAGCCATGATTTCAGATGCAACAGTAATAACAAAATGATCCTCTCGAACCATACCATCCATCTTTGAACCAAGACCAACAACAATATTTCTAAGAGCTCTATCATTCATGTCGAGACATCTTTTCCACACTATCTGACGTGGATCGATACCTAGAGCATTCCCTTGCTGAATATGATTATCCAACATTGCTGCAAGAAGATTGTTTGCAGAAGTAATTGCGTGGAAATCTCCAGTAAAATGAAGATTTAAATCTTCCATAGGAACAACCTGAGCATATCCGCCACCAGCTGCACCACCCTTGATACCAAAACAAGGTCCTAAAGAAGGCTCACGAAGGGCAAGACATGCCTTTTTACCAAGAACTCCCATAGCTTGTCCTAAACCTACTGAAGTTGTTGTTTTACCTTCACCAGCAGGTGTTGGATTGATAGCTGTAACTAGCACAAGCTTGCCGTCTTTGTTGTTTTCTATTTTAGAAAGCAACTCATCCGAAAACTTTGCCTTGTACTTACCATAAAGCTCTAAATCATCCTCAGAAATATCAAGGGATTTTGCCACCTCTTTGATGTGAATCATTTGTGCTTCCTGTGCGATTTGAATGTCTGATTTCATCAATTAAACTCCTTACCTATGCTTTAATTAGTTCTTCAAACTCTGAAATGGACATGCGGATTTCTCGAGGTTTGGTACCCATCTCAGGTCCAACCACACCCGCTTCAGCCAATTGGTCCATAATTCTTGCTGCTCTATTGAAGCCAATCCTAAAGTTTCTTTGCAGATAGCCAATAGAACCCTTTTGATTTTCTATAACAAGACGCCCCGCCTCGACAAACAGTTGATCTCTGGAATTATCAGGTTCTCCGGAGATTGATACTGCCGAGCTCATTGCCTCAGAGTTTTGAATTTGCTCTTCGATTTCTGAGTTGTAGTCAGCACCATCGTTGTTGTTCTTAAGGAATTCAACAACCGTACTAACTTCATCATCACTAACAAATGCACCTTGAACTCGAATAGGTTTAGACAAGTTCTGTGGTGCGTAAAGCATATCACCATTTCCAAGCAAGTCCTCCGCACCATTCATATCAAGAATAACTCGAGAATCGTTGCTTGATGAAACAGAAAAGGCAATTCTAGATGGAACATTTGCCTTGATTAAACCAGTAATAACGTTGACAGTAGGCTTTTGAGTAGCGATAATCAAATGAATTCCAGCCGCTCTAGCCAACTGAGCAAGTCTAACAATTGAATCTTCAACATCGGCAGCAGCAACCATCATAAGGTCTGCAACCTCATCAAGGATGATTACAAGCTGAGACATCCTAACTCGTTTTTCTTCAGGTACTTCATCCGGAAGTGAATTACTTGCGACCTTTTCGTTGAAGCCTTCAATATTACGAACCCCAGCAGCAGCCAAAAGCTCGTATCTATCAGTCATTTCTTTAACAGCCCAATGAAGAGCGCCAGCTGCTTTTTTTGCATCAGTAATAACTGGCAAAAGCAGATGTGGAATGCCATTATAGACCGAAAGTTCTACCATCTTTGGATCAACCATTATCATCTTAACATCTTCAGGTGAAGCGTGATAAAGGATACTCATTATAATTGTATTTATACAAACAGATTTACCAGAACCTGTAGCACCTGCAATAAGCAAGTGTGGCATCTTTTCGATGTTTCCTACAATAACAGATCCAGAAATATCCTTTCCAACACAGAAAGCTATCTTGGACTTGGAATGCTTGAATTCTTTGGAAGAGACAAGCTCCTTAAAGCCAACCATAGACTTTTCTTTGTTAGGAACCTCGATACCAATTGCAGATTTGCCTGGGATTGGCGCCTCAATTCTAACATCTGTAACAGCCATATTTAGCTTGATATCATCAGAAAGATTGAGTACCTTTGAAACCCTAGTACCCTCAGCAATCTCGAGCTCATAACGAGTTACAGATGGTCCTAAAGTTACCTCAGTAACCTTTGCCTGTACTCCAAAGTTACCCAAGGTTCTTTGAAGCTTGTTTGCCATCTCTGATAAATATCCCTTTGAATCTCCAGCAGATTTTCTAGCATCCTTAAGTAAATTAAGTGGTGGAAATCTGTATGGTCTCTTTGGCTTCTTTTTATCCGAATCAATTGAAGCTCTGAGAGATTCTGCATTGCCCTCTATCTCGGACGCAGAAGACATAGATGTTTTCTTACGTCTAGTGGTTGTTTCCGCAGCCGCAGATGCAGCCTGCTCCTGCTCCATAAGTTCGTTTGCAGAACCCACACTTGGATTTGAAGTGTGGATAATAGGTGCATCTGGAGCAAAATTTGCTGGACGATTAAGCACATTATCATCCTCAAACTCAAGAGTACTCTTGGAATTTTTGCCTGACCTAAGCTTGTGACGACTAGTCTTAGTGATTTCTACATCCTCTTCGCCAGACATATTAAACTTGATTTCGTTTACATCATCGCTATCAGTAGCAGGCTCTACGTATTCAGGCATGAGAGTTGTATTGCTGGTAACACCTGTGTGCTTGCGATCTCTACGAGGCCCCTCATTTTGACGCATCTGCTCAAGCTCGAATTCTCTCTCCTCTTGGATCTTGTCAATGATAGCCTGTCTGTCAGAGTTGAAACGCGTCTGATTCGCCTCTCTTTCAAGAAGCATACGCTCACGCCTAGAGCGACGTCTAGCAGCAGCTCTATCTGCGTGATACTGAGATGAACGGCGCACCTTATCAAAGGCGAATCGTTCTATGATTATGATAATAGAAACAATTATCACTATTAAGTCGATGAGATATGCGCCCAGTATCCCGAAGCTATCGAAGATGCCATATACGATGGCGCCTCCAACAAGACCACCGCCTGTGTGTTGACCCTTGGAATACGCAAATGCTTGTATAGGCCCAAGAATAGCCTCACCATGTATGATTAACTCAACGAAAACGCTGATAAAAATAAGCAAAATAAAACCAGCTACAACCTTAGCGACTGCAACCTTATTACCATAGTTTGAAATTACAAAAAATGCCGAAAACGCAACCATAAACGGAAGCGCATACTGAATTATACCGAAAACTCCAAAAAGAAAATCGGCTACTGCATTACCTGCCACACCACCAAAACCGAAATTGCTGATGCAAAGAAGAATGCACAACAAGATTGAACCCCAAAGGACAATCTCCCTTGAAGAATCCTCAAAAAATGGGTCATCAAACTCTTCTTCAACTTTTTTGTTGGATTTAGCTTTAGAAGACGAGCTCTTGGAATTACTGCGACTCTTTGTATTTGATTTTCTTTTAGAATTATTCGTCCCTTTTCTTGCCAAAATAAAACCTCTTAACCTTCATCAAAAAGAGAATAGCCAACTGAACTATTCTCTTTTCAAATTTATTAACCAATTAAATAGTTATAAATATTTTCGTATTTTTCCTTTTGCACGGACCATGAATAGTTTTTACTCATGCCCCTTTCAATGATTTTGTTCCACTGAGCCTTCTTGTCAAAGAATATATATTTGCTGTAGTTGACTGTATTTAGAAGCTCATCCCCGTTGTAATTTGCAAAGGAGAAGCCATCGCCAGATTTCATATATTCGTCGTAGGCTTCTACGGTATCACTCAAACCACCTGTCTCGCGAACTATTGGCACTGTTCCATATCTGAATGATATAAGCTGCGTCAAACCACAAGGTTCAAACCTTGATGGCATCAAAAATGCATCAGCAGCAGCATATAATCTGTGTGCCATTGCATCGTCGTAAGAAATATTGGCGGAAATCTTTTCCGGATACTTCCAAGCGTAGTGTCTAAACATGTTCTCGTATTTTGACTCGCCAGTGCCGATAACAACAAGCTGTGTGAAATCATCAACAATACCTTCGATACAATAATTGATAAGATCTAAGCCTTTTTGATCTGTTAATCTAGAGATAAGCCCAATCAAGTATTTCTTTGGGTCTACATCCAAGCCAAGCTCTTCTTGGAGCTTTGTCTTGTTAACCTTTTTGTTGCGCCTAAAGCTGTTTATATCGAAGTTTTTGTAGATTTTCTTGTCTGTAGCTGGGTCGTATGCTGAGTTGTCTATACCGTTTACAATGCCCTGCATATCGTAGTGTCTAGAACGAAGTAGGCCATCTAAGCCTTCGCCGTAATAAGGCATTTGAATTTCATCACAATATGTTTCCGATACCGTTGTGATGTAGTCAGCATATACCAATCCACCCTTCAGCATGTTGCCACATTTTTTGTATTCAAGCTTGTCCGGCGTAAATAGATTCATTGATAAACCAGAAATGCCAGCAACAGTTTTGGTGTCCCACAAACCTTGGAACTTAAGATTGTGGATTGTAATAACCGACTTCATACCCCAGAAAAACTGATCTCCTTGGAAATCATTCTTGAGGTAAACTGGAATAAATCCAGTCTGCCAATCATGACAATGAATAAGATTTGGCTGAAATCCAACAAGTGGAAGCATTGAAAGAACAGCCTTATCAAAATAAATGAATTTTTCTAAATCCCATCTATCTTCAGAATATGGATAGAAACAGTCAAAATAATCGTGATTGTCTATGAAATAGAAGGTAACACCCTCATATTCATATTCAAAAACGCCAACATATTTGGTTCCAACAAGTGGTCCCATATTCATCTGAAAGCTTGTTAAATATTTGAAGTCCTTCTTGTACTTTTCAGGAATGAATGTGTAGTAAGGCAAGACAACTCTGACGTCGAAGTACTCTTTGTTGAACTCCTTTGGTAGAGCACCGCAGACATCTGCTAATCCTCCAGTCTTAACAAACGGAACACACTCGCTTGATGCAAATAGTATTTTGTTCATTGATTGTCTACCCCGCAATTAGCATTTAATGTATTGCAAGAAAATCTATTCTGACCAGTTATGGTATACGTTTTGAACGTCATCATCCTCATCTAGAAGATCAAGAATCTTGTTGATTTTGTAAAGATCCTGCTCGTCTGTGAGTTCAACATAAGTCTGAGGAATCATTGTTACCTCAGCATCTGCCATCGGGATGTTTTCTCCCTCGAGCGCCTCTCTAACAGCTGAGAAATCTTCTGGTGCTGTGTAAATTTCAAAGCAATCATCTTCCTCTTGGAAATCTTCTGCGCCGGCATCAAGAGCAATCATCATAAGGTCGTCAGCTTCCATAGTGCATTCCTCTTTGGAGATGATGATCTGTCCCTTGTTGTCAAACATGAAGGACACGCAACCAGGTGTGCCGATGCTTCCGCCGCCCTTTGTAAATGCTGAACGAACGTTGGCTGCTGTACGATTACGATTGTCTGTAAGGCAATCAACGATGATAGCTGTACCGTTAGGACCATAGCCCTCATATGAAACTGCCTCAAAATTAACTGCATCTGAGTTACCAGCTGCTTTTTTGATACCATTTTCAATTGTAGAATTAGGTACATTGTTTGACTTTGCTTTGGCGATAACATCACGAAGCTTTGCGTTATTGTTAGGGTCTGGACCGCCCTCCTTAACAGCAACGGCAATCTCACGACCAATTATTGTAAAGATTTTTCCTTTTGCAGCATCATTCTTTTCTTTTTTATGCTTAATATTCGCAAATTTTGAATGTCCTGACATATATTTAATTACCTCTTTTCTAATTTAAATCTCAAGAAATTATATCAAATCATGAGGTGTTATTCAACGTGGCTTTTCCGCCTAACAAAAACCTCTCCAATGACTTTTTCTGAGACATTTTTAACATAATATATAAAGTTGTCATCCTCTAAAGTGAAGGCTTTGCCCTCCTCTGGAATCTTGCCATACAGAGATATCAGATATCCATTTAAGGTTTCAAAATCGTCGGACAGCTTGGTGCCTATGATTTCTTCAACATCCTCTAATGTGGTGCTGCCATCCATAATAAATGAATGATCGGTGCGAACCTCGATTGAAGAATCCTCTTCGTCGTGTTCATCCTCGATGTTTCCAACGATTTCTTCTAATATGTCTTCTAAAGAAAGGAGTCCTGAAACCTGTCCATATTCATCCATAACAATGACCATATGGCGCTTTTTAGTCTGCATCTTGGCAAACAAGGTGTTGATACCGTGGGTTTCTGGGACAAACTCTGCAACAGATAAAAGATCCTCGAGATCCTTGACTAGGACCTTATCTATATCCTTGTCGTAGTATGTCAATATATCTTTTATGTGAAGGATGCCAATAATATTGTCTAACTCTTCGATGTAAACAGGATAACGACTCATATTGTTGTCGTTGATAAATTCAATTGCCTGTCGCAATGTCCAATCACCATCAATAGCGACGATATTTTTGCGATGAGTCATGATATCTTTTACGTCTGTATCTGAAAACTCAAAGATATTTTGAATCATAACAGCCTCAGATGCCAAAATATTGCCATCCTCATGGCCTTCGTTAACAAGGGAAATAACATCTTCCTCGGTAACATTTTCCTGCTTAGAACGTCGATATAAAACAATTAATCCTATTAATTCAACTATAGCTAGTACTGCTAAAATAATAATAAAAATATAGGGATTCGACCCGTCCTCCATAAAAGCTCCTTTCGTTAATACAACTTTATAAAACAAAAACATCCATCGAATATATTCTCAGGATTTCCCAAATATTATTTTACCATAACTAAAGAAAAAAGACTAAACTTAATAGCTTAGTCTTGATTTTCGTAAATTATTCTTCTGTTGGAGTTTCAACTGGCGCATCGTCAGGTTCTGCCTCATCATCTTTGGTTTCTTTTGCCACTGCATCCAAATCTACATCTTCTAAATCCACATTCGTGATTTCAGCAACTTCTTCCGATGCTGATTTGCTTGAAGAGGCATTATCATCTGCCTTGTCATCGGCTATACCAATGTAGAAATCTCCGTTTTGCATATCAAAGAGATTGAGAACCTCCATACCGAAAACATCATGCATATATGAATAAATCTCTTTGTTGTTTATCTCTCTGTTACGTTTGCGAATAACGTTTTTCTTGAGCTGAACACGAACATCCTTAATCCAGTTTGTAATTTCCTCTGCCTCTGTGGAATTGGTACGAAGCTTGTCATAACAATAATCCATAGATGCAATCATAAGCTCTTTGTTGGTTTCAGTGATTTCGTTTGGAATATCCTTGAGCTCATCCTCTGCAGCTGCGATACGTTCTTTACATTCTTCTAATAAACGCTTGTCGTCATCAAGCTTTTTGGAAACCAAATCTGATGTGCCTTCCATGTTTGACATGACAGACGACATAAGGTTTTCTTTAACACGCTTAAGATCTTTAATCTCTTTTTTGAGCTCTGCCTCGCGCTTTAGCAAATCACTCTCTTTAGTTTCAAGTGTTTTGACACTATCTGGCTTGCCCCCAAGCGCAAACAATCTGTGCCATTTTTGATCCAAAATAAGCATTGGTATCTTTATCTTGGAAATAGCTGTTAAAAAATCTCGTTCCCCCATAGGCTCACCTACTTTTTATGTTGAGTAATATTGTATGATAACTGCATTAAACTATCCGAAAGATGTACATTTTCAATGACAACATCTGGAATATCGTCCAAATCAACATGGGCAAAATTCCAAATTGCATGAACACCAAGGGAAACAAGCTTTAGTGCTGTTGCCTTAGCATTTGACTTTGGAAGTGTAAGCGCAGCAATCTCTACATCATTATTTTTAATGAAATCCGGCAACTCGTCAAGCATCTTAACCGGAAGATCTCTGACCATCTTACCTTTAAGCTCTGGATTTACATCGAATAAACCAATTATTTTAAATCCTACTCGCTCAAACTTGACATAACCTGCGATGGCTTGGCCAAGATTACCGGCACCTATGACAATGACATTATGTGTGTCATTAACGCCTAATATCTTGCCTATCTCGTCGTGAAGATATGCAACGTTGTAACCGTAGCCCTGTTGTCCAAAACCGCCAAAGTTATTAAGATCCTGGCGGATTTGAGAAGCTGTAACGTGCATCCTCTTGCTTAAATCATTGGACGAAATACGCTCAACTCCATCATCTAAAAGCTCCCCAAGGTATCTATAATAACGAGGTAGTCTTCTGATAACTGCCTGCGAAATCTGTTTATCCAAAATAAAAACGCCTCCTAAAAAATACTTTACACTAATTATAGAATCCGAGTAAAAGTTTGTCAAGGATTTAACAATCAAGTTGCATTATGAATAACTCTATATTGTGCTGCTCAACTCTTCCCACTCATCGTATAGTTGACCAAGCTTCTTCTCTATCTCTTGCTGTTTGGCGTATAACTCATTAAGCTTGGCGGAATTTGAAGCGTTTTCAGGGAGAACAAATTCTTCATCAATAGCGCTTTTCTTTGATTCAAGTGATTCAATTTCTTCTTCTATTTTTAAAATTCTATTTTGTATCTTACGCTTTTCGGCTTCGATTCTTTTTTGTTCTTTGTAGTCAAGCTTTGCAGCTGTAGGTGCCTCTGTGTTTGAAGCAGATGTGGCAGCATCGGTATTTCCATAGAGCTGCTCCTTTTTAGCAATGTAATCGTCATAGTTACCTAGATATTTTGTAAATCCACCATCTGATAACTCTAGAATTATGTTTGCTGTCTTGTTGACAAAATATCTGTCATGACTTACATAAAGCAAGGTTCCATCGTAGTCATTCAAGGCCTCCTCAAGCATCTGTTTAGAATCCATATCCAAGTGGTTGGTAGGCTCATCAAGGATGAGGAAATTGGATTTAGATAGCATAAGCTTGGCAAGGGATACTCGACCTCTCTCACCACCTGATAATTCGCTTATGCGTTTATAGACATCATCCTCTGTAAACATGAATGCGGCCAAAGTGTTCCTAACCTTTGTTTCAGTCAAAAATGGATAAGCATCATGAAGCTCAGAAAAAATCGTGTTGGTCTCTGTAAGACCTTGCTGCTCCTGGTCGTAATAACCAACAGTAACATTGGCGCCAAATCTAATCTCACCTGATTCAAAATCAGTGAGATTGTTGATGCACTTTAGGATGGTTGTTTTACCTGTACCATTGTCGCCTAAAATAGCAATTCTATCGCCCTTGTGTACATCGAATGAAAGGTCTGAAAAAATCAACTTATCATCATAATGCTTTGTCACATGAGAAAAGTCCAAAACATCCTTGCCGCTTTCCTTTTCTATCTCTAAAGTAAGACGCATTTTAGGTGCATCCTTGTCTGGTGCATCCATCACGTCCATTTTATCTAAGAGCTTTTTACGACTTTCTGCCCTCTTGATTGATTTCTCTCTATTGTAGGATTGGAGCTTTTCGATAACGGCCTTTTGATGGGCTATTTCAGCCTGCTGCTTTTCATAGCTGCGTTCATAAGAAAGCTGAAACAGCTCTTTTTGAGCAACAAACTCTGTATAGTTACCTTTGTAGACAGAGGTTCTGCCGTAGGATAAATCAACCACATGGTCAGCTATTTTATCGAGGAAATATCTGTCGTGGGCAACGATGATAACAGCACCCTTATACGCAGCCAAATATCCTTCTAACCACATTATAGAATTTAAATCCAAATGGTTGATAGGCTCATCTAAAAGTAGCAGATCTGGTGCAGATGCAAGAAGTCTACCAAGTGATACTCGGGTCTTTTGTCCACCTGATAACTCGCTCATGCTCTTATTTAAATCTTCTCCTTCAAATCCAAGCCCCTTTAAAATGCCTATAGCTTCTGATCTGAAGGTGTAACCACCCATCATATCAAACTGATGCTGTAGCTTGTGATATGCTTCCATAAAGGATGACATTTCTGATGAATCTAACTGTCCCATCTGAGTTTCCATATCAGCAAGCTTTTGCTCCATAGATAGCAAATCTTCTCGAGCAGAAAGTACTGTATCTAAAATGTTGCTGCCAAAGGAATCCTCTTGATATTGAGCCAAATAACCAAAGGTAGCGTCCTTTTTAAGAGTTACCTCTCCTTCATCGGCAGACAACTGGCCAATAATAATTTTGAGCAAGGTTGATTTACCAGTACCGTTGTTTCCAACGATGGCCACCTTGGAACCTTCGTCCACCGCAAAAGTAGCATCTTTAATTATGGCATCCTCTCCAAAGGATTTATATATATGAGAAACGTTTAGTAACATTGTATTTTCTCCAAAAATTGGTATAGGAAAACGAAATAATGCGCCTGACTAAAATGCCAGGCGCACTAATAAATCTAGTTTAGCTTATTTAGCATCCTTGATTGAGAAGCTGATGCGTCCCATCTTGTCTTTGCCAAGGCATACAACCTTAACAGTATCGCCGAGTGTAAGAACATCCTCGACTCTGTCGATTCTCTCTTTAGCAATCTTAGAAATGTGTACCATTCCTTCCTTGCCAGGAGCGAACTCGATAAATGCACCGAATTCCTTGATGCTAACTACCTTACCTGTAAGGATTTGATCCTTCTCGAAGTCTGTAGTAATAATCTCAATCATTCTCTTAGCCTCGTCCATCTTGGCAGCATCTGTACCACAGATAGAAACGTTGCCCTCGTCAGTGATATCGATTTTAACATCGCATCTTGCGATGATTTCGTTGATTGTCTTGCCACGCTGACCAACAACATCACCAATCTTCTCTGGATCGATTGTAAGCTGAATAATCTTTGGAGCGAATTCTCCAACTTCTTTACGTGGCTCAGCGATTGCTTTGCTCATGCAGTTGTCCATGATGAAGAATCTTGCCTCACGACATCTTGCGATAGCGCCCTCTACGATTGGACGTGTAAGACCGTGAATCTTGATATCCATCTGGATAGCTGTGATACCTTCTTTTGTACCTGTAACCTTGAAGTCCATGTCACCGAAAAAATCTTCAAGACCCTGGATATCAGTAAGAAGTACGAAATCGTCATCTGTATCTCCTGTAACAAGACCACAAGAAATACCAGCAACCATATTCTTAATTGGAACACCTGCAGCCATAAGTGACATACATGATGCACAAGTAGAAGCCATAGATGTTGAACCGTTTGACTCGAATGTCTCAGATACAGCACGGATTGCATATGGGAACTCTTCTGCTGAAGGAAGAACAGGAAGAAGTGCTCTCTCTGCAAGTGCGCCGTGACCAATTTCACGACGTCCAGGACCTCTAGATGGCTTTGTCTCGCCAACTGAGTATGCTGGGAAGTTGTAGTGGTGCATATATCTCTTTTCAGTAACAAATGCATCTAAACCATCGACCTTTTGAGCCTCTGAAAGAGGTGCAAGTGTAACTACATCGCAAATCTGAGTTTGTCCACGTGTGAACATTGCAGAACCGTGTACTCTAGGTACAATATCAACCTCTGCAGCAAGTGGACGAATCTGATCGAGCTGACGACCATCTGGACGCTTGTGATCCTTGAGAATCATTTTACGTACAGTTTTCTTTTCGTATTGATAAATAGCTTCGCCAAGAACAGCGAGCCACTCTTCGTTGTCTGCAAATTCTTCTTCGAGCTTAGCAGTAATGTTGCGGATGTTTTCCTCACGAACCTGCTTTTCATCTGTGAATACAGCCTCTTCCATCTCAGCAGGAGGAACAAGCTCTTTCATCTTTGCAAAAAGCTCTTCTGGAATAGCACATGAAGTGTATTCGTGCTTTGGTTTACCGCACTCAGCAACCATCTGCTCGATGAATGCGATAACAGTCTGGTTAACATCGTGACACTTGTAGATAGCCTCAATCATCTTGTCCTCAGGGATGATGTTGGCACCAGCCTCGATCATGATAACCTTTTCTTTGGTAGAAGCAACTGTAAGCTTGAGGTCACCCTTGTCCCACTGCTCCTGTGAAGGATTGACAATGAGCTCTCCATCTACCATACCCATCTGAGTCATAGCACATGGACCATCAAATGGGATATCTGAAATACATGTAGAAATAGCTGCACCGAGCATTGCAACAAGCTCTGGACGACACTGTGGGTCTACAGCCATAACCATGTTGTTAAGTGTTACGTCATTACGATAATCCTTTGGGAAAAGTGGACGCATAGGTCTGTCAATAACACGAGATGTAAGAACTGCGTTTTCAGAAGCCTTACCCTCTCTCTTGTTGAAGCCGCCAGGGATTTTACCAACGGCATATGTCTTTTCTTCGAACTCTACTGAGAGTGGGAAGAAATCGATACCATCACGTGGTTTGTCTGATGCAGTAGCAGTTGAAAGAACTGTTGTGTCACCATACTGAATAAATGCTGCTCCATTTGCCTGAGCTGCAACTCTGCCAATATCAACTCTAAGAGTTCTACCAGCCAATTCCATTGTAAAAGTCTTCATGGTTTTCTCCTTATTAAAGTAATTATATTTAAGCACTAACCCGAAACTACTGAAAATGAAGCGAATCGTCGCTTCGCCCATGATGAGAAACATCATTTCGTTCCAAATTCAGTAACTTCGGATAGAGCTTGTGAACAAAATCAGGGAGCTTATGTAGTAGCCCTAAAAATCCATAAGAAAACGAGCGGAGTCAGTAACTCCGCTCATATTAGATTACTTTCTTAAGCCAAGACGCTCAATGATTGAACGATATCTTTCAATGTCAGTATTCTTAAGGTATCCAAGAAGGTTTCTTCTCTTACCAACCATCTTCATCATACCTCTACGTGAGTGATGATCACCTGGGTTAGCCTTAAGGTGCTCTGTAAGCTCTGCAATACGAGCTGTAAGAACAGCGATTTGAACCTCTGGAGAACCTGTGTCACCAGCTGTTCTAGCATACTCATTGATAATAGCCTGTTTCTTCTCTTTTGTAATCATTTTACTACCTCCTAATTGTTAATAAGCCGTAACTAAGGTAAAGGTCGGAGTGTCCAAAACCTGAGTTACAGTAAAATCGTACTGAAATATAATAACACATGGTAAAAATGTTGTAAACAACTAGTTTTACGTTACCATTCACAGTTAATATTTTAATTTAGATAGGCACCAGCCCATGCCGCAATTAAATTTAAATCAGCCCGTCTCGCCCTACCTGCACCCCCAGGGGGACCCGCTGACATAGCATAAGATTATGATTTTCTAAATGCCAAGTGTCGCTTCTTCTATATTCGGGTGTGCGTTCAACTATTTACAATTCTATCAAGAATGTAGTTATCTGCACGGACACATAGTGTAACTTTTAAGAAAGGCCTCTCGTGTCTTGCTTAGGTATAATTGCTTACGCATTGGAGCGCGCTT